>Ga0316204_10008394_pt1 | contig 14395 bp, 9 predicted proteins | sample 6monrhotite_MG_2_FD_205661 | JGI IMG/M metagenome (GOLD analysis project Ga0316204, IMG submission 205661) | Microbial mat bacterial communities from mineral coupon in-situ incubated in ocean water Damariscotta River, Maine, United States -... | ecosystem: Environmental > Aquatic > Marine >...
TCCACGTGTTCGCAAGGTCTTGCCTCCTGATGTCGCCTTGCGGCGAGGCATCTGACGTCGCAACACCCTCTCGCCTGAGGCGCTGGGACGTCACGTTCCTCACAGGGTCCTCTTCGCAGTTGGCGCGCGCCATGCGGCGCGTTCTGGTGGATCAATGGGGGGGCACAGGGGGGGGACGTCGCGTTCCGCAGAGGTACGCCTTCGCAGTTGGCGCGCGCCATGCGGTGCGGTTGGAGCCGCTCTGAAGCCGCTCCGGAGGAGAGGAGAGGAGAGGAGCACCACTTTGACGATCGGTGCTGTCGCGCTGTGTGCTCAGAGCGCTCTGCGTTCGCGGTGGCTGGGTAGGGGAGAGGGCGGGAGTCGAGCGCCTCTCACGACTTGACCGTGACGACAAATTTGCGGTGCCTTCTTCATCCGGGCTTCATCCCGCCTCTTCTGGGACGGTCTTCCGCGCTGAGTTCTTCTGGAGGCGCATGTTCAGGAGCTGCACCAGGAGCGCGAAGCCCATGGCGGAGTAGATATAGCCCTTGTCCAGGTGCTGCCCGAGGCCCTCGGCGGTGAGCAGCACCCCGATGAGCAGCAGGAAGGACAGCGCCAGGATCTTCATGGCCGGGTTCTCGTTCACGAAGTTCCCCACCGCCCGGGCGAAGAACAGCATCAGGATCACCGCGATCACGATGGCGGTGGCCATGACCCAGAACTGCTCGGCCATACCCACGGCGGTGATGACGCTGTCGAGAGAGAAGACGATGTCCAGGATCATGATCTGGATCACCGTGCCCACCAGCGAGGTGCGCTTGCGGGCGGCGTCGGCTTCGTCCTCGTCGAGGCCCTCGACCTTGGCGTACATCTCGTGGGAGCTCTTGCCCACGAGGAACACGCCGCCGACGATCAGCACCACCGCGCGGCCGCTGATCTCGTTGCCCATCAGGGTGAACCAGGGCTCGGTCAGCTGCATCACCCAGCTGATGGCCGCGAGCAGGGCGAGCCGCGAGATGAGCGCCGCGCCGAGGCCGAGGTTGTAGGCGAGCTTCTGCTGCTCCTTCGGCAAGCGGTCCGCGAGGATCGCGATGAAGACGATGTTGTCGATGCCCAGGATCAGCTCCAGCATCGTCAGGGTCAGCAGCGCGATCAGGTTGTTCGGGTCCATCAGCGCGTCAACAGTCACAGTGGCCTTACCATATCGGCGCGCAGTAACCGCCGGTGAGGTCCGCGCACTCCAGCTCCCGCACGCAGTCCATCCAGAGCTCGGCCTGGGGCTGGTTCTGCAGCTCGACCGAGACGCCGCTGGACATGTCGGTGTACGGATCGTAGCCGCTGAGGCAGTCCTCCGAGCTGCAGGGCGTCTCCCAGGCCTGCAGGCAGTTCGTGTTGCAGGTGTCGAGCAGCTCAGAGACAGTGCGCCCAGGGCTCTGGATGTCACACTCGGACTCCAGGTAGAGCTTGTCGCAGGTCTCGGAGCAGAGGAGCACCCCCTCGTCCTCCTTCAGGCCACAGCTCATCAGCGCGATCGCTGTCGTGGTGATCAGCCACGGGGTCGCTCGTCGTCGCATTCATACCTCCCGATACAGGGTCGATTCCGCGCGGAGTATGGCACTTTCCCTGACGGGTCCCTCACACCTGTCCGACCTTGAGCTTGTCGGAGTGGTGCCAGGGGACCACATTGGACCAGAACAACGATCCCGAGGCAGACGTTTGCATACCCCAGAGACCCTCTTGAACACCGCACCAGGCGGCTTCTACTTCGACCGCTTTGGCCTGTCGCACGAGGCTCTGCGTCGGATCCTCGCCGCCGCGCTGGCGCGAGGCGCTGACGACTGCGATCTCTTCTTCGAGCACGCCCGCAGCACCTCCGTGAGCCTCGCGGACGGCAAGGTCAACGCCGCGGGAACCTCGGTGGATCTGGGGATGGGCGTGCGCGCCCGCGCCGGCGATCGGGTGGGCTACGCCTACACCGAGGATCTCTCGATCGAGGCGCTGGTCCGCGCCGCCGACACCGCAGCGGCCATCGCCGCGGGCGGTCCGAGCCGCGGCACCGCCCCCATCAAGGCGGTGAAGATCCCCTCCTACTACCCGGTGAAGCGCCGCTGGGAGGACGTCGGACTCGACGTCCGGGTGCCCATGGTGCGTCGCTGGGAGGCCGCGGCCTTCGAGGCCGACGCCCGGGTGGAGAAGGTGCAGGCCTACCTCGCCGACACTGAGCGCAACATCATGATCGTGCGCCCCGACGGGCGGCTCATCGAGGACTTCCAGCCCATGACCCGGGCCTTCCTCGTCTGCACGGTGCGCGACGGCGACAAGCGCGAGAGCAACAGCGCCAACGTCGCCGGCCGCGCCGGCCTCGAGTTCTACGACGACGTCGGCCGCAACGAGCGGCTGGTCAAGAAGGCCGTCGAGCGCTCCACCTTCCTGCTGGACGCCATCCGCCCGCCCGCCGGCGAGATGCCGATCGTGCTGGCCCCCGGCGCCTCGGGCATCCTGCTGCACGAGGCCATCGGGCACGGCATGGAGGCCGACTTCACCCGCAAGGGCACCTCCATCTACGCCGCCCGCATGGACAAGGCCATCGCGCCGGACTTCGTCACCATCGTGGACGACGGCACCCTGGAGGGGGCCCGCGGATCCATCAACGTGGACGACGAGGGCAACCCCACCGAGAAGACGGTGCTGGTCGAGGAGGGGGTGCTGCGCAGCTACATCCACGACGAGATCTCCGCCGCCCACTACAAGGTCGCCCCCACGGGCTCCGGTCGCCGGGAGAGCTTCCGCAGCGTGCCCATGCCGCGCATGCGCTCGACCTACATGGAGCCGGGCCCCCACGACCCGGGAGACATCATCCGCTCGGTCAAGAAGGGCATCTACTGCGCGAGCTTCTCCAACGGGCAGGTGCAGATCGGCGCCGGTGACTTCTCCTTCTACATGAAGCACGGCTGGCTCATCGAGGACGGGAAGCTCACCCAGCCCATCAAGGAAGTGAACATCATCGGCAACGGCCCCGCGGCCCTGGAGAAGGTGGAGATGGTCGGCAACGATCTGGAGCTGGACGAGGGCGGCTGGACCTGCGGCAAGGAGGGCCAGGGCGTGCCTGTCTCACAGGGGCAGCCCACCGTCAAGGTCGGCTCACTGGTGGTCGGGGGGGTGTCCTGATGGCGTCCGGAGACACACACTTCGATCGTGAGAGCGCGGAGCGCGCGGTGGCGCTGGCGGTGTCCAAGGGCGCCAGCGAAGTCAAGGCCTGGGGTAGCTGGGCGACCCACGTGGAGCTGAGCCAGCGCGAGGGGGAGATCGAGAAGTCCACGGAGGCGACGACCCAGGGGCTGTCCCTGTCGCTGCTGGTGGACGACCGCTTCTCCAGCCACTCGACCTCGGATCTGCGGCCGGACGCGCTGGAGGCCTTCATCGACAAGGCCGTCTCCGCGACCCGCTACCTGGAGCCCGACCCCGAGCGGCGCATGCTGGACCGGGACCAGATGGGCGCCATCGATCGCGGCCCGCTGGAGCTGGAGGATCCCGGCTTCGACGGGGTGGACCCGGCGCTGCGGCAGCAGCGGGTGGGCGAGCTGGAGGCGGCCGTGAAGGCCCGCAACCCGGGCGATCTGGTGAGCGCGACCGCGCACATCTGGGCGGCCCGCTCGGAGACCCGGGTGGTGTTCTCCAACGGCTTCGCCGCCGACGCCGCCTCGACCTCCTTCGGCCTGGGCGCCGAGGCGACCATCCGCGAGGAGAGCGGCAAGCTGCCCGAGGGCTACTCCTTCTACTCCGCGCGTCACCTCGGCGACGTGCCGGGCGTGGACCTCGTCGCCGATGAGCTCTGGGAGCGCATCAACAGCGTGCGCGACGCGGGGCCCTGCGAGAGCGGGCGCTACGCCATGATCCTGCCGGGCCGGGCGGCCGGGCGCATCCTCTCCACCACGCTGGGGCCGCTCTCCGGCGGCGCCATCTGGCAGGGCCGCTCGCTGTTCCAGGACAAGCTCGGCGAGCGCATCGCCTCCGAGAAGCTCACGGTCTACAGCGACCCGACGCTGGCGCGCGGCATGGGCAGCCACAGCTTCGACGGCGACGGCCAGGCGGCGACCCGCCGCACGATCATCGAGGACGGGGTGCTCAAGACCTTCCTGCTGGACGTCTACCACGCCCGCAAGCTGGACCGCGCCCCCACCAGCGGTCGGCTGGCCAACGTGGTGGTGCCGCCGGGCGAGCGCTCGCACGAGGCCATCGCGGCGTCCTTCCCCCGGGCGATCCGGGTGGACGCGTTCGTGGGCGGCAACGCCAACTCCACCACGGGGGACTTCTCCTTTGGTATTCGGGGCCAGCTCCTGGAGAACGGGGTGCCGGTCAAGAACCTCTCGGAGATGAACATCTCGGGCAACCTCGTCGATCTGCTGGCCGGCTTCGCGGAGGCGGGGAACGATCCCTGGCTCTGGTCCAGCTACCGGGTGCCCACCCTCCTCTTCGAGGGCGTGCAGTTCTCCGGAACCTGAGCGACTCACGGATGTGAGCGCGGCGCTCACGAATGTGAGCGCCGGCTTGGGTTCGTGATTTCAGTGGCTTGACCCCCGTGGGGGGCTGGCCTCCGTCTTGCATTGAGCAGGGCCGAACCCGAAGCCGGGAGTCGGCCTTGTCTCATCTGTACCGTGACCCCCCCACCAACGAGCGCCGCCGCTATCCCCGCGCCCGAGGCGGCCTCCAGGTGAGCGCGCCGCCCGGCGTCGAGCTGGTGGACGTCTCGCCGTACGGCGCGTTGCTGCGGGGAGCTGGAGGGGGGAGCCGGCTGGTGGTTCGCCTGCGCGGTGAGGCGCGTCTGGTCGACGGTGAGGCGCGCTGTCTGGTGGCGGAGCGCCGCCCCGACGGCTTGCTGCGGGTGATCTTCGAGACGATCGACCCGGCGATCCAGCAGGAGCTCCTGCGCGTCACAAAGGCGCAGGCCCTCTGTGATGGGATCCGCGAGACTGGCGCCCGCGGGCAGAGCGGCGCTGGCTTCCGGGTGCCCCATGAGCCGGATGTGATCCTGGGGGGGCTGGCCCGATCGGACGCCGCGCTGACCTTCTCTCAGCTCCATCGAGGCAGGCCGCTGGCCGGTCGCTGTGTAGCCTACGCCCCGGAGACGGCCAGGCTCCAGGTCGCGCTGCCCGCGGGCGTCGAGCCGGAGCTGGAGGGCGAGCCCGTGTGGGCCTGCGCTGTGCTGGAGCACGAGAGCGTCCTGTTGAAGCTCGCGCCGCTCGACGCCGGGGCTGGGCGGGTGGTGTTTCAGGCAGAGAGGCTGCTGCTGACCCAACGCCGCGCTGACGAGCGACAGCCGCTGCCTGGCGCCTGGGTCGAGGTGGCCGGCCAGCGGCTGCCGATTCGGGACATCTCCTCCCGGGGGCTGGCCGCTGTCGCCGGACCGGGCTGCCCGCTGGCCCCGGGAGTCCCCGCGGCGGCTGTCCTGCATCGGGGGCGGGGGGACGCGGAGCCGGTGACGCTGCTGCCTCGGTACCGGCGGCCCTCGGGGGATGAGTGGCTGATCGGGGCCTCGCTCCTCCCGCCGGAGATCCTCGCGGACCGCCCGCCGCTGGAGGAGCTCCGCTGGCGGCAGGAGGCGGTTGGGGCGCGGCTGCTGCCGGCGGCCGTGCCGACGGAGAAGATTCACTTCGGTGAGCCCGAGCGACGCCTGGTCGGCTCGTGGAACGAAGCCGCGGGGCCCGGGCCGAAGACCCTGGTGGTCATCCCCCCTGCCTGGGGGCGCACCAAGGAGTCCAGCGCCCTGCTCGCCCAGCTGATAGCGGCCAGCTTCGCCGCCGCGGGGCGGCACGCGGCGGTCCTGCGCTTCGACTACGCGGAGACCCTGGGAGAGAGCCACCGCTCCTGCGTGGAGACCGGGCGAGAGGCGCTGCACTTCACCGTCACGGGCGGCGTCGCCGACATCCGGCGCGCGGTGGATGTGGGCGCGGCGCGGCTGGGGGATTGCCGGGTCGCCCTCGTGGGGATGAGCTTCTCCGGCCCCTTCTGTTTGCGGGTGGCCGCCACCGACCCACGGGTCACCTGTCTGGCGCAGCTGATGGGGGCCTCGGACATCCAGGATCTCATCCGAACCGCGACCGGGGGCATCGACTACGTGGCTCGCTATCGGGCAGGCATTCACAGCGGCCCCCAGAATGTCCTGGGGCTGATCACCGACCCGGACCGGTGGTGCGCGGACGGCCTCGAAGCCGGCATGCTGGAGCTGGCCGGCGCTCAGCGAGACGCCGCGCTGCTGCGGGTGCCGGTGCTCTGGATCTGCGGAGACCACGACGCCTTCGTCAACGTCGAGCGGGTCCGCAGCGTGCTGGAGGCCTCGCCCGCTCCCCGGCGCTGTCTGGCTCGACTGGCCTGCGGGCATGTGCCCAGCAAGACCCGTGAGGCGGTCTTCGCCGCCGGGCCGCTGCTCCAGTTCCTGCTGGACCCCGACACACCCGGGGAGGCGTCGATCGCGCTGGCGCTGCCGGAGCAGGGGGCGCTGGAGGCCGCGGTGGCGGCTGAGTGGGCCGCGGCGCCGCGGGCCCGGCTGGAGGCTCCCCGGGACTACTGGCGAGGCTACATGTTGGGGAAGGACGCGGGGGCGCTCGGGTACGAGGTGCTCACCCTCACCCGGGAATACAGGGACATGATGGCCCGGCAGGTGGCGCTGCTGGAGCCCCGACCCGAGGGGGCGGTCCACGACCTGGGAGGGGGGCTCGGCCACTCCCTGCCGCACCTGGCCGAGAATGGGCCGCTGACCGTCAACCTCTACGATCTGGTCCCCCAGCTGCTGGACACGGCTCGGCGGCGCTGGCGGGGGCTGCCGCTGACGCTCCACACCCACCCCTGGGACGCCACCGGGCCGCTGCCCGAGGCGCTGCTGGGAGCGGATCGGGTGCTGATGAGCTTGTTCCTGAGCGTGCTCCCCGAGCCCCGCGCCCTGCTCGAGCGCCTGGCCGGCGCCCTGGCCCCGGGGGCGGTGGTGGTGGCCTCCTCGGTGCGCCCGGACGCGGACCTCTCGGTGGTCTACACCCGGCTGGTCCAGGACGTCATCGATGGCCGGGTGGCCCCGCCGGCGGGCTGGAGCCCCCAGGGCCTCGTCCAGGCCATCCGCGACTACATGTCTTCGGCGGCCTGGCTGCTGCGTCTGGCTGAGGAGGGGACCTTTCGGCTCTACGAGCCCGCGGACTTCGCGGCGCTCTTCACCAGCGCGGGCTTCACCGTCGAGGCCGTCGAGTTGGGCTTCGGCGACCCCGCTCGCGCCGTCATCATTCGCGCCACCACGGAGTCCTGATGCGAGAGGTTGTCATCACTGGAATGGGGCTGGTCAGCGCCCTGGGGCATCGCCTGGAGCCTGCCCTCAGCCGCGCCTGGGGAGGGGCCAGCGGCGTCCGCCGCTGCGACGAGCTGCTGTGGGGGGAGAGCGGCGCCGAGCTTCGCTGCCGGGTGGCCGCGACGGTGCCGGACTTCGAGGCCTCGCGGTGGATCCCGGAGCGGCTGGGAGGCTGGTACGATCGGGCGACCGCCTACGGCATGGCCGCGGTGGCGGAGGCGCTGGAGGACGCGGGAGCGAGGGGCCTGGATCCCGAGCGGGTAGGGGTGGTCATCGGCCAGGCGGCCCCGGCTCACGCGCTCTACCACAGGTCGCTGCGCGCCGCCTTCGTCGACGGCGGGGCCGCCGCGCTGCCCGGCAGGCTGGTGCCGCAGATGTCCGGGCACATCCTCTCCGCGATGACGGCGCTGAAGTATGGCTTCCAGGGGCCGACCACCGGGCTGGTCAACGCCTGCGCCAGCGGCGCCACGGCGCTGGTCGCAGGCGCGGATCTGATCCGCGCCGGCCGGGCGGATGTGGTCGTCGCCGGTGGGGCGGATGCGCCGGTGGGGCTGGTCATCTTCGGCTCCATGCTCCGCGCCGGGGCCATGAACCCGACCGATGAGCCCGCGAGGGCCTGTCGGCCCTTCTCCGCGGATCGAGCGGGGCTGGTCGTCGGCGAGGGGGCCGGGGTTGTGGTGCTGGAGAGCGCCGAGCACGCCGCCGCGCGCGGGGCGAAGGTCCAGGCCAGGATGTTGGGCGAGGCCATGACCAACGACGCGCACCACATCTACAGCCCCGAGCCCAGCGGGGCGAGCTGGGCCAGGGCGATGACCCTGGCGCTGACGGCGGCGGGGATCTCCCCGGGGGAAGTGGATCGGGTCAGCGCCCACGCGGCCTCTACGCCGCTGGGCGATGCGGCGGAGGTGCTGGCGATCAAGGCCGCGCTGGGACGCCGGGCCGGGGAGATCCCCGTCTCGTCCACCAAGTCTGTCCACGGCCACACCTTCGGGGCCGCTGGCGCCATCGAGACCGTGCTGGCGCTGGCGGCCATGCGCCGGGGGATGGTGCTGCCCACCGCCGGACTGGAGGGCCCGGATCCGATCTGCGATCTGGACCATGTGCCGGATGTCCGCAGAGAGGGCGGCGGCAAGGTGCTGATGAAGAACGCCTTCGGCTTCGGTGGCGCCAACACCGTGCTGGTGCTGGCGGTGGACGACGCCTGAGAGGGCGGCTTACGGCTGCGCGCTCAGCAGCGGCGCCGCGCCCATCACATCCTCGGGGCTGCGGCCCCAGTCATTGCTCACCGCGGCCAGCAGCTCCCCGGCGGGCTGCTCGAGGACGGTGAGATCCCACAAGCGGGCGCTGCCGTCCCAGCTCCCGGTGAGCAGCAGGGCGCCGTCAGCGGAGAACTGTACGGCGGACAGGCGCTCGTCGTGGCCCCGCAGCACCGCCAACAGCCGCCCGTTGCTTGTGTCCCACACGCGCGCGGTGCGGTCCAGGCCGGCGGTGGCGAGCCAGCGCCCGTCCGGTGACAGGGCGAGATCCAGCGGGGTGTGCCCGCCCATCGTCAACGCCGCGCGCACCTCGCCGCTGTCAGGATCCAGCAGGTGCACGTCCTCCCCGACGATCACCGCCAGGGTGTCGCCGACCAGCGCCACCGCGGTGGACGTCTGCCCCAGATCCAGCAGCGGCTCCATCGTCGGCTCCCGAACCAGAGAGAGCTGACCTTCCGCGTCGAGCACCAGCGTCGCTTCTCTGTCCGGGACGGCCCAGACGTCTCTGTAGTCCGTGTTATTTCTGGCTACGATCAGCGGCTCTCCGGGCTCCGCGACCGACCAGGCGCGCAGCCCCATGCCGTAGATCGCCCCCAGCAGCCAGCGCCCGTCCGGCGTGAAGGCGAGTCGTCGGAAGGAGTTGGGGTGGTTGGGGGAGCGCGCGTACTGCAGGGAGGCCACCTCCTGCCAGTCCCCGGTCTCGAAGAGGCGCACGGTGGGATCGTCGATGCCGCTGGCGGCCAGCAGGCTCCCGTCGGGCGAGAAGGCGGCGGCCTTGGCGACCGCCCCCTGCCAGGCGCGCTGCGCGATCGGGTGTCCGGTCGCGGTGTCCCAGGCCGCGATGACCCCGTCGCCGTGGGCGGTGACGACGACGTCACCATCCGGCGCCAGCACCGCGGTGGCGATCCCGGGCTCCCGGTGAAAGCGGACCGGGGACCAGCGCTCGGGCAGCGCCCAGGTGTGGCGAGCGGCCCCGACCGTCATCAGCGTCCGACCGCCGTCGCCGAAGGTGACCTGTCGGGCCCCCTCGGCGCTCAGCCGCACCAGCAGCGCGCCGGTCGTCGTGTCCCACACGCGCAGACCGCCGCTGTCATCCAGCGTGGCCAGCTGCTCCCCGTCCGGTGACCAGACCGCGTCCACGGGAGCGGCCGGATCCCCCGAGACCGAGAGCGCCGCCCGCCCGGTGCCCAACTCCAAGATGCGATGAGCGCCGCGGAAGTCGGACACCAGCGCTCGATCGCCGCCGGGAGCGACGCGGATCATGGCTACGTGGATGTCGTTCTCCAGCGGCTCGTAGGGGGCCTCCAGCGAGGCGGCGTACCACAGCTCGCGCTGGTTGCAGGCGTAGAGGAGGCCCTCGCCGTCGGGCAGGAAGTCCACGGCTTCGAGCTGGAGTGGGCGCTTGCAGAGCGCCAGCTGGGTCGGCGGGGACTCCGGCGCCGAGGCCTCATGCAGGTAGACGTGCTTGAGGTCCGCGGCCAGGAGGCGTCGCCCCTGGTGGTCGGGGAAGATCCTGGTGTTGGAGGTCTTCATCTTGTACAGCGCCCGCCCGTCTTCGGTCGACAGCTCCTGGTGGAGCCCGATCCGATCGACGAACAGCCGGGCGCCCCAGTCGAAGTAGATGGCCTGAGGATCCTCGATTGGGACGCGCCACTGCAGCGCATCGCCCTCCCACAGGGAGACCGCGTCGCGCTCGGTGCAGGCCAGCCAGCGGCCGCCAGGGGACACAGCGGACGCGAAGCAGTCCTCGGGCATGGGCGCCTCGCCGGTGAGGCGTGGCCGCGGCGTGGCGCCGAAGCGGGCCAGCACGCCCCGCGCCTCGGGGGACTCACTCAGGGTCAGCGCGTAGGCCGCCAGCAGCTCCGCTTCGTCCCGACGGTCGGTGTCGGCGGCGTCCCGGGCCCGCTCCAGGAGCGCCGCCGCCAGGTGACTCCGGGTCTGGGCCTCGGCTGTCACCGCCCGGTTGCGCTCCTGCTGGACCCGGTTGTAGGACCGCCCGCCCAGCGCCACCAGCAGCAACCCGGCCACCGCCGCCACCGCCAGCGGCGCCCGCCAGCGCCGCGCCAGGCGCTGGACCAGCTCCAGCGGGGAGTAGTCGTAGGCGTCCACCCGCCGCCCCTGTCGCCAGGCGTCCACCTCGGCCGCCAGCGCCCGCGCCGTGGGGTAGCGCGCGGCAGGGGCGTGCTGCAGCGCCCTGGCCGCCACCGCCACCAGCTCTGGCGGCGCCCCCGGCGCCAGCACGCTGGCAGGTCGGATGTCGGCCCCGCCCCGCAGCCGCTCCAGTACACCCGCGGTCTCGGTGCCCTCCACCGGCCGCTGACCGGTGAGCAGCTCGTAGAGGATGGCCCCGAGGCTCCACACATCCGAGCGCTCGTCGGCGACCTCGCCCCGGGCCTGCTCGGGGGACATGTAGGCGGGGGTGCCGATGACCGAGCCGACCACGGTCAGCTCCGCATCCGCCAGGAGGTTGAGGTCGCGCTCCTCGGGCTCGGGCTCGCCGCGCACGGCGGCCATGCCCCAGTCGATGACCTGGGTCTCTCCGAACTCGCCGACCATGATGTTGTCGGGCTTGAGATCCCGGTGCACCACCCCCCGGGTGTGTGCGTAGGCGATGGCGTGACAGACGTTCTCGAAGTGGCCCATCAGCCCGAGGCGCTCCTCCAGGCCGTCGCAGCGCCCCAAGGCGCGCCTGAGGGAGCGTCCCCGGATGTAGCGCATGGTGTAGTAGAACGAGCCGTCCGCTCGGATCCCCGCGTCGTAGAGGGGCACGATGCCCGGGTGCTCCAGCTGGGCGGTGAGCCAGGCCTCTCGCCCGAAGCGGCTCACCGCGGCCTGGGAGTTGGGCGTCTTCAGATCCTTGTAGGCCACCTCCCGCCCCAGGCGCGCGTCTCGGAACACCCGCAGCAGCCCGGAGCTGCCCTGACCGATGGCCCGCGGCGCGCTGTAGCGCTCCTCCTCACTCGCGCCCAGCGGGCTGCTGGATTCGCGCTCGGCGGTCTCCTGACACTCCCACAGCTCCCCCCAGGACCACGAGGGGCTTGCGTCGTCGGGGGGGCGGGTGTGGTCGGCGTCCGAGATGCTCACCTCCGTTCGGGAAGAGTAAGGTTAATGCCAGGTTCAGGAGAAGAGTGAGATGGCGAGAGACCCTTCCGCGACTCTGACGCGCGATAGCTCCACGCCGCGGCGCGACGGAGGGGCACCCCCCAGCTCGGATACGCCGGTGACGCTCGGGCTGGTGATCGCCTGGTGCCGTGAGGACGTGGGGCGGCTGGGCGAGGTGCTGCTGGCGCCATCCGGAACCCCCGGGGGGTGGGTGGAGCTTGGCCGGGGCAGCGCCCGGGAGGCGGATCCGCCCAGGGTGGATCCGCAGCGCCAGCGCCCGGGCCGCAACATCCTCGCGCGCCCGCTGGACTCACCCTACCTGTCCCACCAGCAGCTCAAGCTCCGCGCTCACGGTACCCGCCACCTGGAGGTGGAGCAGATAGGGCGCTGCAAGCTGCGCCACAATGGTCGGCTGACCCGGCGGGCCCGGGTCGTCCCGGGCGACACCCTGGAGCTGGTGGGGGAGCTGCTGCTGGTCTGCGCGCCGCGCCCCGAGCGCTTCCCCCGACCCCGGGCGGGGCTGGAGGTCGTCCACGACTTCGGCGAGCCAGACGCGGCGGGCTTCGTGGGCGAGAGCCCGGCGGCGTGGCGGCTGCGCTCGGAGATCGCCTTCGTGGCCCGGGGCGGGGCCCATGCGTTGATCCGCGGGCCCAGTGGGAGCGGCAAGGAGCTGGTGGCCAGAGCCATCCACGGGGACAGCGGGGGCCCGCTGGTGGCTCGCAACGCCGCGACGCTGCCGCCGACGCTGGTGGACGCGGAGCTGTTTGGTAACGCCCGGGACTACCCCAACCCAGGCATGGCGGCCCGCCCGGGGCTGGTGGGGGAGGCGGACGGGGGCACGCTGTTTCTGGACGAGTTCGCGGAGATGCCGCACGAGGTACAGACGCACCTGCTGCGGGTGCTGGACGCGGGGGAGTACCAGCGCCTCGGCGAGGCCGCGGCCCGTCGCTCCCGCTTTCGATTGGTGGCGGCGACCAACCGGGCGCCGTCAGCGCTGCGAGAGGACGTGCTCGCCCGGATGCCGCTGCGGATCCAGGTGCCGGGGCTGGAGGCCCGTCGAGAGGACATCCCGCTGCTGGTGCTCCACCTGATGCGGCGCCGGGTGGCGGAGAACCCGTCGCTGGCCGGGCCGTACTTTGATGGGGAGCAGCTGAGGATCACCCCGCGGTTGGTGTCGGCGCTGCTGCGACGGCGGTGGGCTACGCATGTGCGGGAGCTGGACGCGCTGCTGTGGCAGGCGATGATGGTCCACGAGGACACGCTGGATCTCGCGCCGGACGCCCGCGAGGCGGCGCCCCCGCCGGTCGAAGCGATCGAGCCAGCGGCGCCAGCGGTGGATCCGGATACCATCCCCCCAGCGGTGATCCAGGCTTGTCTGGACAAGCACAACGGGGTCCAGGCGCAGGTCTGGAAGGCGCTGGGTCTGAAGAGCCGCTTTGTGCTGATCCGCCTCATCAAGAAGCACAACCTGACGCTCACCCGCCGCTCGTAGGGTCACTTTTCGTGATTTGGGGCGCGGCTCACAGCGTGTGAGCCGCGATCAGCGCGTGAGCAGGGTAGATTGGAGCTGATGCTTCTCCTCCTCACAGCGCTGCTGACTCCGGGCTTCGCCCAGGATCCGGGGCTGGACGCGGACGAGCTGGCCCTCCCGGACGAGGGCTCGTTCGAGCGGGACGGCCTCTTCGAGTACGAGGGGCCGGTCGGCGAGACCATCGTAGTCACCGATGAGGCCGAGGTGCGCCGTCGCCAGGAGGCCTTCGTCAAGGAGCTGAAGTCGCTGGGCTACAAGGCCAAGCGGGACAAGGACGGGCGCACGGTCTACGTGTCGGAGACGCCCTGGAAGCCCAAGGTCATCGTGGATGATGACGGCTGGATGGTGCTCAAGCGGCGGCCGATCGTGTTCACGGATCCGGATCTGCCGGATCACTGGTGGTTCTCGGATACGCCGATTGAGTACGTGACCTGTGTGGTGGCGCCGCACCTGTGCATTCGTATGGGCGGGCTGGTGATCTCCAAGAAGAAGCTCACGCATCACAAGGCGGCGGTGGTGAACTCGACCCAGGCCGAGATGACCGAGTGGGGCGATGCCATCGCGGATCACGCGCTGAGTGAGCGGATCTACACGGAGATCCCCGAGCAGCTGGATCAGGTCTGGTACGAGGGGATCGGCCCGGAGGGGCAGGCGCTGGCGAGCTGGGAGGAGCGGCGGGGGTGGATCCTGGAGCTGTGGATGAGCCGCACGGACAACCGGTGGGGTGACGCGGCTCGGGAGTCGATTGAGGGGTACATGATCTATGTGATTCAGGACTCCCAGACGCCCTACAGCGCCGAGGAGATCGCCGCAGCGAACGCGCGGCGGAAGTGTCGTCGGGAGCTGGTGCTGCCGACCGCCGAGGGGTAGCGGCGCGGCGCGGCGCGGCGCGGTAGCGCGGCGGCGCCGGCTTCACCCATCTTGCGAGGCGCAACTACGCGAGAACTGCGGCTCGGTACCTTTGAGGATCATCCGGTACCTTTGCGGATCAGGACGTCCTCTCTCTGAGCCCGCATCTTCCGCCAAATCGTGCCGTCAGGCGCGCGCCAACATCGAAGGCGTACCTCTGAGGAACGCGACGTCCCAGCGCCCCACACTAGAGGGTGTTGCGACGTCAGATGCCTCGCCGCAAGGCGTATCGGCTCGCCCTTCAGCGCTCCTTCGTCGCTGTCTCTGAAGTTCTCTCCCTGTCTCCTG
>Ga0316204_10008395_pt1 | contig 14394 bp, 12 predicted proteins | sample 6monrhotite_MG_2_FD_205661 | JGI IMG/M metagenome (GOLD analysis project Ga0316204, IMG submission 205661) | Microbial mat bacterial communities from mineral coupon in-situ incubated in ocean water Damariscotta River, Maine, United States -... | ecosystem: Environmental > Aquatic > Marine >...
GTCTGTAGCTAGTCTGTTCATACCTGCAAAAATCAAACTGGGTTTTGATAAAGCTCGCGCCAAAGACATGCAGTCACTATTTTGTAACCAACAGATCACACCGGCAACGACCCGGCAGCACGTGCTGGATAGCTTCCTCGAGTTCCCGCGCCATTTTGATCTTGAACCTGTCATCGACTGGCAACTACCGGTTTCAAAGACGGCAATCGAAACCATGAAAAAACAGTTACCGGTAGATAAAAAATTATTTATCATCAACCCTTGCGCCGTCGCCAAAACAAAAAACTGGCGTAACTGGAGCGCCGAAGGTAATGCTGCTATCGCTGACCATGTCAGTGAAAAATATGGCATGCAGGTAGTCCTGACGGGGGGCAGCAGCCAGCTTGAAAAAGACACGGCGAACGAAATCCTGTCGTTGTGCAAATCGGCAGTTCCGCTCAACCTTGTCTCCGCGACTAGCATCGATGAATTGGTCGCCCTGTTACAGCTAGCCGACGTAGTGCTCGCCCCAGATACCGGGCCGGTGCACATCGCCAGTGCACTAGGCACAGACACCATTGGCTTATATGCATCGACCAATCCAGAACGTGCCGGGCCATATAACCACATGCAGAATGTCGTCAACAGATACCCACAAGCCCTGTTAGAGTACAATAATAAGACCGTTGCAGAGGCCTCATGGGGTGAACGGATAAAAACTGCAGAATGCATGAAATTAATCACAGTTGATGATGTAATAGTACAAATCGAAAACATTCTCAGGACATCAACGTAAAATGGCAATTTGAATACTAATCTGAATACCACACTGAACATAAAAACAGCATGACACATAAATACAGAATAATTGGCTGCATACCCGCCAGATATGCATCGACACGACTACCCGGAAAACCACTCTCGGACATCAACGGCAAACCGATGATCCTGCATGTGGTCGAACGGGCGCTGCAGGCAGCGACGCTGAGCGATGTTATCGTATTAACTGATGACCAGCGGATATTCGATGTGGTGAACGATGCCAGTTACAGCGTCGCCATGACTTCTGAAAACTGCGCCTCAGGCACCGACCGCATCGCCGAATTCATGCAGGAGTCTAATGCTGATATCTTCGTCAATATTCAGGGCGATGAGGTAACACTCGATCCACTGCACATCAACCACCTGGTACACAGCTTCGTGGCCCAGGCGGAACCGCAGATGGGTACGCTCTCACACTGGTGCACTGATAAACAAACACTGGCAGCACCATCAAACGTAAAAGTGGTCACCGCAGTCAATGGCGACGCATTATATTTTTCCAGGAACATGATACCGGTCACTCAGCAAGGCGAGATCGCCGAGAAAGGCCAGATCCATATCGGTGCCTATATCTATACACGTGAGACATTGATCCGGTTGATGCAGCTTGAACAGACACCGTTAGAAAAGATAGAAAAATTGGAGCAGCTGCGAGCACTGGAGAATGGTATCGCCATCAATGTAACGGCGCTTGATGATTACCAGGGTCTGGCTGTAGACACACCTGAAGATCTGGAAAAAGCTCGGGAACTATTAGCGGATAATATATAAGTATGCTATCGATGTTTCACACGTTAGGTTTTGACCACGAACGTTAGACAATCAACTGTAATCACTTATTACAACCTTTATAATCACTGGTATATTCAGCATCTTTCGTGATACTGAATTCGTCCCGCACTTTCCCTTCATTATTTATAAATCGTGCTGTCATCTTATCATTCACGACGTCGATGACCATGGAACCGGCTTCGAGAAAGCCTATATGATGTGCAGGATGATCGATCGGACCCGTATCAACTCTCGACGATGAACCAGCTATGGTATAAATCGTGCCCTGGTTAGCCTTCTGTACTAACGGTTTTAAATAGTGTTTATGTTTACCGTCTATACCGTCTGAAACGATATTTTTCTCTGAAAATTCATCCGACGACCCATACGCACAATCCATCAGATATGAACGTTCATACATATGGCTATGGCCAGAAAGCACAAGGTCCACACCAGCCGCTTCCAGGATAGGCAGGATATTCTCTCGCATCTCCTGCATCCTGCCGCGGCTATCGTATACTTCATCAGAATCGTGGCTACCCTTGGTATAAGGAGGATGATGGAATGCCGCGATTACCCAGGGTTTGGTATTCTGCGCCAGATCACGCTTTAACCACTCAGCCATATCGCCGTTTTTAGAACGGTCACTGGCTTGTGAATCGAGCATCACAAAATGAACATTTGAGTAATCTATCGCATAATAATTTTCAGTACGCGATGCAGCCCCACCTGCCTCAGCATTTTCCGGCAGATTAAACACCCTGAAATAGGTCCAGCGTCGCGCGTCATGATTACCATAAACCGGCCATAGTGTTGTATTGGACAGCTGATCACCAAAGGGATCAAACAAGGCCGCCTGGAACTGGTCGTTTGTACCCGACCTGTAGGCAATATCACCTAATGCTATCCAGATATTTACTAACGGTTTATTATCAGAGGCGTCCTGATCTGTAACAAGAGGATTACTCTGCATCCAGTTCAACGCTGAATCACGCATCTGGTTTTGCGTTTCACCCGCCTTGCCAGAGTCACCGATGACCCATATCCGTGTCGGCACAACTTCTTTTGGGTGAGTATAAAACCACTGTTTCTCAACATTATTTTCGTTAAAACCACTAACCATACCCGTTTGATAGTGATACCGTGTCGCTGGTTTCAGGTTGGCTAGTTTTATGACATGGTTTTTGGTTGAAGAACTCTCAAGCATGATATCTGACATATGTTCAGGGTCTTTACCGTAACGAACAACACCTAGCTGGCTGTCTTCTGTCATCCAGCGTATGACCACGCTGTCTGTCGTTAACATCTGTATATAGGGTGCACGATATCCCATTAACAGGCTACCCTGAAACACCACAACAAATCTGCCGACAGCATAAGCAAGGGCGATAACGACCAGGAACTTAACAAGCTTTTTTATAGATAACATTCTCAACAGTATGGCACACCAGAAACATATATATCTTGTTGATTATGATACAATACGCGGCGTTTAGAAATGATAAATCACAAATAATTTCGTGTTAATTTGATTCGCAACAAATAGGCTTCAAATATGACAACATCATCATTTCCACACTGGTTAACGAATACAAGTCACCTGCATCTACTCAAACTATCATCCGATAATGATGTCATTTATCAATAAGATTCCGCGTCTTCACTTATATGTAATAACCGTTTTATGCCTGTTTATCATTATTCAAACAGGCCTTCGTCTAATTTTCTTTGTAAAATTTAATAATCCGGCCGACCCAATTTCAACAAATGACCTTATCTGGTCGTTTTATCTCGGCATGAAATTTGATTTACAGGCTTCACTTGGCACTCTGCTGCCCGTTTTGTTACTGGGCTGGATAAAACCGCTGCACCCCGTCTACAGTAAGTTCGGAAAACGATTATGGGCAGTATATATAAGCCTGGCGATTATCCTGATGTACCTGATATATATCACTGATGCCGGGCATTATGCTTACTTGCAGCAGCGATTAAATGCCACCGCTTTACGCTTTCTTGAAAATCCTTTCATATCAGCCACCATGGTATGGGAGACCTACCCGATAGTCAGTGGTGGAATCTTATTCATCCTGGTCAATGCGATCACCATTTACCTGTTCCTGAGACTTACCGGCCTGATCAGCAGTACTGACGCTAACAGTGCTTACTGGCCCGATAAACGCTGGTATCAAAAAACAGCGCTCGTATTGATTACGATTTTTATCGTATTTTTTGGTCTGATGGCTAAGATTTCCTGGTATCCACTACGCTGGAGTGACGCATTTTTCAGCACCCATGCTTACAGCCCACAACTTGCATCTAATCCTGTCATTTATTTTTCTAATACCCTGAAAAATGTTGCAGAAACGTATGATCTGGAAGCGGCAAAACGAGCCTACCCGATGATGACTGATTATCTAGGCATCAAGCAACCTCAACAATCATCTGATGGCAAGCTGAATTATGACCGCCACTACGATTTTAGCCAGGATAACAATAAAACAAATGTTATCGTTGTCATTCTCGAGTCATTTGCATCATACAAAACAAGCCTGTCAGGCAACCCGCTGGAGCCAACCCCTAATATCGAAAATCTGGCCAATGAAGGTTATTTCTTTAAAAATTTCTTCACTCCAAGCACTGGCACCGCACGCTCGATTTGGACCTTTGTTACCGGTTTGCCCGATATTGAAAAGAACAAGACCTCCAGCCGTAACCCGCTTATCGTGGATCAGCACACCATAATCAATGCCTTTAAAAACCACAAAAAACTCTACTTTTTAGGCGGTAGCGCGAGTTGGGCTAATGTCCGCGGATTATTATCGTCCAATATTCCAAACCTCAGGCTATTTGAAGAAGGCAGTTATGACTCACCAGACATCGATGTCTGGGGGATCTCAGATCTAAGCCTGTTTCGTGAAGCAAATGCTGTCCTCAAAAATGAACCACAACCTTTTTTCGCCATTATACAAACCTCAGGTAACCATCGCCCCTATACCATACCTGACGATAATGAAGGTTTTATAATCTGGACTGAGGATGACCTGCAGTTCGACGTTCAGGATTACGGTTTCCAGTCCCTTGAAGAGCTCAATTCTTTTCGTTTCATGGATCATAGCCTCGGGCATTTTATAAAAATCGCCAAAAAAGAACCTTATTTTGATAACACGCTATTTGTGTTTTTTGGCGATCACGGTATCCATGCGCCTACTGGCAATCACATACCCGCCTATGAAGCCCAGCTCAATATGCAGGGCTTACGTGTACCACTGGTTTTATACGGAAAAAGCGTTATCAGCAATGCCAAAGTCTTTGATACAATAGCCAGTGAAATCGACGTATTGCCGACCATTGCCGGGGTAACGGAAACACCTTACCTGAACACAACGATGGGCAGAGATTTGACAGATGAAACCTTTGATGAGGATCGTTATGCCTTTACCATCGAACATGGCGGCGGTCGAACTATCGGGTTAATATCTGATGAATATTATTTGCTGATGAGGCCTGATGGCAGTAGCAAAAGGTTGCACCATCTCGCGAGTGACGATCCACGGGCTGATGTTTCGACCGAAAAAGCTGGCATAGCTGATTTATTGACACAAAAATTGACTTCCATCTGGAACACGGTTCGTTATATGCGAGAAAATAACAAACCTGAGTAATAACCAGAACAATAAAGTCTGAATAACAAACAAAAAATGATCACATACAGGAATCAAACATGAACATCTCCGTCATTGGCACAGGTAATCAATAATATGATTTCAAAAAAAATTCTTATCACCGGCGGTGGCGGCTTTTTAGGCTCACACCTTAGCGAAAGATTGCTCAACGAAGGTCATGAAATTATTTGCCTGGATAATTTTTTCACTGGCACAAAACAGAACATCATTCACTTGATGGATAACCCGCGTTTTGAACTGCTGCGACACGACGTCACCATGCCACTATACATAGAAGTGGATGAGATTTATAACCTGGCCTGTCCGGCCTCGCCGATACACTACCAACACGATCCGGTTCAAACCACTAAAACCTGTGTGCACGGCGCCATCAACATGCTGGGACTGGCAAAACGTACCGGCGCAAAAATATTGCAGGCATCAACCAGTGAAGTATATGGTGACCCGGAAGTACATCCACAGGTCGAATCATACTGGGGCCGAGTCAACCCGATTGGCATTCGCTCCTGCTATGATGAAGGCAAACGCTGTGCTGAAACCCTGTTTCTGGATTATTATCGACAGCATAATCTGGATATTAAAATCGCGCGCATCTTTAACACCTATGGCCCTAGAATGCATACCAATGATGGGCGTGTAGTATCTAACTTCATTGTTCAGGCACTCAAAGGTGAAGATATAACGATATACGGTGATGGGCAGCAATCTCGTTCATTTTGTTATGTCGATGAAATGGTTGATGCCTTTATACGACTAATGGCTACCGATCGCGACTTTATTGGTCCAGTTAATCTTGGTAATCCAGGTGAATTTACAATTCGCGAACTGGCAGAAAAAACACTGGAGATGGTTGGTTCAAAATCATCACTCATCAATGAACCACTACCAGAAGACGACCCGAGACAGCGCCAACCCGATATCAGCCTCGCAAAAGAGAAACTGGGCTGGGAACCTGTAATCAAACTGGATGAAGGACTAAATAAAACAATTGAGTACTTTAAGTCTGTTCTGTAATTATTACTGACTCATTACACAATAAAAATGGCTAAAATCAGCGCCTGCATCATTTCGTTCAACGAAGAAAAAAAGATTGAAGCATGTCTGAAAAGCCTTCAACCAGTTGTTGATGAAATCATTCTCGTTGATTCATTGAGTACTGACAGAACAATAGAGATCGCAGAAAAATACACGGATAAAATTTTCCACCAGAAATTTCTTGGTCATATCGAACAGAAAAATCTAGCAGTCGAAAAAGCAAATAATGACTGGATTCTAAGCCTGGACTGTGATGAAAGACTGTCAGAAGAACTTCAGCGATCCATCCTTGAGATTAAGGATAAGCCCGAACAGGCAGACGCTTATCGCATGCCAAGAAAAACTTTTTATATTTACCGCTGGCTCAATCATTGTTGGTATCCAGACCTTAAGACGCGCTTATTCAACCGAAACACGTCACACTGGGGCGGCACTAACCCACACGATCATATTATTAACGAAGGAAAAAACACGGTCCGCCTGAATGGTGATATATACCACTATTCGTTTGACAGTATCTCAGACCACCTGAAGACCATCGACAGTTTCACAGAGATCGGCGCGGAGGAACTGGTCAGAAAAAACAAACCAGTCACCGTATTAAGCCCGCTGACACATGCGAGCTGGACATTTTTAAAATTATATATATTTAAACGTGGTTTTCAGGATGGCTTTGCTGGCCTCGTTGTCTCTGTACTCTCATATATGCATGTATTTATTAAGTACAGCAAGGCATACATAAAATACAAACAGGCAAAGCTAAAATGAACGTGCTCGAACTGTGCCTATCGGCAGGACTGGGCGGACTGGAACTTTATGTCTATCGCTCAAGTCAGGCCCTAGCTGATAGCCAGCTGAATCAGAACACGGTTCTCGCCGTATTAAGACAGGACAGCAAACTGGATCAATACTATAAACAGCACTCGAACTTCACCACCCTTTATATAAAACATTTTTTCAGCCCACTGCCTTATATAAACGCAAGGAAACTTGCAGCTATCATCGATGACAACGAAATCGATGTCATCCACATGCACTGGGGAAAAGATCTGCCGCTAGCAGCATTTGCCAAAGCCTTCTCTAAAAGAAAACCGGCCCTGGTATACACCCGGCAGATGATGATCACCCGCGCAAAAAATGATTTCTACCATAACTTTCTCTATCGTCAGCTGGACCTGATGTTAACTATCACCAGGGAACTTGAAGGCCTATGTAAAAAATTTATTCCGTCATTCGCTGATAAAATAACGACGCTTTATTATGGCGTCAAAAAACCTGCAGAGATCCTTGCTGATAAGGACATACAGCAGCAGAGAGATAAGCTCGACTTCACTAAAACCGATTTCATCGCCGGCTTAATCGGCAGACTGGAAGAAAGCAAAGGCCAGCACTTACTGATAGACGCAATACACGCCGCAAAACAAAACGGTCACGACATTAAAGCACTTATCGTCGGCCATGAGATGAACGTGGGTTACAGGGATAAACTCAAAAACCAGGCGAGCGAACTTGGCGTGCTTCAAAATATCGTATTTCAAGATTTCACCAGTGAACCGCAGCAACTAATGCAGCTATGTGACTGCGTAATACTGGCATCCGGCCGGGAAACATTCGGACTGGTATTGCCAGAAGCTATGCGCGCCGGTGTTGCTGTTATCGGCAGCAATAGCGGCGGTGTACCGGAGATTATCCATCACGACACAACTGGGCTGCTGTTCAAAACACAAGATGCAAACAGCCTTTACCATCAGCTCGAGCGGTTATACCTGGATGCTGAATTCAAGAATAATCTCGCACAACAGGGAAAACAGAGCGCAGACCAGCGTTTCGATAACGATATACACTTTCAGAAGCTCGAAAATCACCTTAATTCGGCGATAGACAACTCCAAACAATACAATAAGACATTATGAAACTCTGGTTTACTAAAGGCGTCTGGAAACGAAAAAACATCGAAAAGAAAATAGAGAAGCTCTCTTTTTCTGACATCAAGAACATAGCCATCCTTCGTCATGCTGCATTGGGCGACATGTTACTGACACGCAGTTTTATCATCGAAGCTCGAAAAGCCTTCCCGAACGCCACCATCACCTTGAGCGTAGTCAGCAATTACACCCGTGGTGCTCCTGAAGATATCGTAGATCGTGTCCACGTAATCCATGGATCTGATCAAAAAACTGCTTCAATAAGGGAAAGGTACAAACGCATCAAGGAACTTGGTCCTCAGGACATCATATTTGACCTGGCATCATCAAGCCGCTCAACACTGACATGCCTGCTCACGCCTGCAACATTAAAGATCGGTTTTCCCTACAAATATTTTCAGGCAAAACTGCTATATGATATCGCTACCCCAAGGAGTGATTTGCATTTTGAAGGCTGTGAGATGATGAACATGCTGAATGCGCTTGGCATTAAAACTGCCTATCCACACAGATATGATATGCCGGGCAAGCCGCTGAAAAGAGAAAAGCCGTATATCATCTACTTCATTGGAGCATCGACACCAGACAAAGTCTGGCCAGCTGAACGCTTTACTAAATTATTAAGTCTTTTATCCAGTGATTACCCGGAACACGACCACCTTGTCCTGGAAGGTATCCAGGAATGGGAAACCGCTGACAAGATATTGGCGCCACTAAAAGATAATGAAAATATTGCAGTAATCAATGCAGATACTATCGACGAAACCGAATCTGTACTTAAAGGCGCCGACCTGGTCATTTCAAATGATACCGGCATCCGTCACCTGGCCATCGTTTCAGAGACACCTACCGTAGGCATCTTTTTCCACGACCCGTTCCGTTACTGGCCACGGTTTGAAATACATGATGTAGCGCTGCCTGATGAGGATGGACCCGCTTCAGTGGATGAGGTCCATCGATGCTGCATTAACGTATTATCTAAAACGTTAAAGGCTTCCAATCAGTACTCTTCGTAAGACTTCTCTTCGACAAAATCAGAGCCCAACTTTATGTTTATATCGCGTTTAACTTCACTGCGTTTATCGTTGGTAATATAAACAGCCCTGGCCAGCTCTATAAACTTTTCGTCGAACGCTTTTTTAGACTCCTGTTCCCGGATATCATCTTCGATAACCCATAGCTCTTCATTGATCCTCTTAAGCTCAGACACTTCATCTGCCACATCATCCCGTGTAAATGGCAGCCTTTGAAGCAGATCATTCAGGCCATCCAGCTCCTTATTAATATTCACCAGTTTTTCAGCATTGCTTATGCGCTCTTTCTTGATCTCGAGAATAGTGATCTTGTCAAAAAATTCGCCGATGGAAATCTCTACATTAACGTTCATGATATACTTTTCGCCTATTTGAATTGGCGTAATTATACTCGATTATTGTGAAATGAAAATTCTTGCCGTTAGAGTTGGCCGCGTGGGCGATACCGTGATGATGACACCGGCACTGTCTGAGATCATACAGTACTATCCAGAGGCTGAAATCACCCTGTTAACAAGTCCCGTAGGAAAACACCTGCTGCATAACTTTCATCCCAATATCGTCGAAAACTGGACATGGCAGCGCAGCGGCCTGATCAAACCCTATACCGATAAAGCGGCGATTAAAAAGAATCTACGCAAGATTCATTTTGACAAGATTTTCTGCTTTGACAGCAGTCCACGTATCGCCAGCTTATTCTCAGGATCAAAGGATAATTTTTTCTGGTACCAGGGATCAGCCGAATTAAAACATTGTGCCAGGGCTTACCTGGATTTTGTCGCTGAAGCATGTAACAGAGATGCTCTGCCACTGTTCAATACGCTGCCGGTTGAAGCAAACTCTGTGAAACAAACCGAACAGGAACTTGCTGACATCGGCATAAGCAGCGATGACACTTTGGTTATGTTCCATCCGACGTTCAGTGGTTTCACTAAATCAAGCTTCAGAAAAAAACAGGCCCGGCTTAGAAAATTATGGCCGGTAGATCATTATGGCGAACTGGCCAAAAAACTTTCGCAGCTGCCTTTGGAAAACGGTCGTTCACCAAAAACACTCATGGTCCTGCTACCGGAAGAGATATCATACGGTGAAGAGATCGTTGCCAGCAGCGGCGGCATCATAAAGCTGCTCAGATCACAGCCCACCTTCGAACGTTATAAAGCGATGCTGAAACGTGCCGACTTATTGATAACGCCCGACTCCGGCCCGATGCACGTAGCCTCTGCGTTGGGAACGAAAATCATCGCCTTTTTCTCGATGAAAGACCCCGGTGATTGCGGCCCCTATATGCCGCCTGAGAAGTTCACTATCCTGCGAACGGAAGATACAGACAGCCCTGAATCAGGCGTTGCCGCGATCGACGTCAACACCGTATTCAGGGCGTGCAAAAAAATGCTGTCTGTTACGGGCTAGCCAGAGTACATCATCATATGAACGTGAGATATGGCAGATAACAAAGATATACTTGTTATACGAAATGACAAGCTTGGTGACTTCATACTTGCCTGGCCTGCCTTATCATTGTTAAAAAAACAGTATCCGCATTCGACCGTTACGGTACTCATCCCCTCCTATACCAGGCCCATTGCAGAACTCTGCCCATGGATAGACAGGATCCTCACGGATGACGTGCACAACAATACGATATACGACGCGCTACACCTGGCGAAGAAACTGAGAAAGATCAATTTTGATGCCTCAATATCCCTGTTTTCAGAAACGCGGACATCTCTTGCTCTACGGCTTGCCCGGATACCTCGGCGCTATGGACCGGCGACGAAACTGGCCCAGCTCTTCCTTAACAGGAAACTCAGACAAAAACGGTCGTTATCCTTAAAACCAGAATATGAGTATAACGTGGATCTGGTCCGTCACTTTATAAGCAGCAACGGAGATAGCCCCGTTGAGTTACCGCCGCCACCTTACCTTCGATTCGACCAGCAGAAGATTGGTGCACTCAGGCAATCGTATACTGAGGAACAGAACATCGAGGCTGACAGGAAACTCGTCTTCATCCATGCAGGTAGCGGCGGCTCTGCAATCAACCTGTCTTTACAGCAATATGCCGAACTTGCAGTGCTGATCGATGAAGCGAATACGGTGCATTTCGTTTTAACTGCCGGGCCCGAAGAACTTGGCATCGCCAGTGAACTATCCAGCCTGATGAGCAACATCGAACACAGCGTTTATCATTCTACGGAAGGCCTGGTTAACTTTTCGAAGTTCATCAGTACCTGCGATCTGTTTATCAGCGGTTCCACCGGTCCACTACACATTGCTGGTGCACTCGATGTCGATACCGTCGCCTTTTACCCGGCAAGGCGCTCAGCCACCCCCCTGCGCTGGCAAACGATCAATCAGCAACAGAAAAGAATATATTTCAGCCCTGAGAGATATACTGGTCAAAATGATATGCAGACGATTGATATAGCCGATTGCGCTGATAAGATTAATCAGCACCTCGCTGCTATCGGGACGCGTTGAACTTTTTTATCCTGTCGTCCACCTGCGTTATATAGTTATCCAGGTTTTCTTTAGTGACGAGCTCACCCCAATATTTATCATCCGATGGTTCCCCTGTTAATAACTGAGTGATGATCGAATTGGCAAACTCATATGAGTAGTGAAACTCATCGATATAAAATGCAGGCTCAGTGTTTGTCTGCTGTATCGTATTCATATCCAGTACTGGAGCAACATTCCTGACTATATATCGTAGTAGATCCTCTTGCAGGTTGAACTTGTTCTGCTTCATCGTTATCTGTTTTATAAAAAGCGGACTAGTGAAGATATACAGGTTTGCCTCGTTTTGCACACATAACTGTTTTATCCTGCTCAGTGCGGCCAGACGATCGATGTCAAGACCGTCGTACCTGGTCGCCCATCTCGCAGGCCTGGAGACGACATGCTTAGAGATATAGTATTCGAAGTCATCCTTATCTTTTAATGCGTCAACATAGTCACTCAGGATGATCTTTCCCTTATCTGTATACCTGTCATCGATATCAGGTACATCATGCGTAAGGTTATACCTGACTGCTTTTATCGTCCGCTTGAACATCCTGAACGAGAGGTACTGCGGGATATCATATTCCTTGTCCATCTCGAAATAATCTTTCAGCGCCTGCGGGAAAGTACCTGTTGATTCAAAACCAGCTGCGTAAGCGAACAGATCGATGCCGATAATTATGTTTTTGACATTTCTCGTTTCGAATAAATATTTTATATATAAGTGGTACTCTTCAGCCGTTGCACTGCTAAACGCCAGGTTAAGCGTTTTTTCCGAAGTGATATACTCTACTACTTCAGGGTCAAGGATTAAACCTCTCGATGAACCAAATATAAAACTGCTCGCTTCAGGGTTACTGTTTAACAGCTCATATTTACTGATCCTTTCATCACGAACGATCTTGAATTCATTAAGACCGTTTTTAAAGATATTGTTCTTCCCATATGGATCGATAACAAAGTTTGCCATAGCGACGAAAAGAGCAATGCTCAAGGTCGAAACAACAATGAATATTGCAAACCTGCGATCACTCATATTAAACATCTGCCATATCCATTAAAAATTAAAATAGAGGAAGTCACCGGTATTATCCATATTCAGTATCGCATAGGTTCCAAGGACAAATATCATTACCGCGTGTTTGAAGTCGGCCTTGAAATCTCCGAGTTGCTCGATAGAGTTCTTGAATGATATGACTACAAAAGCAGCGATGATCCACGCAATAGGTGTAGTATGCCCTCCGAGGTGAAACAATTCCTGACCAAACTCAACTCCAGCTTCTTGCAAAAAGCCAAATCCGGAGCGCAGGTTTTCTGACAGGATGATATCACCATAAAACATCCCTTTTAAAACTTTCACCGCATCACTCCATGACTCGGCCCTGAAAAACACCCAGGCAATATTTACAAAATTGAACGTGATGAACCAGGCAAGATAACGATGCAAGACGATACCGCTACGTTGCCACAGCCGATGAACGACCAGGGCACTGCCATGCAACATTCCCCAGAACAGGAAAGTCCACCCTGCACCATGCCACAGGCCACCGATGATAAACGTGATCATCAGATTATTACAGGTCCTGAACTCACCCAGACGATTACCTCCAAGCGGGATATACACATAATCTCTCAGAAACCTTGAAAGCGTGATATGCCAGCGGCGCCAGAAATCTCGAATCGTTAACGCCTTATAAGGACTATTAAAATTGATGGGGAGTTTGATGTTAAACAGTAAAGCTACTCCTATCGCCATATCGGTATAACCACTAAAATCAAAATACAGCTGAAACGTGTAACTTAATGAGGTAGCCCACGCCTCGATCAAATTGAGATAATCCGCACGGTCAAAACCCAGGTTCGCCCACTCACTGAACTTGTCGGCAATTATGACTTTCTTGAACAGCCCCATAGAAAATATAAACAGGCCGGCAGAGATATTTCTGTATCGTTTAACCAGGTTCCACTTGCTTTCAAACTGCGGCATCATCTCCTTGTGATGCACGATCGGCCCGGCGATCAACTGAGGGAAAAAAGTGACGAACAACGCATAATTCAGGAAATCATACTCTTTAGTCTGCCCTCTATAACTATCGACCAGGTAGGCTATCTGCTGGAATGTGAAAAATGAAATCGCGAGTGGCAGGGTAAGACCGAGTAAATCGAAATCCGCGCCTGATAGCTGGCTGATGTTCTCGATGATGAAATCTGAATACTTATAATATCCGAGTAGCAGTAAGTTCAACACGATACCGGTCACAAGCACATGCAGTCTCATACCGGCCGGCCGGGCGGATTCAGAACTCAATATCGTGCCGATGACAAAATTGAATAGTAGTGTAAGCAGGATGATCGGCAGGTAATCGAGCCTCCACCATGCATAATAGAGTAGGGAGGCCGCGATGAGGATGGCCCTGGCGCCCACAAACAGACGCCTGACCAACAGCATATAGTACAAAAAAAATGTAGCCGGAAGGAAAAGAAATATAAATTCAAAACTGTTAAAAAGCATATTTCAGGCCATTACCCGTAATATTAAGACACGTATTCTGCTAAGCTACCGCCCAACCAGCCGACATTATTATACCCAATTAAACATCGCTATATTTTCAATATTTTATGAATAACAATGTCTCA
>Ga0316204_10008397_pt1 | contig 14389 bp, 14 predicted proteins | sample 6monrhotite_MG_2_FD_205661 | JGI IMG/M metagenome (GOLD analysis project Ga0316204, IMG submission 205661) | Microbial mat bacterial communities from mineral coupon in-situ incubated in ocean water Damariscotta River, Maine, United States -... | ecosystem: Environmental > Aquatic > Marine >...
GTTATGGCAACTGTGAATTGGATCGCGGAAAATGATCTTGATGAATTGCGGTCCCGTACTGGAACTTCCGAAGCCCGAATGTCGCTTGTCCCAGAAGCCTCGTTAGTGCTGAAACAACTGATCCGCACCTACAAACCCCGTGATATTGCCGTGTCTTCTTACGGAATTCGCGAAGGTATGCTTTATGAACAAATGCCAGAAAGGCTGCGCCGCCGCGATCCATTGATAGAAGCGTGCCGATTTGCAGAGGTAAAAGATGCGCGAATGCCCGGATTTGGCAAAGCGCTTTACAGTTTCATTCTTCCTCTTTTCAAATCTGCAAAACCAGACAGAATTCGTCTAATAAAAGCCGCCTGCCTTTTGCATGACGTGACTTGGCGGGCGCATCCGGATTATCGGGCGGAAGTGTGTTTTGATAACGCTACGCGCGCCAATCTTGGCGGTTTGCGTCATCGCGAGCGTGTTTTCCTTGGGCTTTCTCTATTGCACCGATACAAAAATAGTCGCGCAGATTCCCGGTTTGAACCCCTGTTTGACCTTTTGGATGAAAAGGAAATCAAAGATGCCGAAGTCTTGGGGAAAGCCATGCGTTTCGGCGCTATGTTTTCTGTGGAAGCACCAACGAAAATGGGTGAGCTGCGATATTTCCCAAAGAAACGGTTGTTAGAATTGATCTTGAAACCAAAAGCCCAACCGCTATTTGGAGAGGTCGCCGAAGCACGGTTTTACTCTCTTGCATCGGCGTTGGAATCTGAAACGAAAGTTCGTGTTAGCCGATAAGGGGAAGCCCTCGGTAGAAGCGGCTTAAAAGTCTAAATTTCTTTAAATTTCAACATCATCATCGTTCGGGTCTGCAATTTCTTCAGGTGTTTTCCTTCGGATGATAATATCACCGTTGGGTAAAACCTCTGGCAAATGATAAAGCCCAATGTCACCGATCATCCCCTGCAATTCACGCATCACTGGGGCCATTTCCTGAGCGAACCCATGCAAATCTTTTATCGCCGGTTCCATTTCCTGCAAAAGACTGCGTAGTAAAATCTTCGCACCCTCCTCCATGAGACTGAACCCTTCCTCGACATCGTTGTCCTGGGAATAGGCTGGAGTTACAGAAATTGACGCGACAAGCGCTAAGGCTGCAAGATGTTTCATGTCCTTAACATAGGCGAAGTTTCGTTGAATTTAAAGTTCAGAGGTCAATATCGATGGTGACCGGAAAATGATCTGACGCAGTTAACAATGCTTCACGCAGTTCGGGTGTCTGATAACAAACCTGATCGTCAAACGGGTGCCAGATTCGCCAAACCGGCGATTTTGCCCGCAAACCAGAGGACACCATAATATAGTCCAGCAACGCAGACAGATACCGCCCCTCGTTTTGTAGATAGAACCGTGACGTGGATGGCATTGCACCAACTCTCTGGCCCAAAACCATACGCGCATGGGGATCAAAGAGACAATCCTCACCCTCTTCACCCAACACGATTTCCACGCCTGAGCGACCAAACAGCTTCTCGTATTCGTCCAGACCAGGACCGTCGTTAAAGTCACCAAGGACCATCAGGTTCTCACCAGCCTTTAAGTGTTCAACCACCCGTTCACGCAGCCATATACATTGCGCTGCCTGCTTACGGCGGTTGGCGATCGAAATGCGCATCACCTCGTCAGGGTTTCTTGCGCCATGTGGGGCTTTGGATTTGACATGCACCCCAATCATTCTGAGCGCCGCGCCCTCAGACGTTGTGACGGCTAACTCCAGCGGGGGCTTGGAAAAAGATACCTTCTCAGGAGCGGCATCAATATCCAAATCAAGTTTGAACTCACCGTCAAATCGCGGAGACCCGCTCATGTCTCCCGATGCAGAAGGCCCTCCTGCCGGGCTACCCGTGAGCGCACCTAGTGGGTCATGCGTCGCGTTCAGTTTTTTCGGATCATAGAGCAGCGCAATTTCCTGCTGCGTGTCATTGGTAAATCCGATCACCGCCTTATTGGTGCGCAACCCAAAACGTTCCGCGAATGTCTCCAGCGCGACTTCACCGTCTCGTCTTTTACTGCTGTCCGGCGCCTCGATCACCATCACGGCATCTGCATCCATCGCTGTAAAAACAATTGCCAATGCTTCAAGTTGATCGCGTCGTGTGACGTTGTGGCGGCCGGACCATTTCTGGTCTTCCATAAGACGACCACGTCTGTCGAACAATGAATTGAACCATTCGACGTTGTAGGTCGCAATACGCATTAGGGGTGCACCTCTTGTATTTCTTCCCAGGCGCGATTTATGGCGACCATACGGCCTTCTGCCAATTTCACGGCCTCCTTCGGCACGCCTCGTGCGATAACATGGTCAGGATGCGTGTCCCGCACCAACTGTCGCCAGACACGGCGTATTTCCTCCAGAGCCATTTCAGGCGTGACCCCCAAAACCTCATAGGGATTCGGGTCAGAATCTCGCACAAACCGCGTGCGCAGACTACGAAACTGCAATTCGTTCATCCCCAGAATATCCGACACACGCTGCAGAAAATCGTCTTCCTTGGGATGATACTCGCCATCCGCCATCGCGATATGAAACAAACCTTCCAGAAGAAAACACAATGTTTGATCGTCGGTGCCAAACATCTTGCCAATTCGGGCAGCATATTCTTCAAATCCTGCAACGTCCTGACGTGCCATGTTAAAAACGCGTGCTGCGTTTGCTTCGTCTTCTGGCGCAATATTGAACACTTCACGAAACGCAGTGACCTCATCGCGGGTCACGCGACCGTCCGCCTTCGCCATTTTTGCGCCAAGCGCGATCACTGCAATCGTAAAACCAACGGATTTCTCAGGCGGGGTTCGAAGCCGGTCAAAGACTTCGCTCAGGCTTTCACCTGTAGCAAGAGCAGAAAGGGCATCTCCAATACGAGACCAAATAGACATACACGCACCTTAGAGCGGGAGTTGAAACCTGTCAGTGACAGATTAAATCCGTTTTTGTAACAAGACTAAATCAAGCCATTGGTTAAATTTCCGCCCAACTTCATTTAGCCGGGCAACTTCTGTGTACCCAACCGCCTCGTGAAAGGCGAGACCCGCCAGATTTTCAGCGCAAACACCCGCAAACATCGAATGTGCACCTGCGCCTTTTGCATGGTTCTCTAGAGCATTCATCAGCTTTCGACCAACCCCTCGCCCCTTGGTCTCTGGTGCAAGGTAGATCGTGTTTTCCATTGTATGTGCGTATCCAATACCGCCGCGAAACTGACCATAGTATGCAAAACCAAGCTGACTTTCGTTTTCTTCCGCAACAAAAAAACCATGACCAGCAGCATCCTTCTGTTCAATCATCCTCTCAATTTCATGAAGTGATTTTTCAACGCAGTTGAATGTCGCCAGACTATCGCGGATCGCTGGGTTCCAGATATCCGCGAGGGCAGCAGCATCAGCTTTTTTTGCAGGCCGAATAATCATTTCAATACCCGCACACCGTCTGGTGTTTCAAACTCTGCCCGAAAGGAGATTTTAGAAGCTTCTTCTATTGAAACGCGGTCATCTTCAAACAACCCGCCCATAACAGCACGTAGTTCAATAGCTTTCGGGTGAAAAATCTCAAACTTGCACAAGCGACATCCAGATTGCGGCAATCGAGCGGCTGGATGAGCATCACCCTCCCACTCAATTAATGCAGGGAATGCCCCGCCAAAAGGTAGCTTGCCATTCTCAGGAACCGCCATTTTCCAGCGTAGATCACTACGGCTCAGCGCCATAGGTATGCCGACACCTTCGGGTGAATGTGTTACGGCAGTGTTAATGCTATCTGTACGAACAACCCAATTTGTCAGCCGCGGTGTCCCGCGGAAATTGTCAAGATCGAACCATCTTGGATGTGGCGGTTTTGGTGCAGCAGGGTTTATGGTGATGACTTCCAGATAAAGCCCGTCAGCCAGACCTAACAACCGGTTGTGCGTCCCCATCAACGGATGCTCACCACCCGCCGACATCCTAACACCCAGCGCACTTTCTACATATGCGACACCGGTCGCCAGATCCTCAGCCGCGACAGCCAGATGGTCTAAAATAAGCATAGTCACCCTCGTTCTTTTGGGTGAGACTAGCCAGATTGCGATGCGCTGCAAGCGTAACTGGCTATGCTGCTCACAAAAGCAAAAGCCCACGCAAAATCACGTGGGCTTTTGCTTCTGGCTTTCGCATGTTTACGCAGCTTCTGCTTTTGCCTCGCGGATCAAACGCAAAATATCTTCTGCTGCGTCAGGAATATTTGTACCAGGTCCGAAAATCGCTTTGACACCGGCCTTGTAGAGAAAATCATAATCCTGCTGCGGAATGACGCCGCCACAGATAACGATTATTTCTTCAGCACCTGCCGCCTTCAGCGCTTCTACCAGTTTTGGGGCGAGCGTCTTGTGGCCTGCAGCCTGAGAACTGATGCCGACAATATGCACGTCGTTGTCAACGGCATCCTGCGCGGCTTCTTCCGGGGTTTGAAACAGCGGGCCGACATCGACGTCAAAGCCGATATCAGCAAAGGCTGTGGCTATCACCTTGGCACCACGGTCATGACCGTCTTGCCCCATCTTGACCACCAACATTCGTGGACGGCGACCTTCTTCTTCGGCAAAATCCTCGACGGATTTCTGGATTGCGGCAAAGCCTTCATCCCCTGCGTAAGCGGCACCATAGACGCCTGAAAGCATCTTAACTTCGGCCCGGTGACGACCGAATATTTTTTCCATAGCCATACTGATTTCTCCTACAGAGGCGCGGGCACGCGCCGCGTCAACGGCTCCTTCAAGCAAATTGCCACCTTCAGCGGCACGGCGGGTAAGTTCTGCTAATGCAGCATCACAAGCGGCCTGATCGCGTGTCGAGCGCATTTGCTCCAAGCGGGCAATCTGGCTTTCCCGGACCGCGTTGTTGTCGATATCCAATATATCTATCGGGTCTTCCTCAGCCAGACGGTACTTGTTTACGCCAACGATCACTTCTTCACCCCGGTCGATCATCGCCTGACGACGGGCTGCGCTTTCTTCGATCCGCAGCTTCGGCATGCCCGTATTGACAGCTTTTGTCATGCCGCCCATTTCTTCAACCTCGTCCATCAAGGCCCAGGCTTTATCGACCAATTCGGCTGTCAGGCTTTCAACATAGTAGCTGCCAGCCAATGGGTCGACGACATTGGTGATGCCGGTTTCTTCCTGCAAAATAAGCTGCGTGTTGCGGGCAATCCTTGCGGAAAAATCGGTGGGCAGGGCAATCGCCTCATCCAGTGCATTCGTGTGCAGACTTTGTGTACCCCCCAGCGCCGCTGCCATGGCCTCGTAAGCCGTGCGCACAACGTTGTTGTATGGGTCTTGTGCCTGCAAACTGACACCCGATGTCTGACAATGGGTCCGCAACATCATCGAGCGCTCATTTTTTGGATTGAACTCGCTCATCACACGATGCCAGAGCAATCTTGCCGCACGCAGTTTCGCGGCTTCCATGAAAAAATTCATCCCGATCGCGAAGAAAAAGCTGAGCCGACCTGCAAAGGCGTCGACGTCCATGCCCCGCTCTATCGCCGCACGTACATATTCCCGACCGTCCGCCAGCGTATAAGCCAGTTCCTGCACAAGGTTCGCGCCGGCCTCTTGCATGTGGTAACCCGAGATTGAGATCGAGTTGAATTTCGGCATCTCGTCTGATGTGTATTCGATAATATCCGCAATGATCCGCATCGACGGTTCCGGCGGATAAACGTAAGTATTACGCACCATGAATTCTTTCAGGATATCGTTCTGAATTGTGCCAGACAAAAGTGCGCGGTCTACACCCTGCTCTTCACCTGTCACAATGAAACTCGCAAGGATCGGGATCACGGACCCGTTCATCGTCATCGAAACCGAAACTTTGTCGAGCGGTATGCCGTCAAAAAGGATTTTCATATCCTCAACGCTATCAATCGCGACACCTGCTTTACCGACATCTCCGACAACGCGCGGATGGTCACTGTCATAGCCACGGTGTGTCGCCAGATCAAAAGCGACCGAAACACCCTGTTGACCTGCCGCGAGACCACGGCGGTAAAATGCATTGGACTCTTCGGCTGTTGAAAAACCGGCATACTGACGAATGGTCCAGGGGCGACCTGCATACATCGTTGCTTTTACACCGCGGGTAAATGGAACAGCACCCGGAATAGTTCCCAAGTGGTCTACCTTTGCGAGGTCTTCTTCGGTGTAGACCGGCTTAACGTCGATCCCTTCCAATGTATGCCATGTCAGGTCATCAACAGATCTTGCGCGCAACTCTTTCGCGGCAAGCTCAGCCCATTCATTTTTTTTGGTCATCACAATTTCCTCTTTTCAATGCGGCTGCGGGGTGCTTTCCCGCATCACAGATAAATTCTCTCCTGATCTTCCTGCTTTCGCTTTTGAATCAGGTGTTTTTGCAAACTGTCGGCGCACTTCGGTGACGCAATTCGGTGAATAGAATAGCCTTGCAACCTCCACCGTCAGGTTGTGGCGGGTATCGGTGAAACACTCGCCCCGACGTGCATCATGATTTTTTTCCTGAAAAAGAGCGACTTGCCCCTTCGAAACGACTGAGATTGCGCTTATATCTCGTGAGACAGGAGTCCAGATGAAATTCATCCTTGCCAGTATGATTGCGTTACTCGTTGCGACAGGTGCATTTGCAGACACCCCACCGCCACCTGAAACCGAATTCAGCCCGACACAAGCGTCAGAAGCTACTTTAGCGCAGTATCTCTGGGTTTCGCGCCCTGTGGTCGTGTTTGCAGATTCGTCCGCTGATCCGCGATTCATTCGCCAATTGGCGCTTCTTGAAGCCGAAGTGGCAGAACTGGTTGACCGCGATATTGTTGTCATTGTCGACACTGACCCGGCAGCGATGTCCGAATGGCGCACTGCGCTTCGGCCGCGTGGTTTCATGTTGGTACTGATCGACAAGGATGGCGGTGTTAAGCTGCGTAAACCCTTTCCCTGGCATGTACGGGAGCTTACCCGGGTGATCGACAAAACCCCGGAACGCCAGCAAGAAGTACGTGACAGGCGCGCCGCCGGTTCATCAGAGAACCAGTAGGGGGCTTTGCTTATGTATATCGCGCCCTGTTTCATCCGACATCAGGCTCAAATTCGAAATGGACCGGCTCTGGCAAGGTTTCAGAGAACGATTTAAGGAGCGGAACAAGCCGTTCGGCGGCATCCTGGGTGGTTGCATAGAAGGTGATATCGTAGCCACCAACCGTCGCAAAACCCACGAAGGCATGCAGAATGCCCAATTTGACCCAGTCTTCGCCAACCGCATCCTCCAGCCAACTCTCGTAGACCATAGCAAGCTCAACACCGTGGCGATCTGTCAGGGCTCCCGCCCATCCCGAAGCAATGTTTTCGGACAAACGAAGCTCCCTTGCTTCGTCAGAGGCTAGTCCCCAGAGATCGAGGACATAGTTAGGATTGCGCCATGCGACCCAGCCCAGATCGTTTACTGCGACCGGGGCCTGCCAATAGTCTTTAGCGAATCGCGACATCTGCTGTTGCTGTGCATGAATCGCGCGCGGATTAGGCGCGAGATCAGTCAACAGCTTTGGAACATAAAACATTGCGGATATCATCAAAGCCAAGGCAACAGGTACAGCACACAGAACCGATGACGCCCTCGGAATCAGCGCAAGCAAACCGGCCATAAGCACAATCAGAACATAAGGTTCATATCTGTGCAGCCAACCAACTTGGCCAAAGCAGAGATGCGCCAAACCCGCAAGCGCAATTGCAAGCGCAAATGCCCTGTGCAGTGGATTTTTCAGCAAGCCGGGGATCAAAACAAACCCGAAGGCAACGACAACCTCAAACGCCAACAATCGACCGGGGGCAGTGGCCATGTTCTTGGCAATTGTGTGAAAGAACCGTGTTGACCAATCCAAATGGCCGAGACTGTTACCCCCCAACTTTGTCAGAACTGAATTGGGCAACGGGCTTAGCCCAAGCGTCATCAGAAATATTGAAAAACAGATGACAGGCACCACAGCAAGAAAAAGCGCGATCAAAGCTGTACGGTAGTGTCCAGCGGCAAAGATCAGACCGGTCGCCACCAAGCTCAGAGCCAGACCTTCCAGCCGAAACAAAGGGGCAAAGAACAGCCCTGCGACCAGAAACCAGGCAACGTGCCCTTCGTCAATCATACGCAGCAAGCCGTAAATTATCGCAAGACTCGCTGCGGCATGAAGCGCGTGCTCCATCCCCACAAAAGCCAACCCCGCCATATTGAGCGCGAGAGGGCCGAGACACGCAAGCACAACTCCATAAAACCGCTTTCGACCCTGATCATACCCTGCCTGAACCAAAACCAGCCCCCAAAGCCATGCCATCAGTATTAGACCAGCTGCATTCACGATGAGCGGGACAAATCGCTGCGCCTCTTCACCAGCAAAGGGTAAGAGCAGCAAAGGATACAGAGGGGACGACGCAGCAGAACTGTATTCTCCTGCGTTCACACCATATCCCCCTGCCCCGATCTGTTCTGCCATTGCAAGGTGGATATAGACGTCATCCAACGGATACTCGAAGACACCACCAGCGATCACATAAGCCAGGGTTTGCAGCGCCGCAAAAACTACGAGCGCCGACAAAACTGCAAGACTTGGAATCTGGTAAGACGTCTGCGAGGTCTGTTCCATCCCGCCTATTCAAACTCCATGATCACATCATCCACAGCAAGGCTGTCACCCGCGCTGGCATTGATTTTTGTCACCACAGATTTCCTTTCAGCGCGAAGGATATTCTCCATTTTCATCGCCTCTACAGCGCAAAGGGTCTGACCTTCCTGCACTTCATCGCCCACTTCAACCGCGATGCTGATAATCAGCCCAGGCATTGGACACAGCAGCATTTTTGAGGTGTCTGGCGGCGTTTTTTCAAGCATCCGCGATGCCAGTTCGGCCTGACGCGGGGTGCGTACATGAACTTTCAGGTCAGCACCTCTGCTGCGAACACGAAATCCCCCGGAAATCTTGCCTGCCTTAAGAACCAGCGGCGAGCCATCGACACTAAGTTCAGCAAGACTGTCACCTGGGGTCCAGTCCGATGTCACGCGATGAGTACGCCCATCATCAAAATGAACAGTAGACCCTTGATGGTCAGCTTCAATCGTTACTGGATAGCTTTCACCCTGAAGGCTTACCACCCATTCGCTTCCGACTTTGCGTTCGTGGTTGTCCATCCGGCCAGAGACACGCGTGCGGCGAATTTCCGCAACCCTGTGCATCGCTGCGGCAGAAGCCGCAATGCGTTTCAACGCATCAGTATCAAGCGTTACCCCGTTAAAACCATCAGGGAACTCCTCCTCGATAAAGGCAGTCGTCATTTCCCCGGAAATAAATTTTGGGTGATCCATAACCGCGCTCAGAAACGGCAGGTTATGACCAATACCTTCCACCTCAAAACCATCTAATGCATTGCGCATCCCTTCAATTGCATCGGCACGGGTTGGCGCCCACGTGCAGAGTTTTGCAATCATCGGGTCGTAGAACATGCTGATCTCGCCACCTTCAAAAACACCGGTATCATTGCGAACAGCGTGGTCTTCAGTCGCAACCTCTGCAGGTGGGCGGTAGCGTGACAAACGGCCAATTGACGGCAGGAACCCACGATATGGATCTTCTGCATAAAGTCGGCTTTCAACAGCCCAGCCGTTTAACTTTACATCGTCCTGCGTGATTGACAGTTTTTCACCCGCAGCGACGCGGATCATCTGTTCAACCAGATCAACACCGGTAATCAGTTCGGTTACAGGGTGTTCGACCTGCAAACGGGTATTCATTTCAAGGAAATAAAACTTCCGGTCTCCGTCAACAATAAACTCAACAGTACCAGCGCTGGCGTAGTCAACTGCTGCTGCAAGCGCACAGGCCTGCTCACCCATCGCTTTACGGGTCGCTTCATCTAGGAAGGGGCTTGGTGCTTCTTCAACCACTTTTTGGTTGCGGCGCTGAATCGAACATTCACGCTCACCTAGATAAATGGTGTTGCCGTGGCTATCCGCCAGTACCTGTATTTCGATATGCCGAGGCTGCGTTACAAACTTTTCTATGAAAATCCGATCATCGCCAAAGCTGTTTGCAGCTTCGTTTTTAGAACTCTGAAACCCTTCACGTGCCTCCGCGTCATTCCAGGCGATACGCATGCCTTTACCGCCGCCGCCAGCACTGGCCTTGAGCATTACAGGATAGCCGACCTCGTTCGAAATTTTTACCGCTTCGTCCGCATCTTCGATCAGCCCCATGTAACCTGGAACGGTGGAAACGTTTGCTTCCTGCGCCAGCTTTTTACTTGTGATTTTATCACCCATCGCCTCAATCGCACCAACGGGTGGTCCGATAAAGGCAACACCTGCAGCAGAAAGGGCCTCGGCAAATTTTGAGTTTTCGCTCAGGAAGCCATATCCCGGATGCACCGCTTCAGCGCCCGTCTGACGAACTGCGTCCATCACCTTGTCGATCACAATGTAAGACTGGTTCGCGGGCGAAGGACCAATGTGCACGGCTTCATCAGCCATTTTCACATGTAGCGCCTGCCGGTCAGCGTCTGAATAAATCGCAACCGTTTTGATACCCATTTTTTGGGCTGATTTGATGACCCGGCAGGCGATCTCGCCACGGTTTGCAATCAGGATCTTTTTGAACATATCCTGTCCCTTTCCCTCATATCTGTGGGGCGACCCGCCCCGAATGCAGCACAAAAAACGCCACCAGAGCGCATTGCTCTGATGGCGTTCGATTTATTGACTCGCCGGTTGCAAGCACCGGAAGCTTTTAGTAGGTTTTTATTATTCGCAAACGCCCACGTCGTCGCAGAGTACGCCAGCTGCGCCGCCGATGACTGCACCGGTAAGAACGTTTCCATCCGTAACATCCGCGATAACCGCGCCCGCAGCTGCGCCAGCCGCACCGCGTTCAAGGTCATTATCCAGACATCCTGACAAGGACGTAACAAGCGCTGCCAACAGCGCCCAACTTTTGAATTGCATGATTTTCTGCCTCCGATTTTTAAAGCTCTTGGTACTCTATATATAGGGGCTTTGTTCAAGGTAACAATTGACATTGAACAAGTAGCTCTCTCGGCGAAAGTCTGCCTGCCCACAAAAGATTTCTTCGACCTGACCCGGGTAAGATCAGGTCGAAGAGAAGGGGAAGGGTAACGGTATAGACTAACGTCGGCAGGTGCCAGGGTAGGGACACCTGCCTTGTTGGAATATGTGCCGAAGATTTGCATGGCTGCATAGCCCTCCGGGTTGCAGTCCATAAAATTGGCCGAAATTTGCCAAAAGTCAGGTGTCATGGGCAAATTCACGCCGAGCTACCCCCATCAAACAAATCCGGGAATGATGCAGACGCTCGTTGCACGTCGACCTTTAAAAGAGCCTCGTAGCTTTCAGGATCAAACGGATCTTCAGCCGGGATAACTTCACGGCCAAACAGCCACGACAGACGTCCACTGTCCAAATTCCCTCGCTCAAATGGTTCATCACCAAAATGATTGATCAGCGCAGCCATGAAGGCCGCATCCGCGCGGCGGTCTGCCGGTCTTCGATCTGCATAACGTTCGCGAGCAATTAGTTTTGTCGCGCCCTTTTTGTTTGGGCGGCGCACAACGAACTGGAAGTCGGTGCCAGCAAGCCGACCAGGAAAGCCACGATGTTTCAACATGCGCGAACTCCCGCATGCACCGCGGAGCCAAGCTGCTGCCTGATTGCAGAATAAATCGAAACTCGAAAAGCTTTGATGATTGTTTGAAACTGTCTTCGCTTTGGTTTCTGCAGTTTAAACCCTGCGTTGAAAAAACCAGTGAGTTTCAAAAAGTGTCGCTTTAAAAATTTATTGAAGCGAGAGGGTGGAGTGGGCGCATGCGCCCACTCCGGTCTTAAATTAGTATTTGCTGGATACTGGTTCAGCCATAACTGGCTCTTCAACAAAAACAACTTCTTCTTCTTGCTGAGCACACGCAGCAACAAGTGCGATAAGTCCAACAGCCAGAACGGCCTTGATGCTCTTTGACATCCATCTCTCCTAATTTTATTTGGGGTAGAATACACTACCCATACCGAGTTACAGGCCGCTTGGGCGCAACCTGTGCGTAGAATAGCGCACCCCCAGAACAAAAGACACTGATCACGAACCATGTCGGCGGGTTGTGGCCAGAAAGCCTCAAATTCAGGGTTAAAAGTGCCTCGAGACGCTATATATTGTGGTTGCATTAGAAACCCTCCCAGATACAGGTGGTATCTTCGGGCCGATATGCCTCAAAAAACTGGGTTGCAGCCGGATCAACAGACCCAAATTCCACAATCCTGTCAGACAACGAGATTATGATCTGCGTCGGCTTGGGCCCATTTTCCGCAATACGCGGCAGGGCGTATGATTCACACAGGAATTTCATATCTTCCTCAGCTTGCGCAAATTCGATTCGTCCACCTTCGCGTGCAATCTCGGGAGCCAGAAATCTGAACCGTACTGCCATTCCGGATGGTCCTCTCTGTCCCCAAATTATCTCGTAAAAAGTGATCGGTTGCCCCGAAGGAGCCGAGATTTGGGCTGGGTTGGTCGTTTCTTTAAAATTCAGGACAAATAGCGCTGCCGCCGCAGAAACCAAAACCACGCAACCCGTGATCCAGATTTTTGCCTTGGGGGTGCTCACCTCTGCTCACCCTAAAGCGGAATATTATCGTGCTTTTTCCATGGATTTTTCAGACTCTTGTTTCGCAAGCTCGCAAAGGCCCGCGCAACGCGTTTGCGGGTCGAGTGCGGCATGATCACTTCGTCGATGAAGCCTTTTTCAGCGGCGACGAACGGGTTAGCAAACCGGTCTTCATAATCTGCCGTGCGTTCAGCGATTTTTTCTGCATCACCAAGTTCGCTGCGATACAGAATTTCGGTTGCACCCTTGGCCCCCATCACTGCAATTTCTGCGGTTGGCCATGCATAGTTAAAATCACCTCGCAAATGCTTTGACGCCATAACATCATAGGCACCGCCATAGGCTTTGCGTGTAATGACCGTAACTTTTGGGACGGTCGCCTCGCCATAAGCAAAAAGCAATTTCGCACCATGTTTGATAACACCGCCATATTCTTGAGATGTGCCTGGCAAGAAACCAGGGACATCAACCAACGTCAGGATCGGAATTTCAAATGCGTCGCAAAACCGTACAAACCGGGCTGCCTTGCGTGAACTGTCAATATCCAGACACCCCGCCAGAACCATTGGCTGATTTGCGACGATTCCAACAGAAGATCCCTCTAGCCGCACGAATCCCGTCACAATGTTCTTCGCAAAATCTTCTTGGATTTCGTAGAAATCGCCTTCATCCGCGAGCTTTGTTATCAGCTCTTTCATGTCGTAGGGAGAATTCGGATTATCGGGGATCAACGTATCAAGGCTCTCGTCAATACGACCCGGATCATCAAAGAAAGGTCGAATCGGTGGCTTTGCTCGGTTGTTAAGCGGTAGGAAATCCACCAATCGCCGCACCTCTGCCAGAGCCTCGACATCATTTTCAAAGGCACCGTCCGCAACAGACGATTTTTTGGTATGTGTCCCGGCTCCGCCAAGTTCTTCGGCCGTAACAACCTCGTTTGTCACCGTCTTCACAACGTCGGGGCCCGTCACAAACATATAAGAGCTGTCTTTGACCATGAAAATGAAATCAGTCATCGCAGGGCTATAAACCGCGCCACCCGCGCAAGGCCCCATGATCAGGCTGATTTGTGGCACCACACCAGATGCCATGATATTGCGCTGAAAAACCTCGGCATATCCGGCAAGTGAAGCAACACCTTCCTGAATACGCGCACCACCACTGTCATTGATTCCGATAACGGGTGCACCGTTTTGCATCGCCATATCCATGATCTTGCAGATCTTCAAAGCATGGGTTTCCGACAGAGAACCACCAAACACCGTGAAATCCTGACTGAACACATAAACCATTCGACCGTTGATCGTGCCCCAGCCTGTGACAACACCGTCTCCGGCAGGCCGGTCTTTTTCCATTCCAAAATCCGTGCAGCGGTGCGCAACAAACATGTCAAATTCTTCGAACGAATCTTCGTCAAGCAGCAAATCGATCCGCTCTCGGGCGGTCAGCTTACCTTTGCTGTGCTGCGATGCGATGCGTCTTTCACCGCCACCCATACGGGCAACGTTACGGCGTGTTTCAAGTTCTTGCAGGATATCCTTCATGGGCGGCTGGCTCCTTTGAGTTTTAAGGAACCTACCGTTAAAACGTGAAAGGGAAAAGGAAAGTTTGGAATATTTGCAAACCATTAGAAGAATAATGATCGCAAATTGAATAATTGCAAACTACTCTAACGGGGGGCGCTGCCAGCAACGAGA
>Ga0316204_10008398_pt1 | contig 14380 bp, 14 predicted proteins | sample 6monrhotite_MG_2_FD_205661 | JGI IMG/M metagenome (GOLD analysis project Ga0316204, IMG submission 205661) | Microbial mat bacterial communities from mineral coupon in-situ incubated in ocean water Damariscotta River, Maine, United States -... | ecosystem: Environmental > Aquatic > Marine >...
ATTGGTTATGATGCATCTGGTCGCAAATGCGGGCCGGTCCCAGGGGCTCGATACGGATCAGGCGTTCCAGAAGCGCCTTGCCTACGCCAAGAACCGTATGCTCGAACAGGCCGTGTTGGATCAGGAAGTAACCGCAGCGCTGACCGAGGAAGCCCTACAGGGGCATTACGACCAGTGGGCAGCGGCAAAACAGGCGGAAGAAGAGGTTCAGGCCCGCCATATCCTCCTCGCCACTGAAGATGACGCAAAAGCGGTTATTGCGGAGTTGGAATCCGGGGCGGATTTTGCGACCTTGGCAAAAGAGCGTTCCACCGGCCCATCGGGCCCTGAGGGCGGGTCCCTCGGGTTTTTTGGACGTGGTCAGATGGTGCCAGAGTTCGAAAATGCGGCTTTTGGCCTGACGACGGGTAAGTTTTCCAGTGAACCGGTACAGACCCAGTTTGGTTTTCACGTGATTTTGGTTGAAGATCGGAGGGCCATAGCTGTTCCTGCACTTGAGCAAATCGCCGCAGAACTGAGAAATGAATTAAGACGGGAAATCGAAGGGGCCTACATTGAAACCCTGCGGAACGGAGCGACCGTTGAGACCTTCGGTCTGGATGGCGCTCCGGCTGAAGGGGTTGCCCAGTAGAACTGGCCCCATGACGGGAGGATAATCCAATGTCTGATAAACCAGATCAGGTGGATGGCGGCGAAAACGTGGTGTCTCCTTTGGCGCCAGCCGCCTTTCCGGAGTTACCCGAAATTGCCGGCGTTCGTATCGCCACAGGCCAGACGGGTATGAAGTACCAGGGGCGGGACGATGTCTTGTTGGCCTCGTTTGATCCGGGAACATCTGTTGCCGGGGTTTTCACCCAGTCACTGACCGCATCCGCACCAGTGGATTGGTGCCGCAAAGCACTCAAAACCGGAGCGGAAGGGGCGCAGGGGCTGGTCGTTAATGCCGGCAATGCCAATGCCTTTACCGGACAGGCAGGGGCCGCCGCTGTTTCCCGTACGGTTGAAGCCGCTGCCGATGTGCTGGCGTGCCGCCCAAGCCGGGTTTTCGCAGCGTCCACCGGTGTTATTGGCGAACAACTGCCTGACGAATTGATCACCGATTTGCTCCCCGCTCTGGGTGACCACCTTACAGAGGGTAATCTGGGCGCGGCGGCGCGGGCTATCATGACCACGGATACTTTTCCAAAGGGAGCTTCTCGCACCGCCGAAATTGGTGACCGAACCGTCAGTGTCGCGGGGATTGCCAAGGGATCTGGCATGATTGCGCCGGACATGGCGACCATGTTGGCGTTTGTCTTCACTGACGCGGCGTTGCCGGGCGAAGTGTTACAGGCTGTGTTGACCGATGTGGCTGGTCGCACTTTCAATTGCGTAACCGTTGACAGTGACACCTCCACCAGTGACACCCTGATGTTGTTCGCGACGGGGGCTAGCGTCGATCATCCAGCGGTTAGCGAAGCGGATGATCCGGTGTTGGATGACCTTCGAGACGCGGTGTTTCAGGTTTGTCGGGATTTGGCGCAGCAGGTTGCGCGCGATGGAGAGGGGGCGACCAAATTTATCACGGTGACCGTCTCAGGCGCGGAGGATGATGCCGCTGCACGGGTTATCGCGCTCTCGGTTGCCAATTCGCCACTCGTGAAAACAGCGATTGCTGGCGAGGATGCAAACTGGGGTCGCGTCGTGATGGCCGTGGGCAAGGCGGGACAGAAAGCTGACCGGGATCTCTTAAAAATTGATATAGGTGGAATCAGCGTGGCGGAAAACGGCTGTGCTGTGGATGATTACGACGAAACGCCGGTAACGAAACACATGCAGGGCCAGGACATCGACATTTCTGTCGATGTCGGTATCGCTGATGGTGCAGCGACGGTATGGACCTGTGACCTGACCCATGGGTATATCTCCATCAATGCCGATTACCGGTCCTGACCCAAGCTGCCTGAATGCCGGTATTCGCGCCGATGCCGGTGGATTGCCCATCGTGCTGGTTTCCGCCGTCGCGCTGGTGGATCCCGATGGCCGGGTATTACTTGCGGAACGACCTGTCGGGAAATCGATGGCCGGCTTGTGGGAGTTCCCCGGCGGCAAAGTGCATAACGGCGAAACCCCGGAAGTAGCCCTAATCCGGGAATTGAAGGAAGAACTGGGGATAGATGTCACGGCAAGCTGCCTTGCGGCGATCGCTTTCGCTAGTCACACCTATGATGATTTTCACCTGCTGATGCCCCTGTTTGCGTGCCGGGTCTGGCAGGGCGAACCTCAGGGGTTGGAAGGGCAGGCCCTGCAATGGATCCGTCCGGTCCGCATGGGCGATGTTGCCATGCCTCCTGCCGACGCACCCTTGGTAGCAACCTTGCGTGATCTGATCTGATGGCGAGTGGACTGTCCCGTCCCGGGTCAGGCGACTTCCTGATTTTGCGAATTGTAAATCTTGTAACAATTACGACCTGACTCCTTGGCATCGTAGAGCGCGAGGTCCGCTGCCTTGATTAAGGCTTCTCCTTCCTGACCGTCATTCGGGAAGAAACTGATGCCAATGCTGGCCCCAATCTGGATTGAGTTCCCTTCAATGTCCACGGGTGTCCGCAGGGCGGTGATGATCCGTTGTGCGGGCAATCCGACGGACTCAACGGATTCGGGATCAATCAGGATGACGGCGAACTCATCGCCGCCTAGTCGCACCACAGTGTCGGTATCGCGGCTCAGGTCCATCAGTACCTCGGCCACATGAATCAGCAAGGCGTCGCCGGCCGGATGGCCGTAAGTGTCATTAACAGGTTTGAACTTGTCCAAATCTATCATGGCGAGGCCCAGAAGCTTATTCTGGCGCTTCGCGAGGGCAATCCCGTCGTCCAGGCGTTGGTGGAACATGTTCCGGTTGGCGAGACCGGTCAAGGGATCGGTCAGAGCCATTTTCCTGATTTCTTCTTCGGCCTTCTTTCGTTCGGTGATATCACGAACCACACCCGTAAACTTCGGCTCGCCGTTTATGTCCATAGCCGTAATCGACAATTCGATCGGAAATTCAATGTTTCCTTTGCGGACAGCAATGTTCTCACTGACCAGATTAAGTGCTTTGGGTTCACCGCCGGTGACCAGTCTTTGAACAAAGTCATCATGATTAATGCGGATATTTTCCGGGGTCAGGATGCCGACATTCTTGCCAATAACTTCATCGGCATTGTAACCAAAAACCTTCTCTGCGCCGGGATTGAATGTTTCAATAATCGCATTGGAGTCGATCGTGATGATTGCATCATGCACGGCAGCAAGAATACTTCGCACTTTCTGTTCATCCCGCTCAGCGCGCAGAATTGCCTCTTCCGTTTCTCGTTGCGCGATAGCGAGGTCTTCGGCCATTCCGATCGCTTTTGACGCTTCCTCCTCGGTACGAACCCGAAGATCATCCATTGCTGCGATTTGGCCGTTGAGTTGATCGTTGGCATCGGCAAGGTTTCGTTCTGCCTCTGCACGTTTTTCGGCATCTTCCTTGAAGATCAAAACGGCCCGCGCCATGCTACCGACTTCGTTTTCAGTGTCCGTATCGCTGACGGCTACGTCAACATTACCTTTGGCGAGGGCGTTCATGGTATTGGACAGGCGTGACAGCGGCTGAATGATCTGCGCGCGGAACAGCCAGAAAACCAGCGCGATGATCGCGCCGATCAGGAATGCCGTTACACCGGAGACGGTTTTCCCCAAACGCTCCGTATCACCGAGAACTTCGGTGACGTCCTCGGCATGCAGTTCGATGTCCCGGATATTCTCCCGGTCCAGTGCTGCAAGCGCCCGTAGGGCGACAGTGTCATCGAGCCGGATTGCCTTTCGAATCTCGGATGGGGGCGTAGATTGGGCGCTCAGGTCCTGCGCTATCACCAGATTAGCAAGGTAGGTCTCGAGCATCCGCTCCAGATCGGTGAGGGCCAGTTTTTCTGCGTGGGTGAGTTCGCTCTCCCGATACAATTTGATAAGCGCACCAGTGTCGTGTAACGCAGCGGAGGTCAGGTCCACATAGTTCTCTGTCTGGCGGATCAGGTAATTTTGAAACGCATGAATCATGCCACCATAACCGAGAACCGCCCGCATTTGTCCCACGAGGTCGACTTTGCTAGGCGTAGAGAGTTGCGCCGCGAACACTGCGATGGCTTCATCGTGCAAGGCGTCAAGGGCCCGGATCGCGTAGCTGTCGTCAACTTTAACGGCAGCGTCGATCTCAGAAACAGAAGCTCCTTCGGAGTACAGTTTCTCGGTCAGATCAAGCGCTATAGTATAATTCTGCAGCATGTCCTCGATGTGCGCGAGGGCGACGCGCTCCGCACTCGTTACATCGAGTGATCCATAGAGCGCCAACGTGGCTTCCAAGGCCCCCAGATTCCCATAGGCCGCGCCGGCGAACTCGGGAGAACCAGTGAGGATCATGTTCTTGAAGTTGTGGATTAATCCGCCGTAACCCAGAGAGCCTCGAACCGTGTTGAGGAGGCGGGCTTTTTCGGAATTCTTGGTCTGGAATCCTACCCACGCATCGGATACGTGGTCCACATTTCTGTTCATGAAATAGACGACACCAATTACCACGATGGCGACGAGGAGTAGCGCGCTGGTAATCAAAGCGGAGGCCTGCTTCAACGTCATTTGCCGCAACATATAGTCTCACCTGCCCGTTGTGAAATCGATGGCCGGATACTGAGCATAGTTTAATTCCCTATTATTCATAAGGAAATAACTTAGTCTGTAAGACGTAGGAACCGTATTGGCATGCTACAAGGGCTTTTTTACGGAGATTTCGACTTGCCGCCCTGTATCCCGATAAATATGCCGCTGGCGCAAATGACCGCAATCCCAACCCACGTTACGAAATCCGGGATATCACCAAACAACGCAAACCCGATGACTGCAGCGGTCACGATCTCCATGTAGCCGAATGGTGCTAGGTAGGAGGCTGGTGCTCTTGCGAATGCCAGAATGACCAGTAGGTGACCGAGGGCGGAGATCGCGCCAATAGCAATGAACAGCACCACGGCGAACGCATCGGGTGTTACCCAAAAGAACGGCACTGCCATGCTGATAATGATGGTCGCGGACAGGGATTGGTAACTTAGCGTCAGGTCAGCCGGCGCGCTGCCCGCCAGCTTTCGGGTCAAGATCAGGTAGAGCGCAAACGCGATGCTGCCGACAAGGGCATATACCGCGCCCGCATTGAACGACTCAAACCCCGGTCTGATAACCAACATTGTGCCGCCAAAACCCACCACCACGGCAAGCCACTGCCGCCAGTCCGAACGCTCGGCCAGAAGAAATGGCGCCAGCATCGCCACCACAAACGGATAGGCATTGTAGACCGCCAGCGCATCCGCGAGCGGCATCCGGGCATATGCCATGAATAGCAGAAGCGTCCCCAAGGCATGGAGCAGTCCGCGTCCGATCTGTGTGCCCGGGTCATTCGGTCGCAGCATTAACCCGCGGTGGCGATACGCGGCAATGGGGGAGACCAGCAGGGCGTTAAAAAAGAATCTGGCCCAGAGTATTTGGAGCGCGGGATAGCCGGCCTCGGCGAGGTATTTTACCATGCCATCCATCATGGCCAGCAAATTAACGGCCACCACCAACAAGGCAATTGCCTTGAAAACCGTAGCGGAATCAGTGCCATGGGCGGCCGATGGTGAGAGCATAAGGCGGGTTCAGTAAAAAAATCTATGAGGGAAAAAATAAGATAAAAATCTCGTTATAAGTGTTTCTATCACTGTTGAGCTGAATGAAGGAGCGCTAATTCTCCATTCCTTCGGTTTCTTTACGAAATCCCACAGTATACTATCCGCTTTCCGGTGTACCCTTTCCTACTGCTATGGTGATTCAGCAGGAAGAAACAGAAAGATACTGATTTATGAGCAAACGCTACACCGCCTGTATTCTGATCATTGGCAATGAGGTGCTGTCCGGGCGCACGCAGGATGCCAACCTGGGATTTCTGGCGACCAGCCTGAATGATCTCGGAATTCAGGTGTCCGAAGCGCGGGTGATCCGGGACGACCGGCAGATTATCGCCGATGCCGTCAACGAGACTCGCCGTCGTGATGACTATGTGTTGACTACAGGCGGCATTGGCCCGACCCACGATGATATTACGTCAGAGAGCATTGCTCTCGCATTCGGGTTGCCATATGTCCGAAATGCCGAAGCCGAAGCTATTTTGCGGGCCTATTACAAGCCGGAAGATATCACAGAAGAACGACTTTCCATGGCGGATATGCCGGAGGGTGCGGTTCTGATAGACAATCCGGTCAGCCGGGCACCGGGATTCCAGATCGAAAACGTTTTCGTGCTGCCCGGTGTTCCCCGCATCATGCGGGACATGTTTCAGGGCATGGCGCACCGCTTGACGGGCGGCACGCCCATGCTGTCGCGTTCGATTACCGCTGAATTACCAGAAGGCGAATTGGCGGCCCCGTTGGGGGTGCTGCAAAACCGTTTCCCGGACGTTGAAATGGGCAGCTATCCGTTTTTTCAGGGTGGCACACTGGGGGCGAACCTCGTGCTTCGGTCTTTTGATGCCGCATTACTTGCCGAAGCGGCCGTTGCCGTTGCCGCTATGGTGCGTGATCTCGGCGGCGAGCCGACAGATGCGGAACAGGATCAGGGCGTATTAAGCTAAGGGTGCTGACGTCAGGTGGGCGGGCCCAAAATTATCGGTTAAGCACAAAGGTTTCCCACTCTTCCCGGCTTTGCCACCCCAGTCGCTCCAGTTCAGGATCGAGGTGTTCTTCCTCCGGGTAGCCGATGCACAGGTACCCAATAAAGGTCCAGTGAGCCGGCACGTCGAGAAACCCCGTCATTCGCTCCGGCTCCAGAATGGAAACCCAGCCCAGGCCGATCCCTTCGGCCCGCGCCGCCAGCCACAGTGTCTGGATCGCGCCAACCACCGAATAGCGCAGCGTCTCCGGCATGGTGCCGCTGCCCAACCCATGTCCGGCGGCGGTCCCTTCATCACAGAACACGGCCAGATGTTCGGGGGCATCATCCAGACCGGAAAGTTTTAACCCGGCATACAACTGCGCCCGCTCGTCGTCATAGTTTTCAAGTGCCTCGGCGTTGCAGCGTCGGAATTCTTCTCGGATCGCCGCACGGCGGTCGGTATCGCGCACCGTAACGAACCGCCACGGTTGGCTGTTACCGACGCTGGGGGCCAGTGCGGCAATGGAAATCAGGCGCTCCAACGTGCCGGAGGGCAGGGCATCGCGGCGAAACCGGCGGACATCCCGTCGCCAACGGATCAGCGACAGAAAATCCGACTGGAACGGATCATCAAACACCGGTGGGACGGGGGGCGACTCTGGTTTCAACATACGCCCAAGGGTAGGGGATCAGGCGTCCGGCGTCAGCAATAAACAGACACCCAGAAAGGCATCCCGAAAACCCGGCCAATAGACACCCCCAAAATACGGAAAATCCGACGTTTCCCCTCTTGCCTGTGCCCCCTCTGCCGCGTAGGGTTCGCCTTCCCCGATACCGGGGCATCACCGGCCATGCGGGCGTGGTGAAATTGGTAAACACAAGGGACTTAAAATCCCTCGGACTCACGTCCTTGCCGGTTCAAGTCCGGCCGCCCGCACCAACTTCTACTAAACTTTAGTGGATTTCCGGGCCGTCGCGTATCGATGACACCTTAACGCGCGATTATTCTGTGAGTATGTGGGGCTATCCGGTTTGAGTGCCCGTGTCTTTTTCCCATGGTCTGACTATTTTGGTTGGCCACCGACATTGACACGTGGAAGCTGTTCCAAAATTTGCGCAGCTGTAATAGTGTCGTCGGCGCGCATTCGCGATAAGGAACAAACCCGAGAGAGTTTTCGTTGATAGGAAAATTTCATCTTAACGCCAAGTTGAACTGGTGGTCCGTGAGGTGCGCGAACGTCCTCGCGGTGCTTCTGGTGATTACCGCATGGTTGTCGGTCGCCTATTACTGGGACCCGACCCGGATTTACGTAAAACGGTTTAAAGCGGACAATGCGTATGTTTACGATGAAATCCGGTCGGAGCACAGTGCAGCAGACCCCGGCCAGTTCATATCAATTACGGACGTAAAGTCCGCGGACGAAGCGCGCATCCGATTGTCACAGGTCATCTGGGGGCAACCGTCCCCACCGCTCGATCTGTTGCCCCGGATCGTTCGGAAAAACCTGTTGGAGAACCGCCCCGGAACAGACGATTGTTCGGCACTTCAGCATTCAGGTAATGAAACCTATCTTCGATTGAAGTGCCAACTCGATCGGTATGAGGACTGGCCGCATCTGGCGGGCGTTGATGAGCTCATTGTTGACGCGGGACCAGTGTATTCCGCCTCAGTTGCCTATTTTCGCCCAAAAACCCCCAATGGGATTCTGGTGGTTTACCAGAATGGTTATGCGAGCACCTATCACCATCAGTACCGGAATCTTGAACGTCTGATAGCAAGCGGGTTCACCGTCGCCGCAACAAATCATACCGGCTATGGAGATAACCGTTGCCCACGAGACTCCAAGTCTGCCGTGTGGTGCGCGGTCGGTTGGGCACGGTATGATGTGCCCTTGCCCATGCGGGTTCATTTTTCCCCACTCGTCGCCACCATAAACTACGGCATAAAGGAATCCGAGTTCGATCACGTGACGATGATCGGATTGTCCGCCGGAGGCTGGATTACTTCTGTGTTGGCGGCTGTCGACCAACGAATTGATTTCAGTTACCCCGTGGCCGGTTTCATGCCCCCTTATCTGCAGAGGGAAGGAGAAACGCCCCCTAACCAGACCTATAAACCCCTGTTCGAGGCGGCATCGATGATGGACCAGTTCGTTCTTGCGGCCGATCTTCCCAAGCGCAGGCAGATCCAGTTTTTCAATCGGTATGACCGTTGTTGTTATGAGAACACACGTGCGCTTCTTTATGAACCTGAAGTCAGGAAGCGGGTTGAAGGTTTGGGGGGAGGAGTCTTCGAGGTCCGAATTGATGAAACCCACGCGCGGCACAAGATTTCTAGATGGGCTCTTGATACGATCGTCAGCGATATCGTGGAGCATGTCGGAAAATGAAAAACCCACGCGCATGCCTACCTAAGTGGTGCTGGCCAAAGTGGCGTTGGATTGCATTGGTGCTTGCGATTGCCGCCGTCGCCTTCATTCTGTGGCAGCTTGATGGGGCGTGGGAATATGGTGCAATGCCGACAAAGGGGTTGTTCCGCACCATTATGTTCGCTTCGGGTGCTGTGGTCTGTTTGCTGATTCCCAAAGTACTTTCGAGACTAGATGACCCAGATTAACGGGCCTTCCTATTGTCGAACAGGGCTGTGGGGCCATACACAAATCTGGATGCTGCGGGAGCAAGAAAACATTTCAGGGAAGCTGAGGGACGGAAACGTCTTCACGCACTTTCAGGTGCCGACGTTTCCGTCCCTCTCGATCTCCAGCAAATATGAGCGGGATCAGTTTATACCGTAGTAAGTGCTGAGGTATTGGAGGATCAGGGCCATTTCATCCGGTTCCGGATCAGTCATGCCTTGTTCTTCGACCATCCAGATCAGGGTTTCTTCCCAGCTGTCCTTGCTTAGGCCCTGCTGCTGAACAGTCTTTAGCGAGTGGCACGCCTGACAGGCGTAGAAGACCTCTTCCCGGCCTTCGCCGGGGGGCAGGCCAAGCCAGTCCTCGTCATCGGCGCCGTAGTGGGTGGCGAGATAATTCAGCACCATGGTTCGCGCCCATGGTTGCATGGGATGCATGCTGTTGGCATCAACCATTCGGTCCAGAGTCTCGCTCCAGTCGTCACGGTCCATCCCCTGCTGGGTCACCTGCTGGATGGAGTGGCAGGCGGTACAGTTAAAATAGGCGGCCTCTCTTCCCGGCCCTTCGGGTAGCCCTTCGAAATCCTCAGCAGCGGAGAGGGGGGCAGGGGCAAACAGCCCCCACCCCACCAGTGCCACCACTGATGCAAAACGTGTCATCAGCTTCATGGATCAGGACACCGTTACGGCGACGCGATGCATGGAGTTGTTGAGGTACCCCTTCGGGTTCCAGGCGATGGCAAACGGTTGCATGCGATCGCGGCTATCGGTCGCCCGAGCCCAGACCTCATAGTACCCCTTGGTGGGGAACTTGACTGTTTGCGAGAACCGTTGCCATGCATATGGATTGGCAGCGTTCTGCAAGTCAGTCTTGATCCACGTTACGCCGAAGTCGATGGACAGTTCGACGGAGGTAACGTGAACGTCACCGGCCCATGCGTGCCCGCGGATCTGCACCGAATCCTGCCCGGCCGGCAAAGCGACACCGGTTTCAGGGAAGGTAATCAGGGATTTGACGGGCATTTCCTCGATGATTTCGAAGTCTTCCGTCGGAACCTTTGTTCCGGGCGCAACCGGATAGCCCGGTGCACGATAGGCTTTGCCGGTCATTTTGGGGCCATCATGCACCACGTCACGCATGTAAACCTGCGTCAGCCACTTCTGTGAGCATGACCCCGGCCAGCCGGGCACCACCAGACGCAGGGGCGCCCCGTTCATGGGATGGATATCCGCGCCGTTTTGCGCGAAAGCGATCAGGTTGTTGGGGTCCATGGCTTTGTCGATGGGAACGCCACGGGAAATGGGCAACTTGCTTTCGTCACCGGAAAGGTGGGTGTCGGCGCCCACATGGGCCGTGTAGATTACGTTGGATTTAACACCAGCCGCTTTCAAAACATCACCGTAGCGTACGCCGGTCCATTCGGAACAGGCAACCGCACCGTAACTCCACTGGTTTCCTTTGGCTGGCGGATCGAATGCGGACCGACCATTGCCGCCACATTCGATTGTCAGCCGCTTCGTTACCACCTCGAACTTGCTTTTCAGGTCCGCGATTGAAAGGGTCATGGGGTTGTCGACCAATCCGTCTACGTTCAGTTTCCAGGTGTCCGCGTTCATGTCTTCGGGGGGAACGCCGTTGTTACGAATGAAATGGCGTCTGGTGGGGGTCACGTCATCATCCAGCATGTGAGCCGGGGTTTCTGCATTGACGGGGCGATCGTTCAGAACGGTAATATCGTCCTTGCCCATCATCGCATCCGTGTTTCCTGCCATGGCGACAGGCACAAATCCCGCTGGCATATTAGCGTGGAATGGAATACCTGCACCGACAATGGCCCCCATGGTGGCAAGCCCGGCACCTTTAAGAAACCCGCGACGGTTCTTGTTGGTGACACGGCCAAAAATTATTTTGTCCGCCAGTTCGGGATCCTTGTCGTATAGATCGAACAGCTTCACTTCGCCGGGACCGGCGTAATCGTCGTCTCTTGGCATGGTCGTCTCCCGTTTTTGTTTTTGCTCCCATAAACCGCACGATGCGGTTATGTGGCCTCAACGAGATAAGACGTGCAGGGCGGGGGATTTATTCCGAAAAAAAAGTAATTTAGTTTTTTAGGTCAGGCAGGGAGCGCTTGTTTCCCTGCTGATGCCGAGGGCAATCCGTGTTTCGGAACTAACGGGTTGGTGGTCGATACTGCTCTGGCGGACCGTTGTTGCGATCAACTCAAAGCGCTTGCTCTCCATACCCTGAGACATCAAAACGTAGTCCAAGGGGCCGGCATTCCAGGCAAAGGCGTGCAGTTCCTGCGTACTGATATCGCGCATCACCCCATCCAATTGCCCTGTGGCAGTTTGTGCTACCAGAGTGATCTTGCAGCCACGGGTCCCGGCATAACCGGCAACATATAACGCCGCTCCGTCGGTGACATGATGGGAATTGACATAGACCATCTGTAATTTGGCTGACGTCAAGTCCGGGACATAAACCAGTTTGGCCAATTCCCCGGATACGGCACCGACGGTGTGAACGGATGCTGTTTCCGCAGTGGGATTGTCCAGTGACCAGAGGTTATTGGCGGCAAGAACCGGCGTAGTCCAGTCATCGGATACGATCTGTGTCGTCAGATCGCGGTACAAATAAGAACCCGCGACCAGCAACCCGGCCAGACAGGCCGCAAGGGCGAATTTTTTGTTGATGAAGTTGTTTTTGCCATCGGCAACGTTGGTGTTTTCGACAGAGACGAGGTCATTAATGTCGAGATCAGGTATCTCAACGCTTTCCGCCAGAGTCGAACGCAGGTTCGACAACGCCGCTACTTTTCGCGCGAGGACAGGATCACCGGCGACGGCACGGGCAATGGCTGCTGCGTCGTCTCTATCAAGTTCGCCATCAACGTAGGCGTTCAATGCATTGGCATCGGGCTTCATCTTCTAAACTCTCTTACAACGACTTCGCTTTTAACATCGGGCGTACATTGCCCTTCTCGATCGTCTTCAATAATGCCAGTCTGGCACGGCTGATACGGCTCATAACAGTCCCTGTTGGAATTTCAAGCACCAAGGCGGCCTCGCCGTAACTCAGCCCCGCAATATCCACAAGTCCAAGAATGTCCCGGTGCACAGCGGGTAAGGCTTCCATGCTGATTTTTACGGTCAGGGTATTGATAAGACGATCTTCCGACCCAGAAAATTCCATGTCCTGATCAATAAACATCGCATCGTCGATTTGCCAGTTTTCCACCACCCTGCGGTGGCGCAGTAAATCCAGATAGGTATTCTTGAGGATGCGAAACAACCAGGCCTGAAAAGCCGGTGTTTCATCGGGGGGCGTCTTCGCCTTCAGGGCCTTGATAGCACATTCCTGAACCAGATCGCGCGCGTCGTCAGGGTTCTGGCACAGCGAGTACGCATAGCCATACAACCGCTGCATGTACGGTACTACCCGTTGCCTGTCCTGACTCATTTGTTCCACAAAAATTCTCCGGATGCCCGTCACTCCAGGATGGATAATACTCAAGTTCGGTCGGACACGTAACACGTTTTCATTTCGAAAGGGAGGGTGTACGGCTGAGGAGGGGTCAACAGCGTTATCGAACCGTGATGGCGGCATGAAACAGCAGCGACGGAGCGGTGGTATCGCCATTGGTTGATGCTGAAACTTCAACCGCGCCGTCGTCTCCCAACAGGGCGCTGTCCCATTGGTTAAGGGCGTGGGGTGCTTCGCCCGGTAACTCCATGCAAACACTACCGCTCAGGCAAAAAAGCAACTGGGCAGCATCGGTTTTTTTCTCCATGAACACTGGTGTCGCGAGGTCGTGAACGCGCCATTCAGCCATTGCCCGGTTTTTGCTAACCATAAGGTTCACGTCCCGACACGGCCCACCGATAAGCTCGCAAAACAGCGTTGCGCCACCGTCGAAGTCATATGGTGCAAAAGGCGCATCAATGGTTTTCGATGTGCCATCGTCAAAATTCAACGAGAACCCTTCACCATCCAGCAAGGTGATGGTGCGGTCATAACCGCCGAATTCCGAAAAGGCACCGGACTGGCCCACATCGGCTAGGCTTAAGCGCCAGATGAAGCCATCATCGTCGGGTGCATGCTTCATGATGTCCCGGGTAATTCCCTGACCATTTTTCCAAGGGGTGACGGGGTAATCTTCGTACCGAAGGATATTCAAGGCGGTTGTTCCAGCGTTTGTCAGGGCCCTAGGCCAGAATATCCAGCAAAGTGGCCGACATTTGATCGGCCGTTCGGATGATGGATGCATTGGCAGCATAACCGATTTCGGCCTGCTTCAAATTGACAATTTCGCTGGTAAGCGACGGGACGTTCCCTGTTTCGGGCGTTTGGGCGATGGTGTCCCGTGCGACGTTGCCTTGAACAATGCGATCTGCCGATTGTTCGACAGACCGGGCATTGCGTAACATCCCTGTGGTTGCTGTCGCGAAGGCGCTGCCGACGTTCATTGTCCTGCTATCCTATTTTTCTGCAAAACGGTTCCCCATAGCGTCGCCCAGATAGCGGCAACATAGTGGCAGTGTGGCTTCGCCCCTGCGGCGGTCCAGTCCGGCAACAAATGTTGCAACCAGTGTTTTTTCTCCGCTCATTAACTCATCAGGGAAGCGGTAACATGCAACAAGGAGCGGCAGGTCGAGATCTTTTCCGGGGAGATACGCGTCAAATGCGCGCCCCGCCGTTTCGGGGTTTTTCGCCATCTGGCGCAGTTTTTTGATGTGTTCTTCTGTGTCCGCGTTGCTGCGGAAGATTTCCATGAGCAGATGATTGTCGCTGTCGAGTGGGGGAAGGAAATCTGGAGAATCCGCGGTTAGAAGAGACCAAACCTTGCTGGCGCGAAGGTTTTCCTGCCGGGTTTCTTCGACGGCTTCTTCCCATTCTTCCTGTGTTAATTCAACATCTTCGATGAAGACATCGTCGCTCCCTAGCAATCGACCCATCACACCGCGGAATCCCTGTTTCGTCGGGTCAACGTAAGGGGGGGGCGGTTCATCGCGTGGTGCCGTAGCATCCAGCCACGACATCTGCCAACGCTCCCACATCATCAGGCTTTGCGA
>Ga0316204_10008401_pt1 | contig 14369 bp, 13 predicted proteins | sample 6monrhotite_MG_2_FD_205661 | JGI IMG/M metagenome (GOLD analysis project Ga0316204, IMG submission 205661) | Microbial mat bacterial communities from mineral coupon in-situ incubated in ocean water Damariscotta River, Maine, United States -... | ecosystem: Environmental > Aquatic > Marine >...
ATCATTATTAAAGCTTATTGATAATGGTGCAGGCCAATCTGTGAGTTTGAGTGTGCGTGTGGGTAATGCAGGTGCCGCACCTTCGACGAATAATGTTGCGGTTTCCTTCTATGATGGTGATCCTGCCGTCGCTGGAATCCTTCTGGGTTCCATATCACTTGCGCCTCTTGCCGCAGGTGGCTTCATTGATGTCCAGGTAGATGGCATTACCACATTGTCTGGTACACAAGATGTGTTTGCAGTAGTTGATGCCGATGGCATTGTTGAAGAATGTAATGAACTCAATAACACGGTTTCTGCGCCGGTTAATTTGTCTACTTTGGGCAGTTTAGTAGTAGCGACCGATCAGTCTCTGTACATCCCCAATAGCCCTGTGGTGGTTATGGCTGATGTTACGAATACGAGCAGCTTGATTGGTAGCTATACGATTGACTTAAGCATCGAAGATGGGAATGGCGTAACCGTTCAGTCATTTGCCACACAATCCGTCACGAGTTTGGCGGTGGGTACCGTGACACAGGTTCAGCAAAACTGGAATACGGGCACCACGCTTGCTGGAAACTATCAAGTCCGTGGCATACTGAAATCACTGGATGGCACGGTGCTGTCAGATGCGACAAGCAGTTTCCAGATAGACCGGGCCAATGCCGGTACACCAGCAGCCAGTTTGCGTACCACGCTTGATCGCACCCTCTATCACACCAGCGACACGGTCACCATTCAGGATCTGGCCACCAACACCACGGTCAATACAATCCTGGAAGATGTGCAGTTGCAGGTGACAGTGACCGATGCCGCAGCAGTCACGCTCTTCACAGAAACGGTCGTGCTGGGGCAGATGGTGCCCGGCGCGATTCGAAACGTTACCTCAGCGTATTCATATCAGACCCAACTGCCGGGCACTTATACAGTGACGGCTACGTTGACGGATGCTGCAACGCAAATCCTGTTGGCCAGCAATGTCATTTCGTACATAGTGAAAGACGATTTCAATATTGCCATCAATGGTGTCGTTACGGTTCAAAATACAACACTGAACATCGGCGAACAGCAGCTCTGTACCTCGGCTGTGTCGAATGCTGGCCTTAGCGATGTCAATGGGCTTCAGCTTCGTCAAGTGATTGCCTTCCCATCCACACAGCAGGAATACGACAATTTTGCCGTCACGGTGGATATACCTGCCGGGGCAAGTCAAACCTTTACCCGCAGCATCAGCACTTCGGCATTATCTGCCGGTGTTTATATTTGTGTCTTGCAGCACAACATCGCAGGCACTTGGGAAACGCTGGACTACAAACCCTTCACAGTGCTTAATCAACCGCCCGTGGCAGATGCGGGTCTTGATCAAAGTGGTTATATCACTGATAGCTTTGCGCTGGATGGCACTGGCAGTAGTGACCCCAATGGGCATAGTTTGACGTATAACTGGATATTGATTCAGCAACCCGCAGGGAGTATGGCTGCACTGGCCAACGCTACGGCAGTGAACCCCATTTTGACTCCTGATATCCGCGGCCAGTATGTGGCACAGCTCATTGTTAACGACGGTACAGTGGATAGCATACCGGCCACTGTTTTGCTTGATGTGCTTAATTCACCCCCCGTGGCCAATGCCGGCCCGGATCAAACCGCCTCTGTCGATGAAATCGTCACCCTCAATGGCGTGGCCAGTAATGATGTTGAGGGAGACTCTCTCACATATAGTTGGACATTAATCACTGCGCCAGCAGGTAGTACGACCACACTGAACAATGCCGATACCGTAACATCAACGCTAGTGGCGGATCAGAAAGGTGACTTCGTGGTCGAACTGGTCGTCAACGATGGCTACGACAACAGTCTGCCAGCGACAACCACCATCACCGTCATCAATACGCCACCGGTCGCCAATGCCGGCTCGGATCAACTGATCCACATCGGTGACATCGTTACCCTGGATGGCAGTGCCAGTACTGACGCCGATGGCGACCCCATCAGCTATGCTTGGACTTTGGTCTCGGCACCGGCGGGCAGTGTGGCGACCCTGTCTGATCCAACAGCAGTAATGCCCACCCTCAGCATTGACACCTTGGGTGAGTACGTATTGGAACTGGTGGTGAGCGATGGTCAACTGAATGGCGTGGCCGACCAAATCATCCTCAATGCGGTCAATGTGGCACCAATGGCCAAGGCGGGGCCCGATCAGTCAGTCACCGTCGGACAGGCAGTCCAACTGGATGGCAGTGCCAGTAGCGATGCCGATGGTGATCCCATTACCTATCTGTGGAGCATCGTGGATGCCCCGGTAGGCAGTGTCGCCACACTGTCTGATGCCACCATTGCCATGCCAACATTGATTGTTGATGCTTTCGGTGCTTATACCCTGCAACTGATCGTCAACGACGGCACCGTAAACAGTGCTCCAGACAGCATCACCCTCAACGTTGTCAACAGCCTGCCAGTAGCCAATGCCGGTCCTGATCAGGCCGTGTTTGTCGGAGATAACGCCATCCTTGACGGCAGTGCCAGTAGTGATGCCGATGGTGATCCTCTGACGTATAGCTGGAGCCTCATTGAGCAGCCTGTCAACAGCACGGCTGTACTCGTTGATACCACCATGGTCAACCCCAGCATTGTTATAGACGAGCAGGGGATCTACATCGCCCAGCTTATCGTCAACGACGGCATTGTGGACAGCACCCCCGACACCGTGGTGCTCAACGTCGCCAATGTACGCCCCGTGGCCGATGCCGGCCCGGATCAAACAGTAACGCCAGCAACCAGCGTCACATTGAACGGCTCCGGCAGCCGGGATGCCGATGCCGACCCGCTGACTTATCAATGGAGCATTCTTGACGTACCGGTAGGCAGCATGTCCACACTGGCAGACCCTGCGACAGTTATGCCGACACTCACGGTCGATGCGGAAGGTCACTACATCCTGCAACTGATTGTGAATGACGGCACGGTCAATAGTGACCCCGACACCACCCGTATTACCGTGCAGCAGGACAATACGGCACCCTACTGTGGTGATGCCTACCCCAGTGGTGATCGCATCCTGCGAGATAACATCTTATGGCCACCCAACCATCGCCTGGCGCTTATCAGCATCCTCGGTATCACCGACCCCGATGGAGACCCGCTGAGCCTGACCATCACCGGCGTCAGCCAAGACGAGCCCGTCAACGGCCTTGGCGACGGTGAAACAAGCCCCGATGCCTTCATTAACGGTGACACTGTTGAACTACGCAGTGAACGCTCCGGCACAGAAAATGGCCGCGTCTACAAAATCTACTTCACCGCAGACGATCATCACGGCGCAAGCTGTACCGGTAACGTGAGAGTGGTCGTACCTCACAGCAAAAAGGACACCGCCATTGATGATGGGCAGATATATGACAGCACACAGCCATAACCGTCGGCAAGTAACACTCGTATCCCTGTATGGCGCATCAAATCAATTCCCGAAAATCCGATGGGTAGCCGTTATGTATACATCAATGTTTCAATCAACTTATAAACCCACGGCCAGAGTGAAGGGAATATAACAATGACACCACCCGTACACTTCAACCCTCTCGGTAGCATCCGCCGCGCCCGGGGCTTCTCCCGTGGTGTCACGATACTCGTCGTACTGGCCCTGCTGGCCCTCGTCGCCGAACGCAGCATCTACTACCTGCTGTTAGACAATGACGCCATCGAAGCACAAGACCCCGTTGCCACACTTCAGCAGCGCGCACCGCATCTGGCCCGGCAGATGGAGCCGGACTCACCACCCAACGCCCCAAAAACCACTACCTCGAAAACGCCCGCCGCCAGCCCCAGCCCCACGGCTCAACTTGGTGATACCGTGCAAGCCCTTCATACCGCGCTCGGCACCCTGAACACTCAGCTGAAACAAAGCGCAGCCACCAGCGACACCGAGCAGCAACTACAACAACTACAAACCCGGCTGCACACCCTCGACCAGCAAATCATCGCCGACTTCAACGAAATTGATCGGCACATTAAAGACAAACAACTCCCCGACAGCATCCAACAGCGCCAGCAAGCAGCCGTTGCCACCTATCAACATGCGTACAACGACCTCATTGCCCAGCTGGACAACATCACCACCGAAACCGACACACAGCGCAAACAACACAGCATCCAAGCCCTCAAAGAAACACTGGCCAGCTACCAATTCAAACGCAGCCAACAACCGTTTGACCTCGAGCAATTACCCAACCGAAGCCTCAAGCCCAAGCTCGACAACACCCCCAAACTGCAAGAAGAAGACTTCACCCGCGCTGGCCTGCACAACACCCCCCACATCCAACTGGCCGCCCTGGGCGACTTCACCTTCGACAAACTCGCCGGTGCCAGCGACCCCGCCTACCTGGCCGCCACCCCCGAAGTCAGCCTCAGCCAAACCATCAAAGACAAAGCCACGGAACTCAACCACGACCCGGTCACCATTTACCACTGGGTACGCAACAATATTGAATGGCAGCCCACCTGGGGCGCCATGCAAAACGCCGACCTCACCCTTAGCAGCGGGCGTGGCAACAGCTTCGACATCGCCAGCCTCACCATCGCACTCCTGCGCGCCTCCCAAATCCCCGCCCGCTACGTGCATGGCACCATCGACATCCCCGAAGCCAACTTCCGCAACTGGTCCGGCGGTTTTGGCAACATCAACGCCGCCACCGACTTCGCCGCCTCCGGTGGCATACCCACCACCGCAGTCACCCGTGGAGGACAAATCAGCAAAGCCCGCATTGAACATATCTGGGTCGAAGCCGCCATCGACTACCAACCCTCAAGAGGCGCCAAAAACCGTGATGCGGATTCCTGGGTAGCAATGGACCCCAGTTATAAACAATATGATTATCTCCAAGGTCTCGATGCCGTCCAGATCAGCGGCCTCGACCCCGAACAACTGGCCACCGACTTCACCAACAGCGGCACCGTCAACGAAACCGAAGGCTGGGTCACCGGCTTTGATCCTACTATTCTGCAAAACGCCCAAACCCAAACCCAGACCGCACTGGAAGATTACATCACCAACAACCTTACCGACCCCACCGTAGGCGATGTCATCGGCGGTCGAAAAACCATCATTAAACAATACCCCGTACTGCCCAGCAGCCTGCCCAACCGAATTGTTGTCACCGGCAGCCGCTACGGCGCATTGCCCAGCCAACTGCAACACCACATGGCCTTCGCCTTCCAAAAAGACATCCTCGGCGACCTCATCGACCCCATCAGCTATCCCTATGCGCAACTGAACAACCAAAAAGTCACCCTGTCTTTCAGACCCGCGACAGCAGACGACGAGACCGCCCTGCAAAGCCTGTTACCCGAAGGCGAGATCACCGACATCAGCCAACTGCCCAGCAGCATTCCGGCTTATCTCATCAGCGTGATCCCCGAGCTAACGATAAATGGCCAAGTCATCAAACAAGGCAGCCCCATGAGGCTGGGTGAAGATCTCTCCTTCAACTTCCGTATCACCTATCAAGGCCACGGCACTTTCCCCTATGAATACAAAGTCCCTGCCGGGTCATACTTGAGCGTCGCCGTCGTGGGTGGCAGCGTCTCTCCCCAAATCCTCACCGACCTGCAAGCCAAAGTCACCGAGACCAAAACCACCCTGGAAACCAACGACGCCAGCCTCATCAGCAGCCTCACCCGAGAAGACTTGCTCGGTGACCTTTTCTACGCAGGTACCCTCGGCTACTATGCCCAATACACCGCTCTGGCCAGACTCGTGGGCCAACAACAAAACGCCCAGCACTACCTCGCCGCCGGTTATGGTACCTTTGGTTATGAACCCAACGTGGACTACTTCTTCGGCGTCCCCAGAGCGATTACCACCGGCGGTGCCGTGATGAACATCCCTATCCTTAACATCACCGCCACAGACAGCCCGCCAGACACTGCTGCTGAAGACAAGAAGAACTACCTACTGCAAATTGGTATCCTCAGCTCCGCGCTGGAACATGCTGTGCCGGAGCAACTGTTTACGACAGACCCAAGCAATCCGGCCGATGCCATATCAGCAGTTAAAGCACTCTCAAAAGCCAGTGAACAAGGCCAGCGGATTTATCACATTACGCAAGTCAATCAAGGCACGGCACTGCCGAATATTAATCATGATCAAAACACCATGGCTGAAATCAGAAACGCCCTTAATGTGGGTAAAGAAGTGATTACGCATACCGATGCGGTCAGTGTGCCCGGTTGGAGTGGGGCGGGGTACATCATCCTCGATCCACGGACTGGGGATGGGGCTTATAAGATTGGGGGTGGGGCGAATGGGGGGTGGTATACCTTAGTAGCTCAAGCTAGCGCGACAATATTGGGGATTATATTTTTTCATATACTACTGTTAGGTCCAGTAGCGATCTACCTTTTTGCAGCTCTTATGGCAGTAACTTTTCTTGCTGGGATATTAGCTGTGATTAATGGGCCTGACTTTTCAGGTTATGCGAATGAACGAGCATTAATATCATTTTTTGGGGCTATGCCTTTGTTGGTTGCAGTATCTTCATATCTTGCTATCGAATTGGCGATTGTTGAAGTGGGGCTAGCATTACACGTGTTACTCGCAGAGCTATATATTTTACTCGGAGGTTAGGAAATGGAAAAACTACTGCTTGTAACGTTAGTGTTTCTGGTTGGCTTTGGAATTTTTGTATATATGAATGGGGGTGGATTATTTTTCTTATTTTTTTCAGGAGCTCTTACTGTTGCTTATTTAATAAAAAAATCTGGCAGATTTAGCTAGGCTTTGTTGATATTTCAACGTAAAATAAGGGGGCATAATACTTAACTATGCTACGGCTTTGATCCCACTATCCTGCAAAATGCCTAAACCCAGACCGCCCTCAACGACTACATCAGCAACAACCTCACCGTCACCGGCAGCCGCTACGGCGCACTGCCCAGCCAACTGCAACACTACATGGCCTTCGCCTTCCAAAAAGACATGCTCGGCGACTTCATCGACCTTATTAGCTATTCTTATATAGTATTCTTTATGGGTGATTCATTTTTAACGAGCTTTTTTATCGACCAATGGGGTAGGCGTTATAAGGAATAAAATAAACAAAGCAGGCGTGGCAACAGCTTCGACATTGCCAGCCTCATCACCTCGTCTTCCTCCCTGAGCAATTGCTCAAACTCTTCCGGAGAAAGACTTGATTTCCGTACCCACACTTTAGAAGCATGAATCTGCACCAGATTATGTTTATGCCGGGTACGATCAAGCACTTCCGTCAATATTGAATCACCACGCGAAAAATCATCCAGCAACTTTTCTTGCGCATATTTATGCGCAAGAAAACGGAAAGAAATATCAACGACCGTAATCTTGGTCACATCCCTTTTGTCCAGCATGATCAACTCATTTAACTCTCTACTATCGGCAGGGCCAACTCTGTGCAGCGACAAACTCTCGCCCTCCTGATAAAGAACAACCTGCTTTACGGAGAACTCCTCCAATTTCGCCTTCAATCCCGCAGAAAATTATGGGGACACAATACTTAACTATGCTATTTGCCGAGGGAAAAATAAAAGGTTATACGTTCAAATATCATCTACCACTGGGTGCATAATAATATTGAATGGCAGCCCACCTGGGGCGCCATGCAAAACGCCGACTTCACCCTCAGTAGCGGACGCGGCAACAGCTTCGACATCGCCAGCCTCACCATCCCCTGCTGCGCGCCTCGACTACGTCAGCAACAACCTCACCGCCACCGGCAGCCGCTACGGCTCACTGCCCAGCCAACTGCAACACCACATGGCCTTCGCCTTATCTTCCAGTGTTATCGCCTTGGGCAGTTCTTTAACGAGGGGCTGTAGCCCCTCGTTTAGCGGCGAGGCCGCTAAAAGCTACCAACGGCCAGATTGTTTACGTGATGTGTGAAACACCCGCAGAATCTCAATGCGTTGCAGGCGAGGGCGAACCCGGTAAGGGACGATATAGCGCGTGTTGGGAATTACTAGTTCATGCGTGCCGGGCAACCGACCGGGGTGGCCCATCGATGGGTTATCATTCAACAGAGAGACCGTCTGTACAATCCGTTTCACCACTTCTTGTGCAGCCTGAGGGTCATCCTGGGCAATATACTCTGCCTCGTCATCCAGGTTTTTGAGTGCCTTACGCAGCCACTTAATCTGCATTGACCCCCCACTTGTTAAATACGGCGGCTTCTTCCTCCGGTGTGGCAAAATCGCCTTCATCCGCCTCCTTGATTGCCGCTTTGATCTCCTGAATCTGCCATTCGTTCAGTTCGATAAACTCCCGAACAGCCTCAGAGGCCAGGAACGACTTACTGCGGCGAGTTGCCGCCGCCAGCTTATCCAGGCGGGATTTCAGGTCGGGTTCCAGGCGGATGGTCATAGTGGTGGACTGGCTCATGGTTTACCTCTTGTGCTCGTATGTACACATCATAATACATTATCGGCAGCCATGCTTTGGGAGGCAAGATAGAAAGTGCTTTTGGGAGCAAAATCTGGGAAAATCGTACGCCTTAAAGCGGAATGTTCTTTGAAAAGCGAGGCGGCATCAGGGGTTGCTGGCTACCGGGTACGGTGGTCGCGTTGGGCTCGACTGACCCCACTGTAGGTGATGTCATCGGTGGAAGAAAAACCATTAAATTCTGGGACACAATGAACCTCCCCCAGTTTAACGAAATTTAAAAACAGGCTAGTCAATTTATAAGATCGCGTATATTTTTAATCGCTAAATGAAAAAGTCAAATGTAGCAGTTGATCTAATGCTTAAAAATGGAGTTGAGGGTGTATGAAATTTAATGATGACGAAAATATAGAAATTGAGTTATGTCCAGACTCTAAGATATTAACTGTATGGTTTATTACAAAGACTTTGACGTATTCAATAGCTGCTATGTTCTTTGTTTTTATGGCTCTTTTTTTTATAAATGTAATGATCTTATCATCTTCAAATGAAGATCATAATAAAGAATATGTTGTTGAGGAGTCGGATGTTAAAGCCGAAAATAACGATGATGAAACTAAAAAAGTTGTGCATCCATTTATGATTTTTGTTGATTATTGGGGGTGGTCCTTGTTGTTGGTTGGGTTTTTCTCGATATTTGTACAAATATACTTTTCTTATTTAAGGCGTACTTTTCGCTATATAGTAACGAATCGCAGGTGTGTTTTTGTTGGTGGAATTTTAAAGCGTGTTGAAAGATCAGTTCCATTTCAAAAAATAACGGATGTTCAGAGATCTCAGAATATTTTGGAACGCATGTTAGGAATATGGAATGTTCAGATATTTACGCCAGGAACAGCAAGCGTACAAAATGGACAGGCAAAAGCAAGAGCCGAGCTTAATTTTGATGGCTTACTGAACAGCGAAGAGTTGTATGAAATTATCAACCGGCATACGCACCTAAGTGAGTAACCAGCAAACAGGATGGCCACCAATGTCATTAAGTTAATAAATAGCGGCATGACGTAGGTTGGTGGTGAGCTTGCGAACCCCAACAGCATTGGCAACGTTGGGGTTCGCAAGCTCACCACCAACCTACAACAAACAGAAAACTCGGCTTAACTTGATGACATTGGTTTAAACCCCCAAAGCATCGTATTAAGGTTTTTCATATTTCTTCATCACCTCGTCTTCCTCCCTGAGCAATTGCTCAAACTCTTCCGGAGAAAGACTTGATTTCCGTACCCACACTTTAGAAGCATGAATCTGCACCAGATTATGTTTATGCCGGGTACGATCAAGCACTTCCGTCAATATTGAATCACCACGCGAAAAATCATCCAGCAACTTTTCTTGCGCATATTTATGCGCAAGAAAACGGAAAGAAATATCAACGACCGTAATCTTGGTCACATCCCTTTTGTCCAGCATGATCAACTCATTTAACTCTCTACTATCGGCAGGGCCAACTCTGTGCAGCGACAAACTCTCGCCCTCCTGATAAAGAACAACCTGCTTTACGGAGAACTCCTCCAATTTCGCCTTCAATCCCGTAGAACCAAGCGGTTTTACCAAAAACGTATCGGCACCCGCCTCCAGACAACATGCCTTATAACCCGGGTCTGAACTACAAGCGATAATGGGCAAATAATAAACACCCTCCCGAATCGCCCGGATAGCCTCAATACCATTCATCACCGGCATATTCACATCCGTCAGGCAGAGGTCATAACCGGCCCCGTTTTTCCGGGCGTAATCAACCGCCTCTTCACCATTCACAGCCAGATCAAAATCATATCCCCAGGCGGTCAATTGCTCCTGATGGATCATGCGGGTAACAGAGTTATCTTCGGCGATAAGTATTTTCATTTTCCTACCTTTCGATTGTCTGTGGTGTTTGGGATTTAGGTTTACAGGTGCGTCAAGTCAGGGCAGCTTTGACCTGAGGGCTGACAATATTCTTGTATTTGCTTTTTCTGGTGTTTTTCATAAGCGTGTGGACATTGAACCAGATAATTTGGTCATATGTGTGTGATATCCACACATGTGTGTAGATATATGAAAATATTGGTTTTATTTACCTACAGATTCGGATCACCGTAATGGGACGCCTTGCCAAATGGGGTGTTTCCCTCGATCGAAGTGCTATTTCCAGAATTGAAAGCCGTGAACGCTATGTTATGGATTATGAAGCGGTTGCCATCGCAAAGTGCTTGAAAGTCTCTATTGGGTATTTAATCGGGGAAAAATAAGCACCATTCCGGCTTTGACCTCAGCGTCCTGCAAAACGCCCAAACCCAGGCCGCCCTCAACGACGACATCATGTGCCATGTCCAATCCTTTCGGGGTGTGTGAGGTTAGTATTTCCACCAGCAGCGGCAGAAAAGAGCGGGTTTTTTAATCAGACGTAGCGGCACGATTAATTGCATCTTTATGCCACTGGCACCAATAAGGCACTTCCTGTTTTCGCAAAAAGTCTTCGGCTGCCGGGCCATGCAACAGTGCCATGGTACTGAGCATTCCCGCATCAGTACAGCTGGCTGCGACGACAGTGACGGCGGCAGGGGCGCCTTTTACGGGCCATCCGGTACGCGGGTCCAGCACATGGCCGTAGCGCACGCCGCTTTTTTCCAGATAACGGTTAGCATCACCGCTGGTGGCGACTCCGCCTTGTTTGAGTGAAAAATCAGCCGTCTGTGTGGGTATCAGCGGTGCGCCGGAATTATTAATAGGTGCGCCAGAATTAACAGGTGCGCCGGAATCGACACCGACCTGCCAGCCATTGCCATTTTTACGGGGTCCGGTGACGGCCAAGTCACCGCCGAGATTGATTAATGCCGAGGTACTGCGCGCATGTGCATCAGATTGCCCGGCAATCAGTGCGCTGACAGCCAGCGCGGCGCGATCTGCGGCGTATTCTTTACCGATGCCGCCGAAATCAATTTCCATTCCTGCTGCCAGTTGAATTTGCGAATGATGCCTTTGTATTTTTTCCCAGCCCACTAATGGCAGCAGGGCGTCAATCCGGGCGACAGAGGGAATGTTGTCACTGCCGTCAAAATGCCAGGCGCGGCGCAGTACGCCGGAGGTGACATCAAATTTCCCCTCACTCAAGTGATAGAGTTGTTGTGCATAGTTCAGCAGGCGGGCGGTTTCTTCATCAACCTGGACGGCCGTACCCTGATTGATCTGGTGCAGAATATTATCGTCACGATAGCGGCTGTATTTTTGTTCAATACGGCTGACTTCGGCGGCGGCAAGATGTGTTATTTCTTGTGCCAGGCTTTTATCGCGAGTGTCGATCAGCACTTCACAATTGCTGGCCATGGCCTCGAAATGGCCAACAAAATAATCTGTCCGGCGTTCGAGGCCCATGGCCCTTTTATTTGAAAAAACGCATGATGTATTTAATCAGCATGTCGGAATCCAGAGACAGTCCGCCCTGTAAAAGATAAGCCTCGTTATCCGGGAACAGTTGCTGGTTTTGTAACAGGCCAACAGCGTCTGCGCGACGATCCTTACCTTTTTGGGTGATCATTTCTGCACGAAAATTGATTTCAGCACCGTTTTTGAATTCAAAGCCATATTTCAGACCAATCGTTTGTGTGACGAATTCCCCCAGCCGATAATCGGCGCTGGCATATGACAACGTGGTTTCTTCACTGTCGGTGAGTGTCTGCCGGTAAAAATCAGCAGCCGCCTGTTGATAATAACGCAGGTGTGGTTGTAAATAATGACCGCCGTCAAAATCGAAACGGTAACGCAGATCCACCGTGTGCGACTGAATTCCCCAGTCATCCCAAAAATAGCGATAGGACAGGTTGAGTACATTTTCATTGGGGAATTGATGTACACCCTTCCAGTACAGGCTTTGATACGTTCGCTGATCGGGCCGGTTTTCGTAAATATAAGGATTGGTGCTGCGCAAATTTCCGCTGCCATCGTTTTCCAATACGCTGAGAATTTTGTAGGGATCGGTGAGATAACCGCTCCCCTGGCCCCGACTGTAATTTATCTGCATCAATGTCTGACGATTGATGATTTGTGTAACACCCAATAGTATTTCTTTAACGGTTTTATCGGCGTTGGCACCATCGAGGGCTTTTTTGGCAGGATAGGTAGGCATAACGGCAAAACCGACAGGCACACCACCTACCGGGTCCCAGGTGTCTTTGTTGACAGAGAGACCTACGGTTAACGTCGTGTGGCGCTGGTTGATATCCTGGGCAAGAGAAGCGGAGATTCCGGTAGACAGGTAATCATATTCTCTGGATATATTACCACCGAGGGTGCCGCGCAAGCTTCTGCTTAAAGGCGTATCCCATTCTACATTCAGTGCATTGCGTAGATCCTTGAATGTGTGGTTTAACGGCGTGCTGTTTGCTGCTTCGGTATAGGTTGAGTTACCCGAGGGATTGGTAAAGGTTTGTGCGGTACTGGAGGGGACTGCGCCATTGGGGGAGGAGCCGGTCAAAACGTCGGTCACTATGCGCGCATTGATAAATTCGTCGTCATCAATTTCTTTACTGATGCTCAATACACCTTCCGCCAGTGACACACGGTCTTTCTCGGCATAAATCAATAACGCGGAATCAATTTTCCAGTTATCGCCGGAGGCAATCAGGCTGCTTGCATGGCTGCTACCGGCCAGCAAGCCGCAGGTGGCTGCCGCCAGTTGATGGCGAATATTGCGTGGGTCTTGTCGTCTTTTTTTCAGTTGCATCCACAGCCTCCGCCACCCACGCCCTGGCCACCACTGGAGGCTTCTTTGCTGAAGTAGGTATGTTCATCAAGATAAATTTCCAGCGGGTCAGCAACCAGTTGCATTTTTTGTTGGGCCAGTAAATCCCGGTCCCAGGGTTGCACCGGTTCGAGGCTGCAGGCACTCAGCACAAGGCTGATAAAAGTAGAAAACAGGAGCGTTTTTATCACGCTTATTTCTCCAGCTGTTCCTGAATGATGGTTTCCAGTCTTTCTTTGTCTATGGAGCGAAAGCCCGTGTGAGTCATTACCAGATGACCATTTCTGTCGATCAGATAGGTGGTGGGCATGGCGCGTAGTTGGTAGGTTTTGGCAACTCTGCCGGTGGGGTCGTGGGCGATAATAAATGCCGGTTCTGTTTTTTTGATGAATTGTTCGATCTGCTCGCGTTTTTTATCCAGAGTGACGGCAATGATGCTCAGGCCCTCATCTTTGTAACGTTCGTGAATTTCATCCATCCAAGGAAAAGATTTGCGGCAGGGTGGGCACCAGGTGGCCCAGAAGTCCAGATATACCACGCGGCCTTTGAAGTCTTTCAGGTTGATTTCAATGTTATCGGGGAAGGTGGGCAGGGTAAAATCGGGAGCAGGCTCTGTGGCGAAGATCGGTAAGGCGAGGAAAATGAGCAGCGCGGCAAAAAAAGCGGGTAAACGAGAAAACATGTAGGGCTGACCTCAAAATAGGGATGTGAAAGGTGCTTGTAGGTGATATTGCCGTGACATATTCTGCTCATAATCACACAGTATTCTACCCTTTCTTGTAAGGTTCCAGGTTTGACTGTTACCCAGACGGCAAGTTCACAGAGGGCAGAAGTGATGTCAATAGCGAGTTATTTTAACAAAATCATTGCTTTTGACATATTTTGGCCGATGGGTAGTCTGAGAACAGTCCCCTGATGATGAAATCAAGCGAGGAATAGCAATGTTGATCAAACGTCCTAATGATATCAAAACATCCGAGATTACCGATGAAAAGATTTATCATCAACGGCGAGCTTTTTTACAGACGGGGTCCCGTGCTGCTTTGGCGGTCGCAGCGGGTGCAGCATTTCCAGGGCTGATGTTCTCTAATGATGCGGCGGCACAGATTGCTGCGTTGCAGTTCAAAAAAAATGCCCGGTTTTCCACAGATGAGAAAGTCAATTCGCTGAAAGATATTACTCGTTACAATAATTTTT
>Ga0316204_10008402_pt1 | contig 14369 bp, 15 predicted proteins | sample 6monrhotite_MG_2_FD_205661 | JGI IMG/M metagenome (GOLD analysis project Ga0316204, IMG submission 205661) | Microbial mat bacterial communities from mineral coupon in-situ incubated in ocean water Damariscotta River, Maine, United States -... | ecosystem: Environmental > Aquatic > Marine >...
TCGTCGTGCCCAGCTTAATGTACGCAGAAGAACATTGCCTGTTGCGAATGTCAATAAGCATCAATCAACACTTCTTGATTCCCTTTGTGTTAGGCAACAATAAAGGGCTTTAGACTATGTGATAAAAAAATGAGCCACTTTAATTCTTTGCTCAACACCAGTAATTTCAATCACTTCTAGCTCCCAGTCAAGTTGCATTGCATCATCGGTCTTAAAAAGCATAGAGATATATGCATCCTGATTTGATGATTGCTCAGCCTTTAACTTTTGATATCAACTAATAGTTGTGTAAGAGTCTTGATAGCCTGCACTTATTAATTGTTCAAGAGTTTTGTCGCTGTACGTCTTTCTCGTTAAGGATATTTTAAATCCTGTTTAAACCATTCTGCTAATTCAGGTTCATAATTTTTCAGTTTTAATAAATTGCTGATTATAAGGGGCATGTATTGATATTGCTTTGCCGTTACAATACTTTTTTATTGTATTTCTTGATATACCTATTTTCTTTTTAACACTTCGTTGCTTTTGATTTTCACTAAAATGCATTGCCTGACATTCATTGCGTTTGTCATATTATTAACGCCATTGAATCCGACACAACTTGTATTAGACAGATTTTTTCCATGCATCTCAATGGTGTGCATAGTCATCATGCATGCACCAGAAGTAGGCGAAGATGGATCGGAAAATACATTAGAAAATATTCAGCGAGAGAGTATAAATAATATAAAAAACAATGGATTATCTTGTTTTTTTTGTGTTTGTTTATGAAGTTGGCACATGTCCTGCACTTAATAGTAACAAGATATAACTAGTTATAACAAGTTGGTTTTAGCCACTTGTTAATAAACACAGATCGGAGAGTACAGTGAGCAGTAAAAACAGTGCAGCGATTTTGATAGTCGAGGATCCAAAGGACGTCGTTCCCATGGTCAAGGACGATGGAGAGCCGGCAGCAACCTCTGTCGAGGGAGCAACAACGTTCACCAAGACCTTCAAGCGTAAGGCCACTTCGCTTCCCTGGGATCGCTACTTGGTACGTACGCTTTCCATTATCGGTGGCCTCATCATCTGGTACCTGTGCTCAGTGAATCACGTGTCCTTCATAGTCAGTTTTGAAAACGTGCCAAACCCATTGGTAGTCGGTGACCAGTTCATTTACCTGCTCGGCACTGGGGAATTCTATACACATATTGGCGTTAGCCTCGGACGAATCCTGATCAGCTTCGGCATCGCCTCAGTGCTTGGGGTTGTGGTGGGCATTCTGATGGGACGTTCGCGTATTATTACTGATGTCATGCTGCCACACATAGAGATCTTGCGACCGATTCCAGCAGTTGCCTGGATCCCGTTGGCAATTCTGATGCTTCCCACAGAGGAATCGAGCATCATCTTTATCACTGCCCTGGGCGCTTTCTTCCCGGTAGTACTGAGCACCCTGCACGGTGTGGAACAAACATCTGAGGTGTACGTGCGTGCCGCCAGGTCACTGGGTTCTGGCAAGTTGGAGATTCTTTGGCACGTGATCCTGCCAGGTGCGCTACCAAGCATCATGTCAGGACTGGCGATTGGTATGGGTGTCGCATGGTTCTCTCTGCTGGCTGGTGAGATCATTAGTGGCCAGTACGGTATCGGCTATTTCACCTGGAACGCATATTCCTTGGTGGAGTACGACAATATTGTCATCGGCATGCTCACTATCGGAGGCTTGGGAACTACCTCAACCTGGCTGGTCAAGCAAGCATCGAAACCGGCATTACGCTGGCAGGAGAGTGAGCGATGAGTCATACCTATCTATCATTAATGTGCAGTTCTACTGCCGAAAACGGGAAATTTATGCTGTTTGAGTGTCTTCATTTTATGAGCCGCTCTGCAGATAATACGCAGGAATTTAACTATGAGCACTGAAGATTTGGAAGCAACATCGATGCCGCCGCTGGGCGAGACTCGCAAGACACACTACAAGCCAGAAAAGGGACATATTGAGATCGATAATGTGAGTGTCGATTTTGGTAACGGTAACATCGCCGTCAACGATGCATGTCTGGATATCATGCCGGGCGAGTTTGTCTGCCTGCTCGGTCCATCTGGCTGCGGTAAGTCGACTTTGATGAACACAGTGGCTGGCTTCGTTCATCCCACTTCCGGAGCGGTGAAGGTTGATGGTGAGGTTATAGATATGCCTGGTCAGGATCGTGGCATGGTATTTCAGCAACATTCGTTGTTTCCCTGGAAAACGGTGTGTGACAACGTTGCCTTCGGTCCGTTGATGGCGGGGAAAGGAATTGATAGTGCTCGTTCTATTGCCCGGTCATTGTTGGAAATGGTGGGTCTCAGCGCCTACGAAAAACAATTTCCAGGTGTGTTGTCAGGTGGCATGAAACAGCGTGTAGGCATAGCACGTGCACTGGCTAATTATCCCAGTGTGCTGTTAATGGATGAACCCTTCGGCGCACTCGATGCCCAGACGCGTGCCATGATGCAGGAAAATTTGCTGCAGATCTGGGACGAGTTCGGTATTACCGTAATTTTCGTTACCCATGATATTGACGAGGCAGTGTTTCTCGGTGATCGAGTGGTGGTGATGAGTGCTAGTCCGGGTAGACTTATTTCCGACATTAAGATTGAACTTCCACGTCCCCGCTCGCCGGAGATAGTGACCAGTGAGGACTACATCAGGGCCAAAAAACAATGTATGAATCTGATTCGTCTTGAGTCCTTACGTGCTTTTGAACAGCAGCGAGCCACGGCCTGAGTCAATGATGAAAAGGGCCCAGCACAAGGACAATTTGGTGAAGCAATTATGTGATATCCGCCATATGCCTTTCTTGACTCTGGAAAAGACAGAGGTCTGATTTAGTATGAAGACGAGATCGATAAACATATTGCGCCAACTTGTAATAGCTAGTTATAACAGGATAAGACAATGACCCAAGAGCAAACACAGATGGAGCGGTTGAGTATGGATTCTTCTCAACCACTCTATCTGCAGATCAAGACACTGCTAGCGGAACGAATTCAGGACGGCGACTATCAGCCATATGACCGTCTGCCTTCGGAAAGCGAATTGACAAAGATGTTTGGTGTTAGTCGAATTACCGTACGCCAGGCTCTGAGAGACCTGCATGGCGAGGGCCTGGTTTTTAGCGTGCAAGGCAAAGGCACCTTCGTTTCCAAACCTAAGGCTATGCAGAACGTGCAGCGTCTGCAAGGCTTTGGTGAGGCCATGGTATCCCAGGGTTACGAAGCCTCGACTCGTGTGATCAGCGTGCAGGAGATCCGTCCACCGCAAGAGGTTGCAGAAACATTGGGACGTAAGCAGAGCGACCTGGTGGTCGAGTTAAAGCGAGTGAGATACCTGAACAGAGAGCCCATCTCCATTGATCACAGCTTCTACCCACCTGAGATAGGGCGACCGTTGATGGGCAGAGATCTAAGCCAGGACATTTTTCCTTTGCTTGAAAATGAATTTGATATTGACCTTTCCTATGCTGACCTGCGCATTGAGTCGGCGTTAGCTGGTGAGGACGGAGAACGATATCTTAACTATGAAGCCGAGTCTCCCATATTGAAGATCCGCCGGTTAGTGTTTGCACAGTCGAGTCAGCCGGTGGCCATCGAGATTCTCTCCTATCGTGGTGATGCCTTCCAGTATCACTTGCGCGCAGAGCGTTAGAAATTTAATAAACCGATACCCATTGGAGTCACAAAAATGAATGACAAGACAGAAAATGACGAAATCCTAGAAGTCGATGTACTGGTGATTGGTGGTGGTACCGCTGGTCCTATGGCCGCGGTAAAAGCCAAGGAGGCCAATCCAAAACTTCGTGTTGCGGTATTGGAGAAGGCCAATGTGAAACGTAGCGGCTGTATCAGCATGGGGATGGATGGTCTAAATAATGCTGTTATCCCTGGACACGCCACACCGGAGCAATATGTCAAAGAAATCACTATCGCTAACGATGGCATTGTTAACCAGAAGACGGTGATGGCTTATGCCGAACGTAGCTTCGATATGATTAATCAGTTGGATGAATGGGGGGTCAAGTTCGAGAAGGACGAGACTGGAGACTACAATGTAAAAAAGGTTCATCACATGGGCACCTATGTACTGCCAATGCCCGAGGGCCATAACATGAAGAAGATCCTCTATCGTCAGTTGCGTCGCAAGCGGGTTCAGGTGATCAATCGCTTCATGGCCACACGTCTGTTCAACGGACCAGATGGGCGTATTGCTGGCGCTATGTTGCTTAACCCTCGCACTGGTGAGACCGAGGTTATTCGTGCCAAAACGGTTATCCTTTGCACTGGTGCGGCAGGTCGTCTCGGCTTGCCGTCCTCTGGTTACTTGTTTGGTACATACGAGAACCCAACCAATGCGGGTGATGGTTACGCCATGGCCTATCATGCCGGCGCTGAGCTGACTGGTCTCGAATGTTATCAGATCAACCCATTAATTAAAGACTACAACGGCCCCGCTTGTGCTTACGTTACTGGTCCAATGGGCGGCTACACTGCTAACGCACATGGTGATCGATTTATTGAATGTGATTACTGGAGTGGCCAGATGATGATGGAGTTCTACAAAGAACTAGAAGGGGGTAAGGGGCCTGTGTTCCTCAAACTCGATCATCTGGCCGAAGAGACGGTAGAAGAGATAGAAGAGATCCTGCATTCAAACGAACGCCCCAGTCGTGGTCGTTTCCATGAGAATCGTAATACCAACTACCGCGAAAAGATGGTTGAAATGCATATCTCTGAGATTGGCTTCTGTAGTGGTCACAGCGCATCAGGTATCTGGACTGATGAGAACGCTCGCACCACGGTGCCTGGTTTGTATGCAGCTGGCGACGTTGGTTCGGTCCCTCATAACTACATGCTGGGCGCTTTCGTCTATGGTGCTATCGCCGGTGAGGACGCTGCAGACTTTTGTGCGACAAATGACTTCGCTGAGATTGATTCTGATGAGATCATCAAGGAGCGCGAACGTATTCTGGCACCTCTCAAGCGCGAGAACGGTATTCCTCCGAATCAGCTCGAATATAAACTGCGTCGCCTGGTGAATGATTATCTACAGCCGCCCAAAGTGACCCGCAAGATGGAGATTGGTCAGGAGCGCTTCGCCGAGATTCGTCAAGACCTGGAGCAAATGTCAGCAGCAGATCCTCATGAATTGATGCGAGCCAATGAGGTAAGCTTTATCCTTGACTGTGCAGAAATGGCGGCAGCCGCCTCTCTCTATCGTACTGAAAGCCGCTGGGGCCTGTATCATCACCGTGTAGATTTTCCTGATACGGATAACGGTGAATGGTTCGTGCATGTACAGACCAAGAAAGGTGAGGATGGAATGCCCATCAATTTTAAACGCGACATTGATTCCTACATCGTCGAACTGGACGAGAGTGAAAGAGATGCTTACCAAAAGCTGCGGGTAGGCAGCACGCAAGCTGAGTCCTGAGGAGAACTTTATGCCAAAATCAAATTTAATGAATACCATGCCAGTGGCAGTTAACAGCGAAGCCTGTATTGCCGATAAGGGATGCACGGTCTGTGTTGATGTCTGTCCATTAGACGTGTTGCTGATCGACGTAGCTCTGGGCTCCGCCTACATGAAATATGACGAGTGCTGGTACTGTCTGCCCTGTGAAAAGGATTGCCCGACAGATGCGATTACCGTGAATATTCCCTATCTGTTGCGCTAACTGGAGAGAAAATAATGAATTTATCATTTGATGATGCCTCGGATCTGAACGACATCCGGGAGCGTATTACCAGTGATGATGCCGAGGTGCGTCGTGTCGCGGTAATGGATCTCATCGATAGCGATGACGATGAAAATGCAGTGGAGCTGGCGGTACAGGCGTTGTCCGACTCAGACGCTGGAGTGCGTGCTGAGGCAGCCAGAGTGCTCGATGAGTTCGAAGGCGAGGCGGCGATCGACGCTTTGCTAACCGCTCTCAGCGATGCCGATGTAATGGTACGTGAGGCAGCGGCGGAGACCCTGTCTGAGAACAAAGACAAGGCGGCTGGTATTGCCATCCTTGAACACTTCGAGAACGATGATCCCTTCGTTAAGGCCTCATGCCTGCGTGCTTTGCGTGATCTGCGTCTACCGGAGAGTAAGGCCGTGGCTTTAGAATCCCTTGCTCACCCTGATGCTCAAGTCCGGCGTGAGGCGGTGGGTGTTCTGGCCTATCTTAAAAGTGACGATGTTTTGCTGGCATTAATGAATGCCGTTAGCACTGACACCGATCCGCAGGTGCGCAAGGTGGCAGTGGGCTCGCTTATTTTCAGCAAGACCGAGCGGGCTGCTGAGGCTCTGATAAAGGCATTGACAGATGAGAACTGGCAGGTGCGCGAAGAAGCGGCTTTAATCATCGGTAAGGTGGGCGTTGGTAGCGCTGTCTCGTCGTTAATCGAAGCCATGAACGATGAATATTGGCAGGTTCGGGTTAAGGCGGCAGGCAGTCTGGGTAAATTGAAAGATTCAGTCGCAGTTGATGTGCTGGGGCAGGCTCTGTCATTCAATATCAGCAACCTGCGAAAGGAGGCAGCAGCAGCCCTCGGTGAGATCGCTTCCCCAGCCGGCTTGCCGTTCCTGGAAGTCGCAAGTAGCGACGTGGATCCCGACGTGCGCAAGGTCGCACTCTGGGCTATTGATCAAATCAACAAGCAAAAATAAGGAAAACATCATGGCATTTATAGTGGTTGAAAACTGTATCCGTTGCAAATATACCGACTGTGTCGATGTGTGTCCGGTTGATGATTGTTTCCGTGAAGGCGATAATTTTCTGGTGATCGATCCTGAGACCTGTATCGACTGTTCGTTGTGTGTGGCAGAGTGTCCTGCCGAGGCTATTTTCGCTGAGGACGACGTACCGGAGGACCAGCGTGAATACATCGCGCTAAACGCTGAACTGGCAAAGGTATGGCCGGGTATTAACAGTGCCATGGAGCCGTTGGAAGACGCGGACGACTGGCTCGATGTGGGCGATAAACTGCAATATCTGGTGCGTTGATCGTGTGGCTCGGTTACACAGGTTTACGACAATTAATTAGTAAAGGTTAGGCGAGGATGAGTGACAATGACTGAATACCTCGCACTATTGTTCGGCACCATTTTTGTCAACAACCTGGTTCTGTCACGATTCCTCGGTCTGTGCCCGTTCATGGGGGTGTCCAAGAAATTGGAGACTGCCTTAGGTATGGGCATGGCCACCGCCTTCGTACTTACCCTGGCCTCAGCCAGCAGTTATCTGGTTAACACTTATCTCCTGCAACCGCTCGGTTTAGAATATTTGAAGACGGTGGCCTTCATACTGGTCATCGCCGTGATCGTGCAGTTTACCGAGATGGTATTGCACCGCAACAGCCCGGTGCTATACAATCTGCTGGGTATTTTTCTACCGCTGATCACCACCAACTGTGCCGTACTCGGTGTCGCCCTGCTCAATGTGCAGTCCGGTCATGCGTTTTTCGGCTCGGTTATCTACGGTTTCGGTGGCGCCATCGGCTTCACTCTGGTGATGGTGCTGTTCGCAGCTACTCGCGAACGGCTTGAGGTGGCAGACGTGCTGCCATCGTTTCGTGGTAGCCCAATCGCCCTGGTCACCGCCGGTTTTATGTCGGTGGCCTTCATGGGCTTCAGTGGCATGGTATAACAGTGGTGTGATGACTATGGATATAGTAGTGATGACTGTTCTGGCTCTTATGTTTGGCCTCGGCCTCGGTTATGCCGCCATTCGTTTCCGGGTGGAAGGTGACCCCATGGTCGACAAGATTGATGCCGTGCTACCTCAGACTCAGTGTGGCCAGTGCGGTCACCCGGGCTGTAGGCCCTATGCTTCGGCTCTGGCTGAGGGCAGTGCTGAAATTAATCAGTGCCCGCCTGGCGGCGAGGCTGGTATGCGTGCCCTGGCCGATCTGCTGGGGCGAGACCCGATGCCACTGATAGGGATGGAAGATGATAGCGCAGAGCCGTCACCTATGGTGGCGGTGGTGAATGAGTCCACCTGCATTGGCTGCACTAAGTGCATTCAGGCCTGTCCGGTAGATGCTATTATCGGTGCGCCAAAACAGAAGCATACGGTATTAGAAGATTACTGCACTGGTTGTGAACTCTGTCTTCCGCCGATTTGCCCAGTACCTGAATGCCTCACCTTACGCAAAGTTAAGCCTACAATAAGCCGTTGGAAGTGGAATCTCCCTTTGGCACAGGAAACGGAGCAGGCGACATGAGACGATTGTGGAACTTTCCCGGCGGTATCCGGTTGCCCGGTTTTAAGCAGTTGTCGAACAGTGAGGCAATACGTAATCTGCCCGTACCTGAACGAGTCTATTTGCCCTTGCGTCAACACATAGGTGCTGAAGCTAAGCCAGTAGTTGCCGTGGGTGAGCGCGTCAAAAAGGGACAGCTTTTGGCTGAAGCGACCTCCTTCGTCAGCGCACCAGTACATGCTTCAATCTCGGGCATGGTAATTGATATTGGCGAACATACGATGCCGCATCCATCTGGCATTACTGAAGATTGTATTGTGATAGAGTCAGACGGTGAAGACCATTGGTATTCTGCTCTCGCTCCGTTGGCCGATATCGACAATGCTACACCAGCACAATTACGTGATGCTATTCGTGAGGCAGGTATTGTTGGTCTGGGCGGGGCCGTGTTTCCTTCTGCCGCTAAACTCAAGCCGCCACGTAGCATAGAAACCCTCATCATCAACGGTGTTGAGTGCGAACCTTACATTACTTGTGATGATCTGCTAATGCGCAGTAGTGCTGAGGTTGTGTTGCGCGGTTGCCTGCTGCTGCAACGTATCCTAAATGCCGGACAATGCATCCTGGCAGTGGAGGACAACAAACCCGAGGCAATGAAAAAACTGCGTTTTGCGCTGGATATTATGATTAATGCCGATGAACCCGGGGTGAAAGCCATTGAACTGGTAGGCATCCCTACCGTGTTTCCGGCGGGTGGCGAGAAGCAGTTGATCAAAGTGCTGACCGGGCAAGAGGTTCCCTCTGGAGGGTTGCCGTATGAGCTGGGGGTGGTCTGTCTTAATGTTGGCACCACGGCGGCAGTGCATGATGCCATTCTCCTTGGCCGGCCGCTGGTGTCGCGCATCGTTACTGTCACCGGCAGTGGGATCAAGAGCCCAGGCAATTACCGGGTACCGTTGGGTACGCCCATACATGTCTTGTTGGACGCGGCGGGTGGGGCTGAGGGTGAGGCGGAGCTGATCATGGGAGGACCCATGATGGGCCAGCGCCTGACCACGAGCCAGGCTATGGTGGTCAAAGGGACTAACTGTATCCTGGTTAACAAACCGGAACTTCAAACCATGCAGATGCCCTGCATCCGGTGCGGCAGATGTGCCAACGCCTGTCCGATGAAGTTGCTGCCGCAGCAGCTGTATTGGCATGCCCGTGGTAAGACCTTTGATAAGCTGAAACGATACCAACTTGACAGCTGTATCGAGTGTGGTTGCTGCAATCTTGTGTGCCCCTCACACATCCCGTTGGTGTCTTACTTCCGCTACGCCAAGACCGAGATTGCTGACCAGACTTTCAAACATAAGCGGTCGGAGGAGTCCCGCCTGCGCAGTGAGATCAGACAGGAGCGACTTGAACGTATAAAGAGGGAGGCTGAAGAACGTAAGGCCAGACGGAAAGCGGCGCGTTCAAAGCCAAAGGTGAAGAAGACGGCCCACCCGGCAGAAGAGGATGCATCACAGACCCAGGAGGTCTCAAATGGCTGAGTTGCCGACAGTTATTAAGGTGTCAGAGGGCGCACCATTTATGAGCCCCGCAGTTGATGTGGGCCGGGTTATGCGACGTGTGATTTATGCCCTGCTACCGGGTTTGCTGGCTTACCTCTGGTTCTATGGCTGGGGGCCGCTAATAAACCTGGTGTATGTGATCACTTCGGCCTTGTTGTTTGAGGCCCTGATGTTGGTCATCCGTCAACGTCCGCTATGGCCCTTCCTGTCCGACGGTAGCGCCGTGCTCACTGCTTGTTTGTTGGCATTGAGTTTACCTCCGCTGGCTCCCTGGTGGCTGGCAGTGCTCGGCAGTTTCATCGCCATTGTATTTGCCAAGCAGCTTTATGGTGGTTTAGGTTATAACCCCTTTAATCCGGCGATGGCAGCTTATGCGGTACTGTTGATATCTTTTCCTCTGGAGATGAGTCAATGGCCTTTGCCTATGGAATTACAGAACCAAATCTTGAGTCTTGTCGACAGCTTTCGCTATACCCTGAATGGTCAGTTGCCGACTGACCTTTCATTCGATGCGATCAGTTCGGCCACGCTGTTGGATAAGTTACGCACCGACACGGGCCTCGGGCAGTCTGTGTCAGATGTCCGCAACGCACCGGTGTTTGGATTAATTGCAGGGAAGGGAACTGAGTGGGTTAGTCTTGGTTATTTACTCGGTGGCCTGGCTCTTCTGTGGCTACGCATTATCAGTTGGCATATACCAGTCTCCATGTTGGTGGCACTGGCAGCGATGGCTGGCATGGGTTTCCTGATTGATCCGCAACAACATGCGGATCCGTTGTTGCAGTTGTTTGGTGGTGCCAGTATTCTTGGTGCCTTTTTTATCGCGACCGATCCAGTTACCGCCGCCACCACGGCTCACGGTAAACTAATCTATGGCGCCGGTATCGGTATACTGGTGTATGCCATTCGCACGTGGGGTGCTTATCCGGATGGCGTCGCCTTTGCAGTGTTGTTAATGGGCATGACGGTGCCTTTGCTGGATCAATATATGGTGCCCAGGGTTTTCGGTGCACGTCGGAAGGATTGGCGTGAATAATCGTCGCGCTATCCTGATGGCGGGTATGCTGCTGGCACTTAGTGCTTTATTGGGGACAGGCCTGTTGAGTCTGACCAATGATCATGCCGTGCCCTATATCGCCGAAAATGAACGATTGCGTTTGCTGGCGACTTTGAACTCCGTTATCCCGCAGCATCGCTATGATAATGATCTGCTGACCGACATCATCGAACTCAGAGCTCCAGAGCAACTGGGTATTGATGATCCAGTGAACATCTATCGTGGGCGCATGAAAGGCGAGGCAAGAGCGGTTGCTTTTCGCGTGCGCGCGCCTGATGGTTATTCCGGTCCGATTGATCTATTGGTGGGCGTATATGCAGATGGTCGATTGTCAGGTGTGCGCGTGATTAACCACAAAGAGACACCTGGGCTGGGTGATGCCATCGAGATTGGGCGCAGTGAGTGGGTAAAGAGCTTCAACGGTCGCTCACGGCGTAATCCGAAAGACAAAGGCTGGAAGGTGAAGCGCGACGGTGGCATATTCGATCAGTTTACTGGTGCGACCATCACACCGCGGGCGGTGGTGAAGGCCGTGCACAAGGCTTTGAAATTTTATGATCTACATCGAGATAAGATCTTTGTCCAAGCGCACTCCAAAGGGGAGGTAGAAGAATGAGTATGTTAGAGCAGGGTTTTATAAGCCTGTTAAAGGACGGGCTGTGGCGCAATAATCAGGCATTGGTAGCGCTGCTAGGATTGTGTCCACTTCTGGCGGTTACCTCAACTGCTACCAACGGCCTAGGTCTGGGACTGGCGACGATGGCGACCCTTATCATCACTAACCTGATTGTCTCTGCCAGTCGTCACTGGTTGCGCAGCGAGATCCGTATTCCTATGTTTGTTCTTATCATCGCATGTGTGGTAACGGTCATTGAATTGTTGATGAATGCACATCTATATCAGCTCTACCTGACACTCGGTATCTTCCTGCCCCTGATAGTCACCAATTGTGCCATCATCGGACGGGCAGAGGCCTTTGCTTCCAAGCATCCGATACGTGAGGCCGTGATCGATGGATTTTCCATGGGGCTTGGTTTTCTGTCCGTACTTGTAGTACTGGGCTGTATGCGTGAGTTGATTGGCTACGGCACCCTGTTCCGTGGTGCCGATAGTCTGTTTGGGCCAGTCGCAGCAGGTTTAACTGTGACGATTTTTGATGATTATCAAGGTTTTCTGCTTGCTATTTTGCCGCCAGGCGCTTTTGTCAGCCTGGCCCTGCTCATCGCCTTGAAAAATAAGCTTGATATCATGAAGCGAAACAGTGACACTCAAACTGCGCTTGTTGTCAAGGAAGAGCCGGTGGCGGATGTGCGCTGAAGTGTCATATACAGTGAATAATATGCTGGGGCTGTTACTCTTCATACAATTATTTTACAAAGCTTATTCGCGAGGCTAACGATGCTTGAATCTTTCACATTTATTCATCTGCCAGTCGCGACATTCGTTGTGGCGATTGCCTATTTAATTCGTGGTGTTGCGGGATTTGGATCAGGACTTATTGCTATCCCTTTGCTGGCATTGATCTTACCTTTGTCCGTTGTTGTGCCTGTTATTGCAATGCTGGATCTTCTTGCATCCATCAGTCATGGTATTGGCAATAGACGAGACATTAGATGGAAGGAAATTTTAACTCTGTTACCATTTTCACTAGTAGGAATAGGCACTGCTATTTACATTTTCAAAACAGTTGATCCCAATTTGTTGAGTATGAGTCTGGCCATTTTCGTCATACTCTATTCACTCTATAACCTTTTTTGGGAAAACATGCCTGCAGGTCTTTCTCGTTTATGGGCGATGCCCTGGGGTGCTGTTGGCGGCATGATAAATGCCTTGTTTGGTACTGGTGGCCCTTTCTACGTCATTTATTTAAAACTTCGTGGGCTTGGCAAAGATGAACTTCGAGCAAGCATTGCCACTATCTTGTTGTTTGATGGTCTTGGACGGGTGTCTGGGTATGCTATAGGAGGATTTTATTCTGAGGCAGCAATGATACTGGTTGCCGCTGGGCTTCCACTCGGTGCTCTTGCCCTCTTTGTCGGTGGGCATATTCAGACCAGTATGAGTCAACAAATATTTCAGAGGGCAATCAGTGCGTTGCTTCTTGTCAGCGGGATCGCATTGTTGGTCAAGTAGATTGTGCATCGCCAAAATTTGGGCCACTAAATAGAGTGATAAGTAGTCTTCCTTAGTGCCTAAAGCTCTGCGGACTAGTCGTAGCTTGCGAGGTGTAGGTGTAAGAACGCATAAAAGTTTCTATGCGGACACAAAGAAGTCCGTATGGCTAAATTGGTAAATCTTAATGTTATTTCTTAAGATGCTGAAATATAAAGGTATTATGATTTCATTGCCTCGTTATAAAGTCAAGCAAATTGGGATCCCGATTTTGCTATAAATTCGAGATGTTTTGAATAGCTGCTATCAAGGTGATTGAATAGGTTTACGAATTTTTCTGGAATAACCGTAATGTGTCAAAAAGTGACTATTTTTCACTAAAAAAATGTCCCTTAAAAAATATCTCTCTAAATTTAAATATAATGGCCATACGTGATTTGAAGCATAAAGTTTCCAAATGGTCATTTTATGGGGTAAACCGACAGGTCAGCATGTGATTTGCTTGAATCATGGTAGGTGCTATTATAATGATCAATGCTATTGATCAGGACACTTCGTAACGTGTTATCCCTATTTTCAAAGTATTACTATGGTCTGGTTTTAAGAAACCCCACAATCACCTTATTACTGATTGCTCTGGTGGTTGTCTTTTTCGGCTATCACTCGTCCTCATTCAGGCTCGACGCCTCAGCTGATTCACTGGTGCTGGAGCATGATGCAGCGCTGGACTATTATCGCTCTATCCGGGCACGCTATGGTTCGGATGATTACCTGATTATCACTTTTACCCCGCATGACGACTTGTTCAGCGATGCTGTACTGCAAGAGCTGCGAACACTGCGTGACAAACTCAAGGCCATGGAAAGGGTAAAATCCGTGGTCAGCCTGCTGGATGTGCCTCTCATTAAGAGCCCCCCGGTGACCATTGATGATCTGAAACGGGAAGTATTTACTCTCGAAAGTCCGCAAACGGACCGGGAAATGGCGCGCCAGGAATTCCTGTCCAGTCCGCTGTATCGCAATCTTATTATCAGCCCGGATGGCAAAACCACGGCGCTACAGATCAGCTTTCGCCGGGATGAAACCTGGCACCGCTTACTGAAGCAGCGTAACCAGCTGCGTGAGAAGCGTCTGCAAGATGAACTTTCCGGGCTTGAGCAAGAGCAACTGGCTTTGGTATCGCAACAATTCGATCGTTATAGTATCGGGCTGCAGGAACAGCAAAACCGAGAGATTGCCGAAGTTCGCAGTATCATGGCTCAACACCAGGCCAGGGCCGAGCTGCATCTGGGTGGGGTGCCAATGATTGCCTCCGATTCCATCGACTTTATCCGACATGACCTGGTGACTTTTGGTGTCGGGGTATTGTGTTTTCTGATACTGATCCTAACTGTGGCATTCCGCAAACCCCGTTGGGTGATTCT
>Ga0316204_10008403_pt1 | contig 14368 bp, 11 predicted proteins | sample 6monrhotite_MG_2_FD_205661 | JGI IMG/M metagenome (GOLD analysis project Ga0316204, IMG submission 205661) | Microbial mat bacterial communities from mineral coupon in-situ incubated in ocean water Damariscotta River, Maine, United States -... | ecosystem: Environmental > Aquatic > Marine >...
TCAGCAGAGCGCTCTGACCCAATCAAAATTGACGTGGTCGCGGACCATTCGCCGCTGCTTGCCTGACCCGGCGGCGGCTTGGCGGCACTCAATCTGGCAATATCAGCAGTCTAACGACTCAGTGGGCCATCGCCAGGACACCGGCATTGACGTCCCGCAGGTTGACCCATTTCCAGCTGGTCTGATCGTCCAGCAAGGCCCGCACGGCAGCATTATTGATGGCGTGCCCAGGGCGGGCCGCGCGATAGCAACCGACAATTGGCGCACCGGCCAACGCGATATCACCGAGCGCGTCCAGCGCCTTGTGGCGGACGAACTCGTCCTTGAATCGCAGACCTTCCGGATTGGCAATACCATCATCATCCAGGACGACGGCATTCGCCATGGAACCGCCACGGGCCAGACCCGCTGCCAGAAGCGCCTCGTAATCCTTGCGGAAACCGAAGGTGCGGGCGGATGCGATATCATCGCTGAAAATATCCGGAGCGATATCGAAGGCGCAGGATTGGCGCCCGACAGCGGCGTGCTCGAAGCTGATTTCGATTTCGATCGAAGGCTTCAGAGCAGGCAGAAAACCAGCGCTGCGCTCGTCATCCTCGATCATCACCGGACGCAGAACCTGGATGGCGCGACGCGGCATGGCGTGGGATTTGAGGCCGACCTGACGGATCAGCTTCACGAACGGCTCTGATGACCCGTCCATGACCGGAACTTCCGAGCCTTCAACTTCAATGATTGCATCGTCGACACCAAGACCGGCGAGCGCCGCCATCAAATGCTCGACCGTCGCTACAGAGACGCCAGCACCATTGGTGATCGTCGTGCCGAGCCGGACTTCATTGACGTTGTGGGCCCGGGCGGCGATGCGATTGTCGCGCTCGGTGATGTCAGAGCGAACGAAAATGATGCCAGCACCGGCACTGGCCGGCTGCAACACCATGCGGACCCGTTCGCCGGTGTGAAGACCGATACCTGCAAAAACAACAGGAGCCGCCAAGGTGTGCCGGTTAATCACTTTTACGCGCCATCTAGCTTGTGGTTACGCCCAAATCCGAATGACGACCGAGAAGCCGTCTTGTGCAGTGAACGACAGGCCCGGTCTGCTTTCAATTAAAGCATTGTTGCGGTTTGTTACGCGTTTGCAGCAAAAAGGGCGACCCGACGGACCGCCCCTTTTACCACTTAAAATCAGATAATTAGACTATATCAATTCGCCTGGCGACGGAGGAATGCCGGGATTTCCAGATCCCCCTCTTCCAGTTTGTCACCGAACAGGTCACCCGAAGCCGGGCGCGGTGCCGACTGGACCGGAGCAGTCTTGGTTACCGGCGCCGCCTTGGGCGCAGGCTCGATCGGCCTCTTGCGTCGGCCGAACAAGGAGAAACCGCGCTTTTCCTCCTTGGCTTCGGCCTGCGGTTCAACGCTGGACGAGCGGCGCTCTTCATAACGTGCGTTCAGACGAGCAGCTTCTTCGGCGAGACGCGCCTGGTCCTGAACGACTTGCGGGGTCTCGGCCCGCATATCAACTTGCGAGGTCCGGATTTCGGACACATAGGGGTCACGCTCGACGCCCACCTGGCTGGTGGCGATCGCATCAGACATATCCTCGGCGCCAACAGCCCGCTTCATCGGCTCGACCTTGAATTCATTCTCAGGGTCGGACGTGCTCGGCGCCGGATCCGTGTCAGGCGCCTCTCGGCGTGGCTCGACACTGCGGCTTTCCGGCTGATGCTGTTCGACAAAGCGCGGTTCTGACGCACGGTCTGCGGCGACACGCCCCGGACGGTCTGAACTGCTCCGCTTCCACGGCAGAATGGCATCATTTGGACTGCTCGACTGAGATGGCGCGGCAGCGCGCTGACGAGCCCGCGGATCAGCTTGCACCATGACTTCTGCGTCGATTCCTGTCGCCACGACCGAAACCCGCATCGAGCCATCCATGGTTTCGTCAAAGGTAGAACCGACAATGATGTTCGCATCCGGGTCGACTTCAGCGCGGATCTCGTTCGCCGCTTCATCGACTTCGTAGAGCGTCATGTCATAGCCGCCGGTGATGTTGATCAGCACACCGGTCGCGCCCTTCATCGAGACATCGTCCAGAAGCGGGTTGGAGATGGCGGCTTGCGCGGCTTCCACAGCCCGCTTTTCGCCACTGGCCTCACCCGTACCCATCATCGCCTTGCCCATCTCGTTCATGACGGCACGAACATCGGCGAAGTCCAGATTTATCAGGCCAGGCATGACCATCAGGTCAGTGATGCCGCGCACACCAGAGTGCAGGACTTGGTCGGCCATGGAGAAGGCCTCGGCGAAAGTGGTCTTTTCTGTTGCGATGCGGAACAGGTTCTGGTTCGGGATCACGATCAATGTATCGACGTGATCCTGCAGCTGTTCGATGCCGCTCTCGGCCAGCTTCATCCGACGCGATCCCTCGAAGTGGAAGGGCTTGGTCACAACACCAACAGTCAGAATGCCCATCTCGCGGGCCGCACGTGCCACGACCGGCCCTGCGCCAGTACCGGTACCACCACCCATTCCGGCCGTAATGAAAACCATATGGGCACCGGCCAGGTGCTCGCGGATTTCGTCAATGGAGTCTTCGGCCGACTGCTCGCCGACTTCCGGTCGCGCGCCAGCGCCCAGCCCTTCGGTAATGGCCGCACCCATCTGGACGCGCTTTTCGGCTTGGGAACGTTGCAGGGCCTGCGCGTCGGTGTTTGCGACAACGAAGTCGACACCTTCAAGCTTGGCCTCGATCATGTTGCTGACGGCATTGCCCCCAGCGCCACCAACACCAAAGACGACAATTCGCGGGCGCAATTCGGTCGTTTCCGGGATGGAGAGGTTCAGCGTCATGGGAGACCCCGTGCTCGATACTGGAGTTAACAATGATTCACCAAGAATTGTGCTACTCGGACGCTTAAGCAGGGGTTAAATTTTGTGCGTTCTTGGCGATTAAAACATTACGGGGCAGCCCTGCCCGTGCTCCGGGGCGGCCGTTGACAACGTCACCCTGCGCGAACTCACCATTGCCGACCCGACCGGGGCTACACGAGATCGGTGCGACAAGAGTCACAGCCCGAACCCGCCCGATAAACGCTGCGCACAAGACAAGCTCCCGCCGGGAATCGATCCGAATTCGATGATTTCAGAAGCTTTCGGCGAACCAGCGCCACATGGACGAGGCACGCCCACTACCGGCCTCGGCACGAACCCGATGCGCCATAACCGGCAGGCCGCTCATGCGCGGCGGCCCTGCGATGGCCTCGGCCGCGCCGCGCGTTTCACGACGCACCACACCGGCAGCAGCACTGAAAGCAGGCCCCGAAACCGCATCACTCAACCCGTTCACGCCACACGGCCCCGCAATACGGACCTGTTTGCCGAACACCCGGGCCGCCAGTTCAGCAGCACCAGGCAATTGGGCGCCACCGCCAGTCAGGACGAGGCGCCGCCCGGAGGTCTTGCCAACACCGGCCGCATCGAGGCGGTCCCGGATCAGCTCGAAGGTTTCTTCCAGGCGCGGCCGGATGATGGAGTTGAGAAGAGAACGCGGCGCGCTGTCGTAGAGTGCGCCATTCTCGCCGGAGACCGACGGCACTTCGATCATCTGTTGATCGTCCTCCGGGCTGTCGAGCGCCGACCCGTACAGCGTCTTGAGCCGCTCCGCCGCCGCCAATGGCGTGGACAGGCCACGTGCGACATCAGATGTCACGTGTGATCCACCGACCGGCACAGTATCGATATGCAGCAGGGCACCTTCCGCAAATACGGCAGCCGTTGTGGCCCCGGCGCCCATGTCGATCAGGGTCGCGCCGAGCTTGACCTCATCATCGGCCAGAGCCGACAGTCCGGACGCATAGGGCGTGGCGACCACGCCTTTCAGGTCAAGATGGCAGCGCTCGATACAGGTCGACAGATTGCGCAGCGGTCCGATCGCGGCGGTGATGACATGCACTTCCACGCCCAGGGTCTTGCCGAACATGCCGCGCGGATCCTTGATGCCGCGATGGTCGTCAACCGACCAGGAGAGCGGGATGGCGTGCAGGACCACACGATCCTCAAGTTCGAACTCGGCCAGGGCGCCGTCCAGCAGGCGGCGCGGTTCGCGTTCGGTAATTTCGCGTTGCGGCAGATCGATCTCGGCCGCTAGCCGGGTCGATGCAGGCTGACCGGCAGACAAGGTCACCGTTACGGCGTTGACCGCAATCCCGGCCATGCGCTCGGCTTGTTCGACCGCTGTGCGGATCGCATCGGCCGCCGCATCCATATCAACCACAGCCCCGGCCCGCATACCGCGTGAGGACTGGTGGCCGACGCCGATCACGCGTGGACGCGGTCCGGCAATGGTCTGGTCGGTCCGGGCGATGAAGCAGGCAATCTTGGACGAGCCGACATCGAGTGCCGCACAGACGCCCTGGGATTTCGAACCGCTGACAGCGCTGGGCTGACGCGACCGGAACAGATCGAACACACTCACGCTTCACGCTCCCGCATACCGGCGGCCGCTGCCCGGTCGGGCAAGGCACGGACGATCAAGTCGCCCTCACCGCGAAGGTCAAAACTCTCGGCTGCCAGCCGCAATACGCCCCGTTCAGCCTGCAGGCGCGCGAGAATGGCGATAGACGCCATCACGTCACTCTCCGGCAATTTCACATCAGCGCCGCTATCAAGACGCAAATTCCAGCGTCGCTCGCCGACCCGCACCGCACCGACAACCCGGCCGGCGACATCAGGGTAGTGGCTGAGGGCATCAACGATCTCGGTTGCTGCAACATTGGCACCCCCGGCGACGACAAGCGGCAATTCCGGCGGATCCATCACATCAGCGTCTGCGATGACAACACCGTCGCGATCGATGACATGCAACCCACCCTCGACCTGCCAGAGAGCAAAGGCCTCGCGAGTTTCGACCACTATGGCGATACGGTCTGGCAGCAAACGCGCGACCCGGGCACTCCGGATCATTGGCATGGCTTCAATGCGGGTACGTATCTGTTCGGGATCGATGGAGAAGATGGACTGGCCGTCGTGTATTTCGGACGCCACAACAATTGCGTGAGCCATGTCGCCCCGGGCGCCTGTTATATCGACTGCCCGGACCGAAAATCCGGATGCAGCCAGCCGGTTCTCGACCCGGTCACCGGCCCAGCCGACGACATCGTCCAGCTGCCCGAAAAGCGCAAGTCCGCCCACCGTGACAGCTGCCAGGCCAGCCACGACCAGCCCGCCGAAGCGGGCTGCATTCGCCATACGATATCTGACACCCCGGACTTGGGCTTCCACCCAGTTACGCAAACGCCGCGGTGCAGACACCGCGGCGGACTGGGGTTTGGTCTTGCGACGGACCGCTTTACGCGATCCGGCACGCCTCACCTTCGACACGACGCATTCTCCGCCATCCATGCAACGAGATCAGAAAACGCGATCCCGCAATACTGCGCCTGTTCTGGCGCTAGTGATGTGGGAGTCATGCCCGGTTGGGTGTTAATTTCGAGTAACCATAGTGGAGTTTCAGCTGTCGAATCATACCGAAAATCCGACCGTGTCATACCGCGGCATCCCAGGGCTTGGTGCGCCTTCAGGGCAAGTGACTTTGCCAGTTCCGCAATGTCATCGGTTATGGGTGCTGGTAAGATATGATCCGACCCGCCCGCCGTATATTTGGCTTCGTAGTCATAGAAGGTCGTGTTTGGTTTGATCTCGGTGACGCACAGCGCCTTGTCTTCCATCACCGCAACCGTCAGCTCACGGCCGGGGATATAACGTTCGATCAGGATCTCATCGCCCAGGGCCCAGGCGGCTGACCCCAGCTCAGCCGGCGGCCTGTTGGCGCCTTCCAGCACGATATGAACGCCGACCGATGAACCCTGTGCATTGGGTTTGGCGACATAAGGCGGCTTCATGGCGTGCGACTTGGCGGCCTCGAAGCGATTGGTGATCAGGCCTTCCGGGCAGGGAATACCGGCCGATCGCAGCACATCCTTGGCTTTTTGCTTGTCCATCGCCAGTGCCGAGGCGAGCACGCCGGAATGAGTGTAGGGCTTGCCGAAATGCTCAAGCACGCCCTGCACCAACCCGTCTTCGCCCCACTCGCCATGCAGGGCGTTGAAAACGATGTCGGGATCGGCCTCGGCCAATTGCTGCAACAGGGTCCGGCCGGCATCGATCTCGACCACCTCATAGCCGGCATCCCGCAGACCCTTGGCACAGGCCGCGCCTGAGACCAGGGAGACATCCCGTTCCGGTGACAGACCGCCAAAAAGCACGGCTACGCGTTTGCTCATTGCTCCGCCTCACACTTGCGGCCAATGCGCCGGACTTCCCAGCGCAAATCGATGGCGTGTTGGTCACGGACCCTGGCGCGCACGTCCTCCCCGACCTGCTCCAGGTCGGCCGCGCTCGCCGTTCCGTCATTGATCAGGAAGTTACAGTGTTGCTCGGAAAAATGCGCGCCGCCAACGCGGTAACCGCGACCGCCGACACTGTCGATCAGCTCCCAGGACTTGCGCTGGTCCGGCGTGCCGGGTGGATCGGGATTGGCGAATGTCGAGCCGGACGTCTTCTCGCGGATCGGTTGCGTGGTCTCGCGTCGCGCCGTGATGGCGTTCATGCGCTCGGTGATCGCGTCGGTCTCGTCGACCATTCCCTGGAACACCGCCGCCGTGAAGATCCAATCGTCCGGCGCCGAACAATGACGATAGCTGTAGGCCAGTTCCTCGGGCGTCGCGATGATGCGGCGGCCCATCCGGTCCAATGCGATCACCTCGACCAGCACGTCCGACGTCTCCTGATCGTAACACCCCGCATTCATGCGCAAGGCGCCGCCAATCGTGCCGGGCACACCGACCAGATATTCCAACCCGCCAATCCCGGCCTTCGCCGCCGCCTTGGCGACCATTTTGTCGAGTGCGCCGGCCCCGGCGCGCAAGCGGTGCCCGTCCAGCGCTTCAATCTTCGCGAACGCCCCGACCAGGCGGACCACGACACCGGCCACGCCGCCATCGCGGACAAGGGTATTGGATCCTGCGCCCAGAACAGTCACCGGGATGTCGCCCGGCGTCTCGGCCAGGAAGCGGCACAGGTCGGACTCATCCGCGGGCAGATACAGCACATCTGCCGGACCACCCACCCGCAACCAGGTCAGATCCTTCAGCGGCGCGGCCTCGATATACTTGCCTCGGACGGGAGGGAGACGGTCGAGAAGTGTCACCCCAGCGCCTCCAGTTCATCGGGCAGGGCATAGGCCCATTGCGTAATATCACCTGCGCCGAGGCAGATGACGACATCGCCCTTCCCAGCCCGTCCCGCCACATCGGCCGCGACATCTTCGCGCGTCGTCGCAATGGCATCGCGGTGACCGTGTGCACCCAGGCTCTCGACCAGATGGACCTGGTCGGCACCCTCTATCGGGTCTTCGCCAGCAGTGTAGACCGGAGCGACCAGCACGCTATCGGCATCATTGAAACAGGTCGAAAAATCGTCGAACAAATCGTGCAGACGCGAGTAGCGGTGCGGCTGCATCACCGCGATCACCTTGCCGGTCGATGCCTGACGGGCGGCTTTCAGCGCCGCGAGAATCTCGACCGGGTGATGACCGTAATCATCAATGATCGCCGCACCCTTCCACTCGCCGGTGCGGGTAAAGCGGCGCTTCACCCCACCGAACTGGCCCAGCGCATCCTTGGCACCGTCTTCGGTCAGACCGAGTTCACGTGCAGTCGCCAGAGCGGCAACGGCGTTGAGGACATTGTGCTCGCCCATCATTGGCAGGAAGAGCCCCTGCCAGACAACCTCGTCCTGGCCGCGCAGGCGAAAGCGAACGTCGAAGGTTGCGCCGGACGGATCCATCTTGAGATTTTCAAGGCGGGCATCGGCCTGCGGGTTCTGGCCATAGGTGATGACACGGCGGTCCTCGACCCGACTGGCCAGGGACTGGACTTCGGGATGATCGGTACACAGCACCGCAAAGCCGTAGAAGGGCAGGTTCTCGACGAACTGGTAGAAGGCCTGACGCAGCACATCAAACGTGCCGTAATGCTCCATGTGTTCGGGATCGATATTGGTGACAATGGCGACTGTCGAACGCAGTTTCAGGAAAGAGCCATCGCTCTCGTCTGCCTCAACCGCCATCCAGTCACCCAGACCCATTTTCGCATTCGAGCCGTAGGCGGAGATGATGCCGCCATTGATCACGGTCGGATCGACGCCGGCCGCATCCATCAGCACCGAGACCAGCGAGGTGGTCGTCGTCTTGCCGTGCGTACCACCCACCGCGACGGCAAATTTCAGGCGCATCAGCTCGGCCAGCATTTCCGCCCGACGCACGACCGGTATCTTGGCGGCGCGAGCGGCGACGAGTTCGGGATTGTCCGGCTTGATGGCCGAAGAGACAACGATCGCGCCGGCCCCGTCGACATTTTCGGCCTGGTGGCCGATGGCGATATTCGCGCCGAGCCCGATCAGGCGTTCGACATTCGGGTTCGCCTTTATGTCGGAGCCCTGCACCTTGTAGCCCAGATTGAGCATGACCTCGGCAATGCCGGACATGCCGATACCGCCAATGCCGACAAAATGGACGGGACCGACTTCAAACGGCAGGGCGGTGAACTTCATACGAGGGCTCCGGTGACCAGGCCATCGACCGCCCGGGCCAGCGCATCTGCGGCATCAGGGCGGCCCAGCGCGCGCGCCGACTGGGCACGGCTGGCGAGGTCGTCAGGGTTGGACAAACGGGTTTCAATGAGGGCCGCAATTCTTTCCGCGGTGAACTCGCCCTCGTGGATAACATCGCAGGCAACCGCCTGGACGAGACCATCGACATTGGCGGACTGGTGGTCATCAGCGGCGATGGCCAGCGGGCAGAAAATCGCCGGACGTCCGACACCCGCCACTTCCGAGACGGTCGAAGCGCCGGCCCGGCCGATCACCAAATGACTGGCTGCATAGAGAGAACCGACGTCTTCGAAGAAGGGCTCACATCGCGCGGCGATGCCGGCGGCCTGGTAAATCTCGCGTGCCATGGGGAGAGATTCCTCGCGGGTCTGTTGGACCACATCAAGGCGGGATCGCAGCTTTTCCGGGACCATGGCCAATGCCTGCGGAACGGTTTCCGACAGAATCCGCGCGCCGAGCGATCCACCAAGCACCAGTATGTTCAATCGGCCCTCACCCGATATCTCGGGGTAACCGGCCGCGCGTGCCGCAATGATCGGCGCGCGCAAGGGGTTGCCGGTCAGGATGTGGCGTTTTTTCGCTTTGGCCGGCAGACGGTCAAGGCGTTCGAAACCGGAGGCGACAAACCCCGCCCTCGCCGCGAAGACACGATTGACCCGCCCCAGCACGGCGTTTTGCTCATGAATGGCAAAGGGAATACGCATTGAGCGGGCTACTGCCAGTGCCGGAAAGGCTGGATAGCCGCCAAAACCGGCAATCACATCAGGCTTCCACTTGCCGACAATCGAACGGGCTTGGGCGAAGCCCTGGGTCAGCTCCAGCGCAGCCTTGGCCAGTTTGATCGGGTTTTTGGTCGACGGGCTGGCGGCATGGATCTCATCGACGGCGACAGCGGGAAAATCGGTCGCATGGCGCAGCCCGCGCGCATCGGTGACCAAGCGCACCTGCCAGCCGCGCTCGATCAGGGCTTCCGCCGCGGCGCGCGCAGGAAACATGTGCCCGCCGGTACCACCGGCGGCAATCAGGCAGCGTCTGGGTGTCATGCGGCGTATCGCGGCGTGTAGGCGCCGGGGCGGCGCCGTGTGAAGGCGAGCAGGAGGCCGGCGCCAAAAGCGAGGGCGAGCATGGATGAACCTCCATAGGACACGAAGGGCAGTGTCATGCCCTTGGGTGGGATGAGGTTCAAGTTTACGGCTATATTGACCAGGCTTTGCAGTCCGAATTGCAGCGCCAGCCCGGCCACGGCCAGTTGGGCGAAGCCATCCTGCAATCGCATGACCTGCATCCAGGCCCGTGTCACCAGGATGCCGAACAGACCGATAATGGCCAAAGACGCCATCAGGCCGAACTCCTCGGCCGCAACCGAAAAGATGAAATCGGTATGAGCATCGGGAAGAAGATGCTTCACCTCGCCCTCGCCCGGGCCGACCCCGGCGATGCCGCCACGCGAGATGGCTTCAGTGGCCCGGTCGATCTGGTAGGTATCGCCGCTCTCCGGATTGAGGAAACGATCCACTCGCGAAGCAATATGCGGGAAGGTGAAATAGGCCAGGGTCGAGCCCGACGCTGCCAGCCCACCGAGGACGGCGACCCAGATCCAGGACAGGCCGGACGCAAAAAAAATGCCGCCGAAACACAAGGTGAGCAGGACCGATTGCCCGAAATCGGGCTGCAACATCAACAAGCCGATCGCCACCGCAAACAATCCGAACGCCACGATGCGACCGGGAACAGGTGCGCCGCGCTTTTCCTCCGCAAACAGCCACGCTGCGGTTACCAGGAGTGCCGGTTTGAGAAATTCGGACGGCTGCAGGGAAAGCGGTCCGAAACGCAGCCAGCGCGTTGCCCCCTTGACCTCATGGCCGACAAACAGCGTCGCTGCCATCAGGATGAAGGCCGCCATCAGGGCCAGTAGGGCCAGGCGCCGCGCCCCTTTTGGCGACAGGGCGGATATGCCCAGAAGCGCCATCAGGCTCACCCCGGCGAAGACACTCTGGCGGTAGAGAAAGTAGAATGGGTCGTCGATACCAAGACGCGCGGCCGCTGCAGGACTAGCCGCCATGGAAAGGACCAGCCCGGTTACGACCAAGGCCAGGATGACGAACAACAAGGTGCGGTCGATACCGCGCCACCACATGCCAAGCGCTCGCGTAAAACCCTGAATCACGCAACGCCCTCCGGCATGGCGCTGGTCGGGTCGAGGTCGCGCACGAGCGTCCGAAAAGCGTCGCCCCGGGCCTCGAAACTGGCAAACTGGTCAAAGGATGAGGCGGCCGGGGACAGCAGAACGACCGCGCCAGGCGCCCTGTCCGCCGCACCATCCCGGGCTGCCGCCCCGTCTCGGGCAGCAGCGGCGATGGCGCCGGCGAGATCACCGCAACGCTCGAACACCACAGAGCCCTCCAGCTCGGCCGCGAAACGATCCGCCGCTTCGCCGATCAGATAGGCCTTCTCGACCCGGTCAAAATGGTCGCGAGTGGCTGCAAGCCCACCCTCTTTCGCCCGCCCGCCAACGATCCAGCGCACCCGGTCATAGCAGCCCAATGCCTGCACGGCCGCTTCGGCATTGGTCGCCTTGGAATCATTGATCCAGGTGACGCCGCCAATTGTCGCGACACATTCCTGGCGATGGGGCAGCCCCGGAAAACTAGTCATGGCATCGGAGGCCGCACGGCCGGAAACCCCGAGCGCCCGAACCACAGCAAGTGCCGCAGCAGCATTCTGCGCATTGTGGCGGCCGGGGAGCGCAGGCGTCCTTGCCAAGTCCACGACCGGATGGGAGGCACAATCGAGCGCATCATAGACCCTGTCGCCCAGGGCGTAGACGCCACGCGCGAACACCCGGCCGGACGAAATCGGTATGACCTCCTCCTCGCGGCGCCCCTTGCGCAGCTTCGAATAAAAAGCCGAGGTTTCACCGTCATCAATGCCGATGACCGCGATGCCACCAGACGCCTGCATCTCGAAAAGGCGCTGCTTTGCCCGGAAATAACCCTGAAAATCCCCGTGCCGATCGATATGGTCCGGTGAGATATTGAGCAGGACTGCAACATCACACGCCAGAGAACGGGTCAGATCGATCTGGTAGGATGATAGTTCGAGTACGTAATAACTGCCCGGTCGGGGCGGCGACTGGGCCAGAATGGCGTCGCCGATATTCCCGCCAACCACCACATTGCGCCCCGTCTCGCGCAGGATGTGGCCGATCAGGGCGGTCGTGGTCGATTTGCCGTTGGTGCCCGTAATGCCGATGATCTTCGGGCGGCGTTTGTCGGGCAGGCCGGCAAGCGCCAGCGCAAACAATTCAACATCACCGATCACGGGCGCATCAACGGCCCGAGCCAGCTCAACGACATGATGCGGTTTGGGATGGGTGAGCGGGACGCCCGGCGACAGGATCAGCGCGGCAATATCACCCCAATCGCGCCGGTTCAGGTCGTCCAGCGTCAGGCCCTCGGCGGCGGCATGGGCACGCGAAGGCTCAGCGTCGTCCCAGCATGAAACCGCTGCGCCGCCTGCCTCCAGTGCCTTTGCCGTGGCTATGCCTGTGCGCCCCAATCCGAACACAGCCACACGGCGGCCTTCATATGCGTGGATCGGGATCATAGGCCTTATCCTAGCGCAGTTTCAGCGTGGCGAGGCCAATTAATGCTAGAATGACCGCAATAATCCAAAAGCGGATGACGATGGTCGGCTCGGCCCATCCCTTCTTTTCGAAATGATGGTGGATCGGCGCCATCTTGAAGACGCGTTTGCCGAACAGTTTGAAACTGGCGACCTGAACCATGACCGAGACCAGTTCCAGCACGAACAGGCCGCCAACAATGGCCAGCACCAACTCGTGTTTGATCGCCACCGCAATGGTGCCCAGAGCGCCGCCCAGTGACAGCGAACCGGTATCGCCCATGAAGACCATCGCTGGCGGCGCATTCCACCACAGGAAACCTATACCGGCACCGATGAGGGCACCGCAGAATATCAGGATTTCACCGGCCCCCGCCGTGTAGTGGACCTGCAGATATTCGGCGAAATCGACCCGGCCGACGACATAGGCGATCACACCAAATGTCGCGGCAGCAATCATCACCGGAACAATGGCGAGCCCGTCCAACCCGTCGGTCATGTTCACGGCATTGCCGGAACCGACAATGACGACACAGCCAAAGACGAAGAAGAGCGGCCCGATATTGATCATCAGATCCTTGAAGAAGGGCACGGCGATGGAGGTTTCGATGCCTGGCTCGACGCCCAGTGAGCGCGCGGTATGCGTTGCCCAGACGACTGCGACCAGCGCGATGGCAAACTCGCCGACCAGTTTGAACTTGCCGCCAAAACCCGCTGTCGTCTGCTTGGTCACCTTCAGATAGTCATCAACAAAGCCGATCACGCCGAAACCGGCAGTCACGAAAATGACGATCCACACATAGGGATTGGACAGATCGGCCCAGAGCAGGGTTCCGACCATGACGCCGAGCAGGATGAGGAAGCCCCCCATGGTCGGTGTTCCGGCCTTCTCGACCACATGCCGCTCGATGCCCTCGGCACGGATCGGCTGCCCCCTGCCCTGCTTGCGGCGCAGCCAGCTGATCATGGGCTTGCCGAACACAAAGGCGATCAGCATCGCCGTCATCAGGGCGCCGCCAGTGCGGAATGTGATGTAGCGGAACAGGTTGGCCAGCTGCAGGTCTTCAGCAAGCGGCGCAAACAACAAATAAAGCATGGGCGGATCAGGCCTCCGTCAATCCGAATGCGGTACCGTCGACGAGAACCGAGGCAATCTTGTGGAGCCCGGAGCCATTGGAGCCCTTGATGAGCACCACATCCCCCGGACGCACCAGTGATTTGACCAATTCGAGCCCCGCAGCCGCATCCTGCGCATAGCCCGCGCGAACATTGTTGGGCAAGGAGTGATGCAGGTGCTTCATGCGGTGACCGCAGGTCAGCACACTGTCAATGCCTGCCGCGTCCAGGTTTTCGGCCAGGGCGGCGTGCAGGCGATTTTCGTCAGGCCCCAGCTCCAGCATATCGCCGAGCACAGCGATGCGGCGCCCGGCACCGGTCGGAGAAGCCGCACCCAAGGCCTCGATCGCAGCAGCCATGGAGACCGGATTGGCATTATAGGCATCGTCCAGCAGCGTGAACGCGCCGCCGCCCGGCAGCGAAATGGTCAGCGCGCGGCCTCGGCCCGGTTCCGCGCCAACACCGGCCAGGGCCTCGGCGACATCGCGGGCGTCCAGGCCGGCACCGGCGCAAGCGGCAAAAATGGCACCGGCATTCCAGGCCCAATGCGCACCGGTCGCGGCAAGGCGGAAGGGCGCACGCACACCGAGCACATTGGCAATACCGCGCGAACCGTCCAGACCCGTTTCGAAGTCCTCAATACGGATCGCCGCGGTTTTCGCGGTGCCAAAATCAAGCATGAAGGCGGCGCAGGAATGGCGGGCATGCCGGGCAAGACGCTCGGCCAGGGCGTCGTCAGACGGATAGATCGCGACACCGTCCTGTTCTAGCCCTTCAAATATTTCGGACTTTGCATCGGCAATCGCCTCGATCGATCCGAGATGTTCCAGATGCGCCGGCGCGATACGGGTGATCAGTGCCACATGCGGCCGTACCATCGACGACAGATCGCGGATTTCCCCGGCATGGTTCATGCCCAGCTCGAATACGGCGCGCTCGGCCTCACGCGGCA
>Ga0316204_10008405_pt1 | contig 14367 bp, 13 predicted proteins | sample 6monrhotite_MG_2_FD_205661 | JGI IMG/M metagenome (GOLD analysis project Ga0316204, IMG submission 205661) | Microbial mat bacterial communities from mineral coupon in-situ incubated in ocean water Damariscotta River, Maine, United States -... | ecosystem: Environmental > Aquatic > Marine >...
TTTCCCTACCGCCACGGTCGAATTCCATAAAGGTAAATTGATCTTTGGAAATTTCGCAGGTAAAAAAGTAGTGTTGATGCAAGGACGCTTTCATCTATATGAAGGCTATTCGTTAAACGATGTCACCTTTCCAGTGCGCGTGATGCACGAAATAGGTATTCAAAAACTATTGGTTAGTAACGCTTCAGGTGCAATCAACCTCAACTTCAAAAAAGGAGAGATCATGTTGATTGATGATCATATCAATCTACAAGGAGGTTCACCACTAGCTTTTAAAGGTGTGGAACAATTGGGTGAACGTTTTGCAGATATGAGCGCTCCTTATGATCCAGCCATGAATGCCAAAATAGAAGCGATTGCGGCAAACAAAGGCATACAATTACATAAGGGAGTATATGCAAGTGTGGTAGGCCCGCAGTTGGAAACACGAGCAGAATACCGCTATTTGAAAATTATCGGTGCAGATGCCGTTGGTATGAGCACGGTTCCTGAAATCATTGTGGCCAATCATCTAAGTTTACCAGTATCGGCACTTTCGGTGCTTACGGACGAATGTGACCCAGATCATCTGAAACCCGTAGATATTGGCGATATTATTGCCATGGCAGAAAAGGCAGAACCCCATATGATTACTATATTTACCGAATTAATAAAAGAATTATAACTTTCAAGTAAAGAAGTCTGATACGTTGCGACTGATTACTGAATTTAGATATAGCTTATGAGTTATTTAGAGACCACGCACGATGTTTATAAAGAAGCCGCATTAACACCAGATATTGGTTTGTGTTGCACCACCAATCCCATTTGGGAACTACCTGGCTTGAAGATTCCTAAAATCATGCAGGAGATGAATTACGGCTGTGGAAGCACGGTACATGCTCGTGATTTAACCAATAATCCGAAAATCTTATATGTTGGCGTTGGTGGAGGTATGGAATTACTTCAATTCTCCTACTTCTCTCGTCAAAAAGGAGGGGTAATAGGTATCGATGTGGTGGATGAAATGCTCGAAGCCTCTAGGAAAAACTTTGTGGAAGCAGAAGCGCAAAATCCTTGGTTTAAAAGTGATTTTGTCGACTTGAAAAAAGGAGATGCGATGAATCTTCCAGTGCCAGATAATAGCATTGATGTGGCAGCGCAAAACTGCCTCTTTAATATTTTTAAAGCAGACGATTTAAAACAAGCCATGGAAGAAATGCATCGCGTGTTGAAACCACATGGTCGTTTGGTGATGAGTGATCCCACTTGTGAGCAACCCATGAACGATACCTTACGAAATGACGAACGCCTCAGAGCCTTGTGTCTGAGTGGTAGTTTACCAATCGCAGAGTATGTAAAAGCCTTAACAGATGCAGGCTTCGGAACCATCGAAATTAGAGCACGTAAGCCGTACCGCATCTTAGATCCTAAAACCTATCCTACGGATGAGTTAATCTATATCGAATCCATTGAAGTGGCTGCCATTAAAGATCCAATGCCCGAAGATGGACCTTGTATCTTTACTGGAAAAGCCGCGATTTATTTTGGAGACGACCCATTCTTAGACGACAACCAAGGGCATATACTGCTTAAAAATCAACCCATTGCAATTTGTGATAAGACCGCTGGAAATTTAGCAGCCTTAGGCCGTGACGATATCTATATTAGTGAATCTACCTACCATTACGATGGCGGTGGTTGTTGCTAGATCAAAACAGTAGTTAGATTTTTACCCTCAAAGTTCCTTCTAGGTGGTGTAGTCATTACTACAACTAAAACCGAGTGAGGTGGTTTTGCGTATATCATAAAACAATGAGAAGCAGATGAAAAAATACTACCATATCCTAATACTATCTTTACTGTTTGGTGCTTGTGGTACGAACAAAAATTTGGTAGCAACAGATTCAAAAACAGCAACGGTTATAACTGAAGAAACTTCAACTTCGGAAGACATACAGAATGAACCGAAAATTGCGGTTGTTTCCGAAGCGGTTCCCTCAAAAGCAGATACCATCATAGATCAATTGCCAATGGTTGTTGAAGTATTCAATCATTCTGGCTGGAATCAGTTATTGAAGAAGCATGTATCCAAAGACGGCCGTGTGAACTACGAAGGTTTCAGAAATGACAAAGGCATATTGCGGGATTATATTGCGTCCTTAGGTGACAATATGCCTACATATAATTGGAGCCAAGAAGATAAGCTCGCCTTTTGGATGAATGCCTACAATGCGATGACGGTTGATCTGATTGTTCGAAATCTACCTTTAGCGAGCATCAAAGATATTGACAAACCATGGGACCAACGGCTTTGGAAATTGGACACGAAATGGTATAATTTGGATGAAATTGAGCATCAAATACTTCGAAAAATGGGCGATGCCCGCATTCACTTCGGAATTAATTGTGCTTCCTTTTCATGTCCGCCGTTACTACCCACCGCTTTTACAAGTCAGAATGTAGATAAGCAGTTGGACTTCCTGGCAAAAGGCTTTGTGAATGACGCAAGAAGGAACCAGATTTCGGCAGACAATATTGAAATTTCCAAGATTTTTTCATGGTTCGCGAAAGACTTTAAATCGGATGGATCGCTCATTGATTTTTTAAACCAATATTCAGAAACTACCATCAATCCCAAGGCACGCAAAAGCTTTATGGATTACGATTGGACTTTAAACAAATAAACATGAAGCGAATTTTTATATACTTCGGACTTTTGCTTTTAATTAGCACCCTAAACAGTTGTGCGCTATTCTCGGCAGCCGGGCTAAGCAGCCAAGGCCAACCTGTGAAAAAAGTGCAACAGCCTTTAGCATCCACCACGGCAGGTTCTGCCGTTACTTTAGATCATTCGGCTTGGGATGTACTTCTCAAAAAATATGTGGGCCGTGACGGTCTAGTTGATTATAAGGGATTTAAAAGCGATCATGAAGCACTGCAAACTTATTTGCAGCTGCTCTCTTCTCAAGAACCTACAGACGCATGGAGTGTTCAAGAATTGTTGGCCTATTACATCAATTTATACAATGCTTATACGGTTGATTTGATCGTGTCCAATTACCCTGTCAAAAGTATCAAAGACATCAATGGTCCCTGGACAAAAGGCATCGTTCCTATTGGTAAAAACAAGCTTTCCCTTGGCGGAATAGAAAATGGAGTGCTTCGAAAAATGGACGAACCCCGCATTCATTTTGCCATTAATTGTGCCTCCATCTCTTGCCCAAATTTACTTGACCAAGCCTATACCGCATCAAAAATTAATGAGCAACTGGACGAAGCAGCGCTAAGCTTCATCAACGGAACTAAAAATAAATTGGACCCAACAAACCCGAAGCTATCTTCTATTTTTGATTGGTATGCCAAGGACTACATGGTACATGGAGTGGCCAATGTTATTGCCTATATCAATCAATTCAGTTCGGTTAAAATAAATCCGTCGGCTCAGCTAGAGTACCTTCCATACGATTGGAATTTGAATGAGCAACAGCCATAGCTTTTAGTATATTTACCCTATGATTTCCATCATCATCCCAGTTTTGAATGAGTCTGAAAACATCCTAAGATTGTTGGACCATTTATCTACAAACACAGCTACCACCGATGTCAAAGAGATGATCGTAGTTGACGGTGGCAGTGCTGATGGAACGCCAAAGTTAGTGAGGCACTTTTCAGAAGCAAACAAAAATAACATCCGTTTAATTACTTCGGATAAAGGACGCGCCAAACAAATGAATGCTGGTGCAGCTGAAGCCACGGGAACCATCCTCTATTTTCTGCACGCCGATTCATTTCCTCCTAAAGAATTTGATCGCTACATCCATGAATACATCCTACAAGGAGCGGATGCAGGTAGCTTCCGTATGAAATTTGACAGCAATCATCCTGTATTAAAGTTCTCGCAATGGTTTACCCAGTTTAATTACAAAATTTGTCGCGGGGGCGATCAGTCGCTTTTTGTCAAAAAGACCGTATTTGAACAATTAAAAGGATATGAAGAATCCTATGTTATTTATGAAGACTGTGAGTTCATCAATCGGATTTATGACGACTATACGTTTAAGGTAATGAACGCCTACCTTACTACTTCCGCTAGAAAATATCGAGAGAATGGCACCTTCACATTACAATATCACTTCACTGTAATTCATCTTAAAAAAATATTTGGTGCCTCTCCCGAAAAACTCAGCAATTACTACCATAAACACATTGCCACTTAAAAATACTGCCCAATTCCGAAGACAAAACCATTGGTGGCGTCTTCGGTAATACCAACCCCGTAGTCAATTCGAAACACGGTATTGAAGATTCGTTTGTGTATAAATCGGACCCCAGCCCCCGGATAAATCCGTAGGTTTTGGCTATCGGCAAAATCACCAAAATCACCCCCAGGGTTTCGCCAACTTCCTCCATCCACAAAGACGTTTCCTTGCAATACAAACCAGTCCTTTTCGTAGAGCGTATGGCGGTATTCGGTGTTTAAAACAATGGCGGCGGTTCCTCTGTCGATGGTATTTCCAACACCTCGAATGTTCAAGTTATTATCTACGGCAAAGGGTGCAAAGGGAGAATCGTTATTGGTGGCTACACCCAGCCGCAATCTGCTTGCCCAATTGCCTTTTTTCCCAACGCGATCGTAATACACAAAGTCGTTGAATCCAATCACAAAACCAGGTAAGGCATCGTCCGTTGTTGTCACATACTGGAAGTTAAAACTGCTCTTAAAACCATCACGATATTGATAGTAATTATCCACATCATTGTACTCATAAAATAGTTTGTACAGCAGTTTATCTACCACTAACTCTTGTGGTACATTTGGATTGGTGGCACCTTCAATGTATTGGTAATCTTCAGTAAAGAAATTAAGCCCTAACTCAATCCGATGGTTAAAGTTAAACTCGTATAAACCTAAGACTTCGTAAGAGGTATTGTTGTACTTATAATCGGCTGTGGTATTGTCAAAAAACACCGGCTCTAAGGTGGTTAAATTGTTGTGATTAAGTGCCATGCCAAACTTATTGCTGAACAGATACGGAGCTCGAAAATTGATACCGTAGGAATTATAAATATCCCGTTGAAAGGAACCTCCAAAAACAATTCCTTGTCCGAAGGCATTAAACTCAAACAGGCCTAACCGATAGGCAAATTCGTCATCGTTGGTGGTAAAAACATTGGCGGAAGGGATAATGGTGAAGTTCTCCTCCACCCCATACACCACTTGGAAAGTACCATCAACCTTGGGCTTCACTTGATAATAAGCATGCGCGATACCTGGCAAGCGCTTGATGCGGGCAATGTCCTTTTCTAAAGCAACCGAATCTAACGACTGTCCTTCTTTGATATTGGTGATTTTCCGCAAAAAACCTGTTTTGGTCTTTTTATTGTCCTGAATCCTTACTTCGGAAATTTGCTGGGAATAGCATTTTCCACAGCAAAGAAAAATGAAGGTATACAGTAATGGTTTCAATAGTTCGTTCTAAAATGTTCTCGTACGATTTTCTCTACAGGTTTGTTTTGAGGTGTAAATCTGGAATTATCCTCACCACCCGCTTTTCCGTGATTGATGTACCATTTCCATATAAATCCACCCGCAAACCACTCTTGGGCATATACCTCTTGAAAGAGCGCCTGCATTAAATTGGATTGAGCTGGCAGATTTACTTCAGTCATATTTCGATCACTTTTCCAAGGTTCCTTGCCTGCATAATCCACGCTTCGATAGCCGTACTCTGTAAAGAGTATCCTTCTATTTTCTTTTTCTGAAACCCCTTGTAACTCGGCCTTCCAAGGTTGCCATCCTAATTGTGCCTCTTCCATTGTGGGTGTCTTGCTTTCCGCAACCGGAAAATAGGCGTCTACACCAATATAGTCGAGTTCGTTCCAAAAGGGCACTCGCTTGTACTCATCCCAATTAGCGGCGTAGGTCAGTTTTCCTTGGTAGGTTTTTTTTATTTCTGAAATCAGTTCGCTCCAAAATGTCGGGCGATTTACGATAAATTGTTCTAATTCAGTTCCTATGCAAAACAGTGCAACATCCAATTCTTCAGCTAGTTTGGCATAGGTCAAAATAAACTGGCGGTAGGAATCTTCTAATGTCTTCCAATCGGCTTCAGTCGTCATTTTCAAATAGCCCGTAAACTCTCCACGCCAAATCCAAATTTGGGGTTTTAGCATTACCTCAACCTTGTTTGATTTCAGCAATTCGATATATTGCCTGGCACCCTCTTTTGTTTCTCCAAACCATTGCCGGTCTGTATCAAAAACGATTTCTGGTGCTGTCAAATCCCGAATAAAACCGAAGGGCATTACTGCTGCATAATTGGCCTGGACATGTAGAACTGGATCCACATGTTCCTTGCTAGCTTTCTCTCTCGAAGCAACAAAACTAATACCGTTGATTTTGGCGTCTAACATCTGTTAACAACCGATAACAAACGGAAAAAAGATGAGCAGTAAGGCAATTCGGAATTTCATTTCAAAATTTTTAGACTGCTAAATTTAATGCTTTTATTAAAGTACTGCTCTTAAACCAATATTAAAAGTTTCACCTAAACCTGTATTATTCCCTCTTACAAAATTGGTATACAAGGCTTCAATGTTCAGCTCATCCGTCAACTGATATTTGGCGCCGCCTCCTATGGCAGTAAAGTCTTGTTCAAAATTATTACCCAAATCAATTCTTTGGGAATGCTGCGCCAAGGCCAACACCGTAAATTTTGATGATGGGAAGTAACTAAAAAATACCCCAGGGGTGAGGTTCAGGCTATTATTGGCAAAGCTACCCTCGGTTTGCACACCGTTGTCATCAAACCCAATTTCATCCCCAAAATTAAATTCAGAATTTACCTCGGCAAAAATCTGAAAATCGTCACCAGGAAAGGTATAATCATAGAAAAATCGATTCTGCCATGTGAACCCTTTTTGATCTAAAAAGACACCATTTTCCACTTCATTTTCTACCAATGGTATAAAAATGGAGGACTGAATGGAAAAATTATTCACGGAGCTAAAGGGGACAAATTTTACAGAAGGTGCAATGGAAGTGAGCCCGCTTCTAGCGGTGCCTGTTTCTCCATCAAAACTAAAGACGTCCGAGGCATCCCGTCCACCCACGACATTACTTCTAAATTCGAGAATTAAACCCACATTGACACGGTTATTTTCGCTCACACCAGTATACCCCTCTAAGGTAGAAGTGAAAAATGTTTGACGTGGCTCGGTGCCCTCTGAAAAGGTGCTTTCGGTTTGTGTATATAGGTTGTTAAACCATTTGATATCGTATTGTCCTTTTGAAATTAACTTAGAAGGTGTCAGGGTTTGTATCACCGAACCACCTGTATCTTCGTCGGTAGCTTGTGCGGTTCCAATAGTACATAAGAAACCGAATAGAAAGGTAGCTATAATTGTTTTTGAATTTTTCATTTGTTTGGATTTTGCTCTTTGGAACTCCAAAGAGATTTGAAATAGTCTATTTTTTAGATTGAATTTGAAGTTGCAAAACGTAGTGCTTCACCTGCTCACCGAACCTTGGGGGGCGGTTCGACGAGCTGGGAAGACTGTTTACATCTTTATTTTGAATTAAGACGCCAATCGTAGGAGTAGTACGTCACTTTCGCGTCTTTTGGAACTTCTTCTTTTCGATAGGTATTTAAAAAGTCAATTTCGGTCTGCCCGTTTTTGACAAAATCTTCTTTATACCATTTGAATATTTCTGAGAAGGCTACTTTATTTTCTGAAACCTTAATAAAAGAACTATCGTTCAGCGCTTTTATTGTTTGCTGTTCTAATAAATTCTCCAAATTTCCTGCAGTGTAGGATTTTGAAATGATTGGAGGGCATCCATTGGCACCACAAACCAATACAAAATGAAATCTAGCATCATCAAATTGTGCTCGTAGTTTCTTGTTTTCAATATCGTTCAACGTAATTTTTGTGCCCGCTAACTCATATTTGATTTTGTCGAAAAACCCTTTTTTATCCAAAGGAGATTTGATGGGATATTGGTCTACAATACCCTTGATTACTGAAAGGTTATACGCATTGATCCAAAACGCCTGATACGCAGCCGCATCACCTTTTGAAACGGACACTATCTTAGCTGTAGCTAAGGCGGTCTCCAATTTGGATGGATCATTTTTAATAGCTTTATAATCTATTTTGCCATTGGCCACATAGGTGGAAAAAACAGCATCGGCTTCATCAAAAAAGCCTTGAAGGTTTTGTGCCTTGGCTTCGGAAAAATAAGCTAGTAATAGCGCGGTCGTAAAAAGAAATAATTTTTTCATGAGCATCATTTTGATGTGGGCTAAGTCGGTGGTCCTTCAAGGTAACTTACAATGCCGTCTCATAAAATTTTACCAAATCCAGTCATAGCAATACTTCCGAAGGGAAAAAATATTTTTATTTCATATAAAAACTAAATTGTTGTAATGTTTGTAACTTGAGATACGACAGAATAGCCAACTTGGAGCGTATCATCCATGCGGCCTTTTATTATTTTCTCTGCCCGGCTTCGGTAAGGAAAACAACCTATCAAAATACTATGGAACACATTGTGATTATTGGCAACGGAATATCAGGCGTCACCACCGCTCGGCATATTCGTAAGCTATCCGATAAAAAGATTACCATCATTTCTGGTGAAACGGATCACTTCTTTTCAAGAACGGCCTTGATGTACATCTATATGGGACACATGAAATATGAACATACGAAACCGTATGAAGATTATTTCTGGAAAAAAAATCGAATCGAATTAAAACGCGCCTTTGTGGAATCCATAAACCACCAACAAAAGGAACTACGCCTTTCAGGAGGCGAGATCATGACCTATGATAAATTAGTGTTGGCCGTAGGGTCAAAGTCCAACAAATTTGGATGGCCCGGCCAAGATTTAAAAGGAGTACAAGGCTTATACAGTTTTCAGGATTTAGAACAATTAGAAAAAAATGCGCCCAATAATAAGGTTTGTAAACGCGCCGTAATTGTAGGAGGTGGTCTGATTGGGATTGAATTGGCCGAAATGCTCCACGCCCGGAACATCCCAGTGACTTTCTTGGTTCGGGAAAAAAGCTTCTGGAATGGTGTATTGCCCATTGGAGAAAGTGAAATGCTCAATAGACATATAAGCAACAACCATATTGACTTGCGACTAGGTATGAATTTAAAAGAAATTCTATCAGACGATCAAGGTCGAGCACGGGCCGTGATTATTCAAGAAACAGGTGAAGAATTAGCCTGCGACTTGGTAGGTCTTACTACCGGAGTTTCTCCGAATATTGACTTTTTAAAAGACAGCGGAATCGAGTTGGGTCGTGGCATTAAAGTGAATCCATTTTTAGAAACCAACATCAAAGATATCTACGCTATTGGCGATTGTGCGGAGCAACATGAAGGCATCAACGGCCGACGTCCTATTGAGGCCGTCTGGTATACAGGAAGAATGATGGGGGAAGCATTAGCCCAAACCATATGTAGCAACCGCACTCCATACAATCCAGGGCATTGGTTTAACAGTGCCAAATTTTTTGATATCGAATACCAAACCTATGGTTGGGTATTTGCCCAGCCTCGTGAAAACGAAACCCATTTTCATTGGAAACACCAAGATGATACGAAGTGTATTACCATTTGTACCGAAACGTCTTCAGGAAAGTTTTTAGGCATCAACACCTTCGGAATTCGCATGCGTCATGAAGTTTTTGATCGCTGGTTGACCGAAGCACGGAGTACCGATTACGTGGTCGCGCATCTAAAAGAAGCCAACTTTGATCCCGAATTTTTCAAAAAAGTAGAGTCATCCATCTTAGCCGCATACCAAGGCCAAACTGTAAACGCTTAAACTATGAGTACCATTCAACGAAATATGTCTCTTACAGGAGATGCGTCCAACTATTTAAATCCGACGCAAAAAATTGCAACTATTCTTGGAGTAGCAGGCCTTGCGATTCTTGTGCTGTCATTATTTAATGATTTCTCTAGCAATGCTTTGTGGCTCACCATCTCTTTGGTTGCTATTGGTGGTGGAATTGTTTTATTCGCCAAGGGTTCCTACCAAGGAAAGTTGGCTGGAATTAAAAATCATGGGGTTTGGTTTAAAAGTGTCTCAAGTCGAGGATTTTGGGCCTGGATTGCTGGTTTGTCGCTGACGGGCTTCTACGTGGTCCTTTATTTCTATGAAGGATTACTAGGCGCCAATGAAGCTGGTAATACTGGGCTTGTTGGACTCTTTGATCCGCTTAGTCGATTCTTAAGTGGTAACCCTGCGAGCCAATGGTTTGTCTACGGAACCTTATATACGGTGGCTATTTTTGCTTTCGGAATTAAATTTATTTGGAAATACCGCCACAACAAATACGAACAACTAAGGACCATAAGCGTGATGTTTTTTCAGACTGCCTTTGCTTTTATCATTCCAGAATTGATGGCGCGGCTCAATACTAACGACTTTTCTTTACCCTACAACGATTTAAAAAATATGTGGCCGTTGAACTATTATGCCTTTGACCAATGGCGTGTGGATCAATTTATCAACGCCCAAACGATCGGTATTGTATTTTTAATCTTTTCGGTTTTATCCATATTCGTGATTTCTCCCATCCTTACCTACAAATATGGTAAACGTTGGTATTGCTCTTGGGTATGTGGCTGTGGTGGCTTGGCCGAAACAGCAGGGGATTCCTTCAGACATCTCAGTGATAAACGCATGAGCGCGTGGAAATTTGAACGTTGGATGATTCATTCCGTATTGGTATTCTCGGTGGTGACCACTGTTGCCGTGATCACTACTTATTTGGGCTATGACCCAAACAAATACTGGTTTACGAAAAATGTTTTCCTCTTGAGTGTTGGCGCATTTCTGACCCTCCTTTTTGCCGGCATCGTTTACTTCAAAAGAAAAGAATTGAACAAATCGGCCATCAAAGGAGCCTTAGGTGCCTATATCATAACCATCGGGTTTTTGGTTTTCATCTCCTTTTTCAATTTAAATGAAATTAAAATTAACGCCGCTTACTTTTCCTTTGGACTGAACCCCAACGAATACAGCGTAGACGCATCGCTTCGTAGTTTTTATGGCTTCGGAATTGGTTCCATCTTTTCGGGGGTGATTGGTACTGGATTCTATCCGCTTTTAGGAAACCGTGTTTGGTGCCGTATGGGCTGTCCCATGGCCGGCATTCTTGGAATTCAGCAACGATTGTTCTCTAAATTCAGAATTACCACCAATGGGGGTCAATGCATCTCCTGTGGTAATTGCTCTACCTATTGCGAAATGGGTATTGACGTAAGATCGTATGCTCAAAAAGGTGAAAATATCGTTCGAGCCAGCTGTGTTGGCTGTGGTATCTGTTCGGCAGTATGCCCCCGTGGGGTGCTGAAATTAGAAAATGGCCCATTGGAAGGGCGCATTGACGGAAATGAAGTTTTACTGGGTAATGATGTGGACTTAATGAGTTTGGTGAACCAAAAATAAGACATGCGGTACTTCAGTAAAAAAATAAAGACCTTCCAATGCTAGTTATTGGGAGGTTTTTTTATGAAATAAAGTTAGGAAGCCTATGCCTTCTCGTCTAAGCCAACAAGACTTTTTAACAATGCATAAAACACTTGCCTTTTTTCTTTTCTTCGGAATGATGACCGTTGTTGTTTCAGCTTCTAGAGTCACACCTTCAGAGAATAACAAAGTATACGCAAAAGAATACTATCAGAATGGGCAGATAAAAGCCGAAGGTTGGGAAATGGGTGGTATGAAAATGGGCTATTGGAAATTTTATCATGCCAATGGCAGTATTGCTTCCGAAGGACACTTCAGAAAAAATGAGCGCGACGCCTACTGGCATTTTTACAATACGGACGGCTTAATAATAAAAGAAGGGCATTACGAGCATGGAAGTGCCGAAAATTGGTGGATTTTTTACGATATTGCGAACCAAAGCACAAGCAAATTTCAGTTTAAAAACAACCGTAAAAACGGGTTCTGTTTACAGTATAAAAAGCGAAAATTATTGAGAGCCGAAAAGTACATCAACAATATAAAAGTTGGTGAATGGACTTCGATATTCGCCTTCAAACGTGACAATCCTGGTGTTTCATTTTAATGAATCCTATTATAAAAGTTATAATTCCCGCCTACAACGAGGCTGATTCCATCGGAAAAGTGGTAGGTGCTATTCCAAGCATGGTTTCCGAAGTAATCGTGGTGAGCAACAATTCCACGGACGCCACGGAAGCAGTGGCCCGAGAAGCTGGCGCAACCGTACTAAGTGAGCCGCGCAGAGGCTACGGCAATGCGTGTTTAAAAGGGATGGCGTATTTGGCAGATTCAGAATTTGGAAATACAACAACCAGTGAATCATCTCTACGCATCGTCGTATTTTTAGATGGCGATTATAGCGACTATCCGGAACAACTCACAGAAATAGTGGCGCCTATTATCAATCAAAAGATTGACTTCGTTATTGGGGCGAGGACGAAAAGCCTACGAGAAAAAGGTGCTATGACAGGCCCTCAAATATTTGGCAATTGGCTGGCCACTAGTTTGATGAAACTTTTCTTTAGTTCCACTTTTACTGATTTAGGGCCATTTAGGGCCATTCGTTATGATAAATTACTCGCGCTAAATATGGAAGACCAAACCTATGGTTGGACGGTAGAAATGCAACTAAAAGCCTTAAGAATGAACTATTCGTACGCCGAAATACCAGTGAAATATAGGAACAGAATAGGAGTTTCAAAAGTTTCGGGAACCATAAAAGGTGCTATCTTTGCAGGCGTGAAAATCTTAGGTTGGATTTTTAAATACAGTTTTAAAAAATGATTTGGGAAACTGCTGTTATTATTGTGTACACCGTTGCGCTGGTGCTAATTTTGCTCTACGCATTGGCACAGCTCAACCTGCTCTTTAACTACCTACGAGCACGGAAACAGACCGCAGATTGCCCCAAATTTGATTTCTCTAACCCTGATGAAATTCCCTATGTAACCATCCAACTACCCGTTTTTAACGAGATGTATGTGATGGAACGCTTGCTTACCAACATTGCGAAAATTGATTATCCATACGATAAATTGGAAATACAGGTGCTGGACGATTCCACAGACGAATCCTTTGACACCACGGCTGAACAAATAAAAGAACTTCAGAAAACAGGTCTAGACATCCAACATGTAACTCGCAAAGATCGGGTTGGATTTAAGGCGGGGGCTCTCAAGGAAGGATTGGTATCTGCCAAAGGTGAATTTATCGCCATTTTTGATGCCGATTTCCTCCCACAACCGTCTTGGCTAAAAAACACCATACCCTACTTCAAAAACCCGGAAATTGGCGTGGTGCAAACCCGCTGGGGACATATCAACCGAGAGTACTCCATTCTCACCAGGGTGCAGGCTTTCGCTTTGGATGCCCATTTCACCCTAGAACAGGTGGGACGCAATAGACAAGGACATTTCATCAATTTTAACGGCACTGCTGGTGTGTGGCGGAAGGAATGTATCCTGGATGCTGGAAATTGGGAGGGCGACACCCTTACCGAAGATTTAGATTTAAGTTACCGAGCCCAATTAAAGAATTGGAAATTTAAATACTTGGAAGAGATTGAAACTCCCGCCGAGTTGCCCGTCGTGATTAGTGCTGCCAGATCTCAGCAATTTAGATGGAACAAGGGTGGGGCCGAAAACTTTCAGAAAATGCTCTGGAAAGTAATTCGGAATAAAGACGCTTCTTTCAAAACTAAAATTCATGGCATCCTTCACTTACTCAATAGTACGATGTTCCTCAACATATTGATTGTGGCCATCTTGAGTATCCCGATGCTGTACATCAAAAACGAGTATGCTCATTTAAAAGTGTATTTTATTGTGATGAGCTTTTTTGTGATTAGCACCCTCATCTTTTTTATCTGTTATTGGTTCACCTTTAAAAATATTTATGGAGGTGGTATTGGCCGGTTTTTTGAATACGTTGGGATGTTCTTCGTGTTCTTTTCCATTGCCATGGGTTTCTCTGTGCATAACACCATTGCAGTATTAGAAGGGCATTTTGGAAAGAAAAGTGACTTCATACGAACACCAAAATTCAACATTAGCTCCATCAAGGACAGCTGGAAGGGCAACAAATACCTTCGCAAGAACATATCCGCCAATGTGATCATTGAAGGGATTCTTATGCTCTACTTTGCCTTCGGCATGTACTCCGCTTTTGTGGTAGGGGACCAAGGTGGTGACTTCGGTTTGTTTCCATTTCACCTGATGCTCTTCATCGGTTTTGGTTTTGTTTTCTTTAAAAGCCTTAGTTCGAAAGTCTAAGGTTCGGATGTTAGAAAAATTCGTAGTAACTTATCCTCGATTGTAGCGAATCCAGAATAATCAACTAACTAATGCGCTATC
>Ga0316204_10008406_pt1 | contig 14365 bp, 15 predicted proteins | sample 6monrhotite_MG_2_FD_205661 | JGI IMG/M metagenome (GOLD analysis project Ga0316204, IMG submission 205661) | Microbial mat bacterial communities from mineral coupon in-situ incubated in ocean water Damariscotta River, Maine, United States -... | ecosystem: Environmental > Aquatic > Marine >...
TGCCAATATGTTTCCTACCGAAGATTACGGAACCTCGAACAATGCACCCGCCTTTTTTGGCCCTCCTAAGTGGGAAGATGCCAAATTTGAAATCAAGAATGGGCAAGTTATAAGCCTTGAGATAAAAATGTAACTAATACTATTTATAATTTTTAAAAACAGAAATAATGAAAAATGTATTTATCCTTCTTATTGCCATGACTTCCTTTGCGGGAATTGCACAAACCAATTACCAAAAAGGAATGCAAAAGGCATTAGACCTTTGGAGTGATGACAAAGCCTGGGATGCAGCAAATGTTTTTGAACGAATCGCTCAAGTAGAACAAAACGAATGGCTTCCAGCCTACTATGTTGCACAAATTAACGTAATCAATAGTTTTACGGAAAAAGACAAAGCAATATTAACCGCACAATTGAATAAAGCCAGAGATTTTATCAATGATGCTACGGCAATTTCTAAAGATAATCCAGAGATTATGGTGTTGGAAGCCCAATGGTATACTGCCTGGATTGCGTTTGATGGTCAGCAATACGGAATGAAATATTCGGGGAAGGTGGCAGAGCTATATCAAAAGGCAGCAGTTATTGCTCCGGATAACCCCAGAGTGGTATTGGGAAAAGCTGAATGGGATATGGGATCAGCCCAATTCTTTGGCCAATCTATCGAGCCGTATTGCAAAGATGTTCAAAGAGCGCTGGAACTTTTTACTACCTTTAAACCTGCAGGGGAGTTCTATCCAGAATATGGAATGGAACGGGCCCAGCAAATTTTAAAAACAGGCTGTAAAGAATAAAGATGCGACTAAAACGAGAATTACCAAGAGCCCTTTTTGTAGGATTTATCATTTTTATTGTGATGGGAATCATACAATATGCAGGAGGAACGCGCTTTTCTAGTGGAAAAGAACTTCTTATCCTGTTTGGATATAATCAACTGTATGCAGTAGTTCTCTATTTGGCCAATGCCTATATTTTTATTGACCTTATCAAAAAGTATCAAAAAGATTTTTTTAAAGGAAGGGTTTTCCTAAAAGTCATAGTGCGCAGTATCCTTGTGACCTTATTAGCTCTCATTGTACTTCGTTTTATTACTGAAATAATAGTGAAAGGTAAGAACCTTGATACATATATTTCAGAAGAGAACCCGATGTATTATTATTCTTCACTTATTCTGGCTCTTGTTATTTCGTGCATATTTTATGCATTTTATTACTATAAGTTTAAACAAGAATCCAAGGTAAAGGAACAAAAGATAATTGCCGGAACGGCATCGGCCAAGTTTGATGCATTGAAGAATCAATTGGATCCTCACTTTTTGTTCAATAGTCTTAATGTCTTGACAAGTTTAATTGAGGAAAACCCCAATGCCGCCACCCGATTTACCACATCTTTGTCCAAAGTATATAGGTATGTGTTAGAGCAGAAAAACAAGGACCTTGTTACGGTAGAGGAGGAGTTGAAATTTGCGGGATTATACATGACATTGATCAAAATGCGTTTTGAAGATAGTATTGTGTTTACCATGCCCGATTCGGTATCTAATCCCGAGGCAAAAGTGGTTCCACTTTCTCTTCAATTGATATTAGAAAATGCAGTGAAACACAACCAGGTAACACCTTCCAAGAAACTATATATTACCATTTATGAACGGGATGGAAATTTGGTTGTAAAAAACAATGTGCAACCCAAACAGGTGCTCAAGGAGAGTAGTGGTGTAGGGCTTAGAAATATACGGCAAAGGTATCATTTGCTTACAGATAGACCGGTGACGATAGACAATAATGAAAAAGAATTTAGTATAGCGATACCTATACTTACTAAACAAACAGGAACAATGAAAACACAAGAAAGTTATATATCAGGAAAAAAATACGATCGTGCCAAGAAGCATGTCGAAGAACTAAAAGGGTTTTACATACATTTCACCATATATCTCATTATGGTACCTGTATTTATTTATTTGAATGTACGAAGCACAGGATTCCCATGGGCCATATTCCCAATTTTTGGTTGGGGATTTGGAGTCGTAGGCCATGCCATGGAAGTGTTTAAGTACAACCCTTTCTTAGGAAAGAATTGGGAAGAACGAAAGATCCGTGAGTTCATGGATAAAGATAAGTTCTAAGCAATGACAATTCAGGGAATCAATTCAACAGTTGGGTTCCAAAGTTTTTTAAAAGAATTTGTGACGATGTATTTTTACATCAAATTAAAAAACAATCATGAGAGATAATTCAGAACATAAAGAAAATAAATATTTCAGAGCAAAAGAACGAGTCGTAGAGATTAAAAAATTCTATACCAGCCTCATGTTCTATATAGTATTCATAGCATTTTTAGCAGGGCTAAACTATTATACAAATGAATTTAGATACGCCTGGTTTTTATGGGCGGCCTTTGGCTGGGGTATTGGATTATGTTTCCAAGCTGCAAAAGCCTTTAGATGGGCACCATTTATGGACAAAGAATGGGAAGAAAAAAAGATTAAAGAACTTATGGAAAAGGACGATGAAACCAACAATAAAGATCGTTGGAGCTAACACTTATATATTATGAAAAAAACAAACGAAACAAAATACGAACGAGCCCAAAAGAAAGTGAAAGCGATAAAGGGGTTTTATAGCCACCTTGCCTTTTACCTTGTTTTTAATGTGGCATTGCTACTTGTTAAAGGTAAACTGTTTAATTTTTTGGTTGAAAAATCTGGAGATACGGCATTTGGGGAGTGGTTTGATTGGAATGTTCTTTTAACACCAATTCTGTGGGGTATTGGCCTATTGATTCATGGGCTATGTGTGTTTAACCACAAGCTTTTCAACGGCTGGGAAGAACGAAAAATAAAAGAATATTTGGAGAAAGAAAAAAACGAAGTTCAACGATGGAGTTAAAAGCTATTACTATGGAGAATTTAGACAACGACAAATACGAACGCGCTAAAAAAAGAGTAAAAGAAATAAAAGGATTCTATTCGCACCTTACTGCATACCTTATCGTGAATGCGATGTTAATTTTATTGCGCTTCAACGTTTTTGAAAACGGCTTTGTAAATATTGAGATTCCCTCTTGGTCTTTTCTTACAACACCTTTCTTTTGGGGAATTGGACTCTTCTTTCACGGAATTTATGTATTTCAGGATAAATTCTCATTTCTAAAAGATTGGGAAGAGAGAAAGATACAAGAGTACATGGATAAAGAAGAAGGCGAATTCAAGGAAACCGATAAATGGGATTAATAAGAAATAGCATGAAAACAATAGTCAATATAGTTTTAATAGTTTTTTCTGCAACGCTACTACAAGCGCAGGATTTTATAATCCAAAATGTAACACTCTTTAATGGTGAAGATGTAAAAGAAAATGTATCTGTTCTGGTGAAGGATGGTGTCATTGAAGCGGTGGGTAAATCAATTAAAAGCGATGTAACTGTTATTGATGGAAAGGGAAAGTTTTTACTACCCGCAATGACCAACAGTCATGTACACTCTTTTAATAAAGTTAATTTAGAAGAAGCAGCACAAGCAGGAGTTTTGAACTTACTCGACATGCACGGTGTTGAAATGATGCAGCCTTTTTTAAAAGGATTTAATGATTCTATTGGTTACGCCCGATACTATTATGCTGGATACGCTGCAACGGCGCCAGGAGGACACGGAACTCAATATGGATTCCCGGTACCCACCTTATCAACGGTTGAAGATGCAAAGGGGTTTGTAGAAGGCCGCATAAAAGCAGGAGCTCACTATATTAAAATTATAGAGGAACCTTGGAAACCAACACTTTCCCATGATATTGTAAAAGCTGTTATAGATGCAGCACACGATAATGGTACCATTGCAGTGGTTCACATTTCAAAAGTAGCAGATGCACATCAAGTGCTAATGAACAATGCCAATGGATTAGTGCATATCTGGTGGGATAAAAAAATATCTGAAGAACAGTTAAAAGAACTGTCACAAACCAAAGAGTTTTTTGTAATTCCAACGGTACTAACCAGTCATTTAGCACTCAAAACAATTAGAGCAAGTGCGCCAGAGGGATCATTTTTAACAGATGAAGAAATAAGCAGTGAGGTAAAACGATTATATGATGCAGGTGTCCCAATCTTAGCCGGAACGGACCCTCCCAATGCAAATATCAATTATGGAACCGACCTTTACAAAGAGTTAGTATTACTCTCAAAAGCGGGCATTCCTGGCGTTGATGTACTAAAAACAGCTACCTCACATCCTGCCGACTTCTTTAAACTTGAAAAAGTAGGATATATTAAGCCAGGATTTAAAGCAGATATGATCTTATTGGAAGAAAATCCTATTCTCAATATGGAAAATATAAATTCGGTCGAAACCATTTGGAAAGAGGGAACAAAGGTCGAATAAAGAAAAGTAAGAGTATAAACCGAGAACATTAGATTCATCATACATTACAAAATGAATGTACTTATAATAGAAGACGAGAAACCGTCCGCCAGAAGATTACAACGCATGTTGGAACGACTTGATGTAGGGGTTAACGAAATGCTTTATAGTGTTGAAGAAGCTGTAGAGTGGTTTCAAAACAATGAACATCCTGACCTTATTTTTCTTGACATTCAATTAAGCGATGGCCTTTCTTTTGAAATTTTTGATGAGGTGGATGTGAAAAGCGCCATTATTTTTACAACAGCCTTTGACGAATATGCGCTGCAGGCATTTAAATTGAACAGCGTAGATTATTTACTGAAACCGATAGATGAAGATGAGCTCAAGACCGCGGTAGATAAATACAGAGAACTTAAGCCAGAGGCTAAAAATGTTCAATTGAATTTTGATGATATTAAAAAACTTCTTGGAAATCCAATTGAAAGAGAATACAAAAAACGATTCACAACCAAAATTGGGCAACATATTAAGATGATATCTGTGGATGACATCGAATGTTTTTATTCTGAAAATAAGGCTACCTATGCGCACACCGTTTCAGGAAGAAACTATTTGCTGGATACCACCCTAGAGCAATTAGAAGAAGAGTTGTCCCCAAAGATATTTTTTAGAATAAGCCGAAAGTTTTACATAAATATCAATGCCATTGTCGATATCATATCCTATACAAATTCCAGACTTCAGCTAAAACTGAATAGTTATAAAGAACAAGATGTAATCGTTGCACGAGAACGGGTGAAAGATTTTAAGTTTTGGTTGGAGTAACTCGCTTATCAAAGAAGTTTTTTCAGCACAAGGGTGGCATATTCTTGAAGCACTTTATGGCCCTTCTCATTGGGGTGAAGTCCGTCTTCCATAAATAATTGAGAAGGCATATTTTCGGAAAAATCGATTATCAACTGTGTGTCGTCCTTCAAAAAGCCTTTTAAGCTTTCCTGAAATCTCTCAATACGAACTTTATAGTGTTCATTGGATATAAATGCACCTTTCTCAGTTGCTTTTTCAGCATAAAAAGGAGTAATAATACCTATAATGGGAATGATATTAAGATATTTTGCCTGCCGACTCATGGCAGTAATATTACTCATTATTTGAGCATCCGGAAGGTCGAACCATAAATCATTCGTTCCTCCCAAAATTATAACATGAGAAGGTTGATGTTGCAATAATAAAGAATAGAATCTCGCCAGCATCCCGCCTGTAGTATCTCCTGAAATACCGCAATTCACAACTTCTATAGACAAGGATTTTGAAAGTAAATTACTCCATCGTTGCGAGTGATTAATTCCATATCCTTCGGTGATACTATCCCCAACACATAGAATTTTCATATAAGTTTAGGTCTTAGCGGGGTTTAAGAATAACTGCCAAGAGACACCAAAACGATCTTCAAGCCAGCCATACTTTTCACTAAAACCGTACTTGTTCAACTTCATAAAAACCTTTCCTTTTTCAGAAAGTTGATAATACAAATGGTCAATTTCTTCTTCTGTTTCACAATTTACAAACAACGACATGGCAGGGGTAAAAGTAAAGTCGTGATCTACCACGCTGTCAATACACATAAAAGATTGCTCATTTAAAGTGAATGTCGCCGTCATAACTGTGCCTGCTTTACCCGGTTGGTCATCTCCATATCGTACAATGTTTTTCATTTCGGCATTCTTAAAAAGAGATATGTAAAATGTCATGGCTTCCTCGGCGTTTCCATTAAACATAAAAAAGGTCGATATCCTGAAGCTCATTTTATATTTTGATATATGTTATAGTTAAAGGTACTTAATATTTGAAGAATGTGAATTAGAACCTGCTAAATGGTTACTTTTCCTCAATTCTATTCTCGTTAAAAGCTGAAGGCAAAAGTTTTGGAATAAACTTGACCAATAAAGGAAGGAGTACAGTTCCACCGGGCAATAAAAATATGGTAAGTGACGGTATGGTTTTACAGATGTCTAGCAATTGGTCCTTGACCTTTTGTTTTTCTTCAACACTAAGATCCCTTAACGTTGATTGACTTAATAATAATAGTAGTTCACCACTCTCGTTCAATTCTTTCAATAATCTATTCTTATTTCTTAATATCAATAATTTCACAGTGGCTACCGATTGTTTGTAAAACTGATTTACTGGATGAGCATGTTCAAAGAGTGTGACCTTGGCAGTATGGCTCTCCGAAAAGCCAGTCATTTCAAGAATACTGGTGTCAAGGTCTTGCTTGGTAAAATCTAGGACGCTGGCTAACTGCTGTAGAAATGCGTATTCAGAATCATCTAATATATGATCGTCCCATACGGCCAAACTACAAATATCAAAAAGAAATTTTTTGGCTAGAATGTCCTGAGTAATAATTCCATTAAGACTCGCCATGTTTTGAAGCTGTTCTAAGGTTGTGTTTCCTTCCATAAAAATAGAAGACGACTCAAATAATTCTAAGAGCTGAAGATCGTATTTGTTCTTTTTTTCTTTGGCTTGAAGGGCAAGCAAGGAGCAGTTTATTAACAAAGTTTCAAGATCTTCAGAGTATTTTTTAAGGGAATCTGGGGCGTTCAGAAAAACTCTGAAGGCCAAAACATCCACATACAAAAGAGCATAAGTGAGCAGTGAGACTGTATTTCTCTTGAGCACAGAGTTACTTTCATTAAGGCGAGAAGATAAAATATGCTCTAAATTATTGGAAGGAGTTTGGGACAAGGATAACTTTTGAAAAAAACTGGTTTTTCCCTTCTCAATATTTTTATAGAAACGTATTATTTCATTAATTGCATCATCAAATTCGGCGTTGTGATTTTTTACGAAATAGGTGAAGAGCAATGCATGAAAAAGATTGATCTTTGTATATTCCTCTTTGGTAAGTTGCAGGTCACTTAAAGGTTCTTCAGGAAGAGAATCTAAAGAGACACCGTAGATAAAGCCAGTTGATTTTAACCGATGGTAAAAATGTACATCATCTGTAAATTCATCAATAAGGCGCTCTTTACCAAGACGTGTGAGGAATTTTTGGATCCAACCGGAAGCAGATGGGTTCATAGGTTAATTGGGATAATGCTTTTTTAAAGTAATTGTATTAACAAAATTTTAACGTTTCAGTAAAAACCATACAATTACTTTAGGCGTATATGAGTTAGTAAGTAAAATTAATTTTTTTTACCGAAACTAGATGAAATAGGGGAAGTTTCCTGAAATATAATTCTGAAGGTTTCAAAATAACTCATTAAAACCAAAAGTAAATTACGGATTTTGAAGATTGAAGACTCATGACCTTCAGTTGTTAATAATCCATCATGATGTAAATAATGTGATTCATATAATGTCACGTTGTGATAAAACAAAAACTCTAAACAGATGAAAAAAACAAAAATTTATGCAGTAATTGGTGGAATGATCCTAGCGGGTTTTTCCGTCTTTATGATTGCTGCAGATCATATCGATGCACCGGCCGTAGCTGGTACTACTACCGATATAGCTGATTTTTATGCCTTTGAAGGCGATGGTGCCAATAATACGGTCTTTATTGCCACATTGCAAGGACCATTAACACCAGGCACAGTTACAGACAACGCAACTTTTGATGAAGACGTGCTTGTTGAATTCAATATCGATAACACAGGAGACTTTGTTGAAGATTTGGTGATTCAAGTGATTAGACGAGGAGATTCTATGTATTTCTTTGGCCCTGCCGCTCCCACTCAAACGGGATTGAGCAGTACTATAGAAACCTTTGGAGGTCAAAATGAAGTGAGAATTTCTACCTCTACTGATGTATTTACTGAAACAAGCGATAACGGTATGCGCTTTTTTGCAGGGCCTAGGCGAGACTATTTCTACTTCGATTTTAATCGTTTTAATGAAATAGTATCTGGAACGGCTGCACCTGATGGTTTTTTCCCTGCAGGAACTGCCGAGGACTTTTTTGAAGACCTTAATGTACTATCCATTGTTGTTGAAGTTCCCAATGCTTTATTAGGCACTGCGCCACCTCACGTGGCAAATGGAATAGGCGGCGTAACAGGCCTTCCTAATGCATATAACGTATGGGTTTCGGCCAAAAGAAAGCAATAGTAATATCAAAAAGTAAAAGATGAAAACATATAAATTTAGAATATTAATCTTGGCTGTTTGTGCTTCCTTTTTGTTCGTACAATGTTCTAACGAGGATGAAAATGGCAATGTTATTAACCAAGAGACCTGTGATGATGGAATTCAAAATGGAGACGAAACAGACGTAGATTGTGGTGGAAGCACCTGTGAACCTTGTGCTGTAGGTATAGACTTTAGCGGTACGTACGTGCAAGAAGATGTAATGGGAAGACCTGCTGTAAATACGGTATTTAGTGGAAGCGACCTTGTTAAAAACGATTTTAATACGGCCTTTGTTGTTTCAGATAGAGCATCCTTTCAGCCTACATTTGAAACTACCTTAGAAGCTTACCATGATGTATATGCTATTGCACTTGGAATTCCTGTAGACGACCTAAATTATGAGACCAATATTCTGGGACTTGATGCCCCTACTTTCACAACGGTATTGGCACAGTTTGATGCATTACAAGTGGCGCCTTCAGGTCAAACTACATACTTTGATCCAACTACAGGTATAGCACTTACGGGGAGAACATTGGGTGATGACGTGATTGACATTTCATTAACGCTAATGTTTGGAGGAACGACAGGAACTCGTTTTGATGGAGCAGATAACGATGGAGACGGAACTCCGGATACACCACAATTAACTAGTGATGGTGTTGGACCTGGAGATCGAGATTTTAGCTTGCCATTTCCTTATATGGAAACGCCTAATCAAGAATAATTTGATACTGAAAAAGGGCAAGAAATTGCCCTTTTCTTTTTTTAAAGACACATGAAACGTTTATTTATTCTAGCAATACTCTGCTGTTTTGTTTCTTGCAAAATGGAAACAGGGGAGTCGATAACTTATAAGAAAGATTATGACCAATACTTGTTTACAGCAAACAAGGAGACCTATAAAAATGCTGTTTCTCAAAAAGAATACTGGTCAAAAAGATTACGCCCAGATAGTTCTGGAGTAGGAGATTTGGGGCCGCTGGCCGCTGCCTACACCAATCTCTTTGAAACAACAGGGGATGGACAGTATTTAAAGAATGCCGAACAACTATACAAAAAAGCTATAACCATAGCCGGAAACAACAAGGATGTCTATCAAAGAGGACTGGCCAGAAATTATATTTCACAGCACCGCTTTGCAGAGGCAAAAACTATCTTGGTAGAAAGCTATGCCGGAGTTTCAAATAAAAAAGCTACAGAGCTTATGTTGTTTGACGTATATATGGAATTGGGAGATTATGAAACCGCGTATACCTATCTAGGGAAAGTAAAAAATAATAGCGATTACAATTATTTGATTCGTTTGTCTAAATGGAGCGATTATAAGGGCAATCTGGACGCAGCCATTAGGTATATGGAACAAGCCAAAGGTATTGCGGACTCCCGGGATAGCAAACCATTAAAAATATGGACATACAGTAATTTGGGAGACTATTATGGACATGCTGGGCGCATAGGTGAGGCCTATCAACATTATTTGATGACCTTGAAATTGCAGCCAGACAATGCGTATGCGAAAAAGGGGATTGCCTGGATCAATTATTCCTTTCAGGAAGATACTGAGGAGGCCAACCGAATTTTGGATTCGGTTATGGTCAATCACCACGTTCCAGATTATTATTTATTAAAGTCTGAAATGGCCGATTATGAAGGCCGTACTTCGGAAAGTGAAAAATTCCTAGCGCAGTTCATACAAGCAATAAATGAAGGCAAGTATGGAGAGATGTACAATGGATATTTGATTGAGTTATATGCTGAATCTCAACCTAAAGAAGCGCTAAAACTTGCAGTTAAAGAAGTGGAAAATAGACCCACACCAGAGACCTATGATTTATTAGCATTTGTACAATTAAAATCTGGAGATAAGGATGCTGCCTTAGAAACTATTTCTAAGTATGTAGAAGATAAAACTTTTGAGCCCATGGCACAATATCATGCCGCGCTTATATATCAAGCACATGGAATGAATGACAAAGTAAAAGCACTTAAGGCGGAATTATTAGATGCGTCTTTTGAATTGGGTCCTGTTCTCAGTCTTCACGCTAAGAAACTGTAAATAAACAAAACCAAACCTTTGTTTATATCGTATATATGTTAGGTTCGTGCAATGCACATAAAGCCACTAATTGGACGAACCGAACTAGTTGTTTTTTGATTGTCTAGTTTTTTGTTAGTTAGAAACACCCTTCCATAAGGGTGTTTTTTTTTGAAGTAGGTTTAGGGTGTTACGGTTCCCAATGTATAGAGTTGTTCTAAGGTTGGTGTTTCACTACCGCCAGCGGGTTCCAATGTAATTCCAAAAGCTTCTGGAACGGGGATTCCCTTCAATAGATATACATCACCCGTCGTGCGTGTAGCGGTATCTAATAAGCCTATACTTGTGGGAGTAAGCGGGTTTAAGGTTAAAGACCATACTTGATATACTTTACCTGCGGGAGCCTCTGGGAGTCCTTTTGCATCAATATAAGCAATGTCCCCTGGTGCATTGTAATATACTTTCGCGTACGCTTCTGGAGCTACGGCATCATTTCCAGGCAATATAATCGTGTTGAAATCCTTAGAGCGCAGTAATTCTAATAGGCTGTTAGTTTCTGCTAAATCAACTTGAGTAGAATCCATAGTTGTTCTTAGCTCCGTGTTTTCAGTAGTAATGTCGTTAACCTGTTGTTGTAAATTATCATTTTGACGAAGCATCCAAAAGATACCGGCGACACATAAAATAGCTGCTGCCCACCCAGAGATGGCAGCCCAATTTCTTTTTTGAAGCGTTTGAACCGGAGTGCCTTGCGGGTTAGAAATAGACTTGAATATAGAATTCCATATCCGAACGGATAGCGGAGGAGCCACAGTTTCTCCCAAAGAGATTAAAGAAGCCTCTATCGCTTCCACCTCTTTCTGTACTTCGGGGTAGGTTTCAATAGCCTTCATTACAGTTTTCCGTTCCTCTTCAGACAGAGAGCCGTAGACATATAATTCAAGGAGTCCTGATGCTATAATTTCTTCCGCATTCATAGTGTCATTCTGCTAATATTTTTCTCAATTCATTTATACAATTACGATTTCGTGTTTTTAACGTACCCAAAGGCATCTCTAATGATTCCGCAGCGTCCACCTGTGTATATCCTTTAAAATACAACAAATCAATAATCTTAACACATGTTGGTTTTAGAAGATCTATGAACTTTTTAATCCCAATGGCATCTGTTTTCCTATTCAAAGAATCAGTAGATGCTATTATATCTACGAAATTATCGGTTGAAAGGTTTCGTTGAGAGTTCTTAAATGCTTTAGATCTTAGGGCATCAATTGCCGTGTTTCTCGCAATATTGAGAATCCAAGTAAAAAAGCGACCTTTTTCCTTGGAATAAGAGCTCGCATTGTTCCATATTTTCACAAACACATCTTGAAGCAATTCTTCGGCGAGGTACTCGTCATTTACAATACCATGAAGCACTCCAAAAATAGCTTTAGAATATAGTTCATAGATACGTGAAAATGCCTTTTCACTACCTTTTTGTAATTCAGTAATTAAGGAATTAGGTTGTTCCATATACAAGATGAGGTGAAACCAATATGTAGGCTTCTGGCTAAAAATAATTCTAAAAAAGCATATAACCATGATAATCCTTCAAAAAAATACGATAAAACCACCTTTATTTTAACAGTATCATAATTAAGTATGTCCAGATTAAATTTGCGAAATGCACTTCGTTTTGATAGTTTTACGAAAATTATAAATGCCTACTTATTAATTTAACCTAAAAATCATTCTTATCATGAAGAGAATTACCTTTAGTTTACTTCTTGGAATGTTGTGCCTTTTTTCTTCACAACTCAACGCTCAAGATGTTACACAAGACATTAACCATCAATTGGCTCAGCTGGTTGAAAATAACAAATTAACTGCGCAAGACTTGCAATGGGAAATTACTAGCGAACATGTGAGTCGTACAAGTGGAATTCATCATGTTTATTTCAATCAAGTCATTAATGGATTGAGAATATATGGAACCGAGTCAGGTATTCATATTGCCCCGAACGGAAGAGTGATATCATCAGATATTCGTTTTGTTCAAAACAGCCAAAATCGAATTAGTGGTTCTGGAACGGCTTCATTGGGAGCAATTCAGGCAGTTCAGGCGGTCGCAAACCAACTTAACTACAATATTACCGAATCTCTGTCTGTAGTAAATGTAGAACGAGGTCCAAGCCAAAAAACAATTTTGTCTCGAGGTGGAATTTCACTAAGCGATATACCAGCAGAACTCATGTATCAATTGAATGATAATAATGAACTGGCACTGGCCTGGAATCTTTCTATTGAGGAAACTACGCGTCTAAATTGGTGGAGTGTTCGAGTAGATGCTACTACCGGTATTATAATTAATAAGAACAATTGGATGGTGAGTTGTAGTTTTGAGCACGATCATAGTGAAGACGAAGCGCCAGATTACAATAAAAACTTATATGATATTCCTAACTATAAGGAGTTCGTTGAAAATAACGATGCTGGATGTGGAGAATGCTATGAAGTATTTGCGCTACCACTTGAAAGCCCACTTTTAGGAGGTAGAACTATCGAAACAAACCCGGCGGATCCAACGGCTTCTCCGTTTGGATGGCACGATACTAATGGAAGTGCAGGTGCAGAATCAAACCTTACTACTGGAAACAATGTAGATGCTTTTGAAGCAGGTGATAACTCAGGATATCGTCCAGACGGAGGAGCTGCTCTAGATTTCACCGGTTTTTCCTTCAATATGTTATGGACCAACGGGGATCAATCTGAAGATGCTGCCATCACAAACTTATTTTATTGGAACAATGTTATTCATGACGTGCTGTATCAATATGGATTTGATGAGGCAGGAGGAAACTTTCAGGAAAACAATTACGGCAATGGCGGAGCAGGAAGTGATTCAGTAAATGCAAATGCTCAAATATCTGAATTTTGTAACGCTACTTTTGGAACTCCTGGTGATGGAGGTAATCCAACCATGAATATGTTTATATGTAACGGACGTGACGGTAATTTTGATAACCTTGTTGTTACACACGAATATGGACACGGTATCTCAAACCGTTTAACGGGTGGCCCAGGGGCTTCAGGATGTTTAGGAAACCAAGAACAAATGGGTGAAGGATGGAGTGATTTTTATGGTGCAATACTCAGTATTCAACCGGGAGACGTGGGAACAGATGCGAGAGGAGTAGGAACTTATTTGTTTGGTCAAGGAGCTAACGGACCGGGAATTAGACCTTTCCCATATAGCACAGACCTTGCTGTTAATCCACAAACATATGACGATATTCAAACTTCTTCTATCCCACATGGTGTAGGATCTGTATGGTGTAGTATGCTTTGGGAAGTGACGTGGGGCCTTATAGACGAATACGGTTTTGATGAAGATATATATAACTTCACAGGTGACGTTACCCAAGATGCTGGTAATGTGATGGCTATGGCCTTAATTACTGAAGGTATGAAACTACAACCATGTAGTCCTGGTTTTGTAGATGGAAGAGATGCTATTATGGCCGCAGACCAAGCCTTGTATGGCGGAGCTAATATATGTTTACTTTGGGATGCCTTTGCTAAAAGAGGACTTGGAGTAAGTGCAGATCAAGGTTCTTCTGGAAGTGTAGGTGATGGTAGCGAGGCGTTTGATACTCCTACAGGTATTGCCGAATATACAGCTCCAACCGATGTTTGTGATGGTGCGGAAGTATTGACTGGACTTGGTGGAGGAACGCCATTAGGAGGAGTATATAGTGGAACTGGAGTGATCGATGATGGTAATGGAGCGACCTATAGTTTTGATCCAGTTGCGGCTGGGGTAGGTGTTCATACAATTACCTATGAAAC
>Ga0316204_10008409_pt1 | contig 14357 bp, 7 predicted proteins | sample 6monrhotite_MG_2_FD_205661 | JGI IMG/M metagenome (GOLD analysis project Ga0316204, IMG submission 205661) | Microbial mat bacterial communities from mineral coupon in-situ incubated in ocean water Damariscotta River, Maine, United States -... | ecosystem: Environmental > Aquatic > Marine >...
CCGACTACAACCCTCGCGGAAGGGAATCATGGAAAGCGCAGGCGCTTGGGTCTAGTCATGACCTACCGGTACATCGTTACCAGCCAGAATTTTTACAGAGCAACTGGAAGATGTTTCATGATGCCATCCAGGCTCATCGTTTTCATGTAATTCATGACATCTTGCCCAAATATGGTATTTGTGCGGCTTAACGATAGGAAGAGAGTAGGTAGGCTACGGCAATGGGTAGCGTGATTGTTGACGACTATCCCACATGGTTTGTGCAACGTCTGTTGCACTCTCATTACTCTTAACCTTTCCCATTTACGTAATGTGGCGGCTGATGAGGCGCGGCCGGTTTATCTGCGGAATAATGTGGCGAAGAAGTAACGGCTTCTACTCTTGTCAAATGTAAAGAATGCTCTTGGATTTATATAGGACTATTGCCAGCAAAGGTAGCTGTAAAATCTTACAGTTACAAAATGTAGGTAAGTGTTCCAGAATGATAAAAAACTGGAGCGGAGAAATAAAAAATGAAATTTATTACTACAAATTTTGTTGTTGTTTTTTTATGCCTCGTAAGCCAAAGCTCTTTTGCTTACGTATATTGCCAAACAAAGGTGAGCTCAATCCACGCTCATAAAGATAATGGGATTGTATATTTCAAATTTACAGATGGAACGGCTATCGAGGGTAATGAAACTCAATCTGGATTACAGTGAAATATGGCAATAGCCCTCTCGGCTTTAACTGCAAATAAAAAGTACGAGTGGCATTAAATGACGGTGAGCAATGTGGTTCTAATCGATATGAACAATGGACGTACATAGTGGCAATTAACTACTAAGGTTTTGATGGGGCAGGGTGGACCGGGTTAGTAACTAATTCTAAATATACAAAAACTCGATTAATCTCTCATTGCGCTAAACACAGCTGCCACAATGGCTCTACGGTTACTAACACTTCGCCTGTATTTATTCGTCCTCTCTATATGTTCGTAACTATGCCATTACAGGGGGGGGGAGCTAATCACCCTCACTTTTCTCTTCCGTTGTGCTGATCCGCTATTATGATAATAGCTGTAGGTAAAGCTCTTTGGGTTGCGTAGGTTATTTTCATATAATTGCAAGTGTGAAATTTTACAGTATGCTTCGTATTGCTAATCATATGTAGCTTTGCTATACACGCTTAGTATGTAGGGGGGGGATTAAATGGGCTGGTTTGTGGTAGTAGCAAGGCATGTTTCCACTATGCAAGTTTTTGTTTTGATCGATGACAGGGAGTGATGAGGTTGAATTACAACGAAGCGAATACAAGAAGATTATTCTCTGTCTTTATACTCTTGTTGATGTGTGGCATGTTTTCGGGAAAGAGCAATGCCAGTTCTACATGTAGTTCTGATGTTATTCCACCAACACATGTGATTTATAAATCAGTGTATGATTCAATATATTGTCAATCACAATCAGAGATATTATATTTACACTACCATAAGTCCCCCTCTCAAAGCGGCGCAACAGTAGATGTCTGTGGGTATTCTCCAATGCCGAGCGGCTTCTTGATTGTCGGAAAAAAAGAAGCTTGGCAATACCCACACTGCGAAATAACAAACAATAACAATAGTGATTCAGTGATCATCAGGTATCCAGCTGACAGCCTCAATTCAATGGATATTTGTATAGAGTCTTTTGCTTCTATACCTTCAGGTTGGGTTATCACCAACAAAAATATAACGAACTTGAATGGCTGTACTGGTTCGCGTTGGAGAATAGAGAAAGCCGTCAATGATAATTATACAATGTGCGCTGGATCATCTCTCCCAGCAGGGTACATAATTTATGAGGAAGTGACATCTCACTCTAACTGTGGCGGCCCTGCATCTAAAATAACATCAAATTTTGGGGATGTCGTGACAGTATGTGGCAGCGATGAGTCAGCTGTGCCAAGTGGGTATGTTGTTATCGGTCGTGTGAGTTCAAATACTAGTAATTGTGGGGGTGCTTCAGCCTACACAATGATGGCAATTTCTGCGATAAATTCTGATGTCACTATTTGTGATGGCCCATGGGGGCTGGTAATTCCATCAGGAATGGTCATTATCGGAATAAGTTCAAATTATCCGAGTTGTGGTGGTCAGTCGGGGTATCGCATAACTAACCTTGTATCTGGTACGAATATGTCAGTATGTGTCCCGCTCAATATTCCTCAGGGTTATCTACCGCAAGGGTATGCGATTACTGCAAGAGAAAACACTTCTTCTTGTGGGTTATATACGACTGGTTGGCGTGTACGAAGTGTATCTGCAGGTATTACTGCTTGCCATGATTCAGCCTTTACTATGCCGAATGGCTGGGGGTTTACTGCAAGTGGTCAGTACCCTGTCTGTCATCCATCTGCGAGTGTATCCGGTGCTGGAGCTGTTATTGCCCCTATAGACGCTGGCTCTTATATTTGTGCGAATTCCCCAATGCCAGATGGTTGGGTGATCACCCAAATGGCTGGGAATCTTCAGCAATGTGAATCTGTTGGAGGTATCGCCTATAGTGTCTCTCCACCTGATCCAGATAATTCTATGCATATCTGCTTTAATCCAACATTTGCACCTATACCCGTTGGTTATGTGAATGTGCAAGCGAGTTCTGCTTCAATCTGTGATGAAAGTATTTTTCATAGCGCTATAGTTATCAAACTTCCAAGTACAACCAGCGAGACTTTTGTTTGCGGGGATTCTCCAATTCCTGAAAATTATGCTGTGACGCAGTTTGTTGGCAATGTTTCCATCTGTGGTCCACTGGTGCCTTCAGGATTTATGATTTCTTTGTTAACTGGCGATGGCCCGTATTATGTCTGTGTTATCGCGCAGGTTCCTGCTGGGTATGTAGTAACCGCACGGGATAATCTTTTTACTTTTTGTGCAACTGGCGGCGGCTATACCGTTTATCGAGCGGATGCCTTCTCTGATGGCATACTGATCTGTGCAGGATCGGATTCGCCGATACCAAGCGGGTATGTTGTAACTCAGGTGACAACAAACGGGAATTGTCAAACTGTATACTGGTCGGATGAAGGCTATAAGATTGAATACCCTGAAGCAGTTGGAGGTACAACAATCTGTAATGTTACCGGGGTGCCAATTCCCGCTGGTTATGTAATTAGCGGAAGTGGTTCACCGGCAGCGCCTTGTGATCCTTTTTCTGCTAGTACCATCCATCCAGAAAATCAGATTCCAGTTGTCCCAGCTCCATATGTAGGAATAGAGGTGGACGTCACTAACTCGGATATCACGCCAACCACTTACGACTGCACTAACACGGGGAATTCTCCCGGTTTTATAAACTCGGCAACACAAAATAGTGCGCAGTGTCCGTAATGGATAATACAAAAATGGATAAGAAAGCCATGAAAGCCTCTTATAAATATATTCTGTCGTTAATCCTGTTGATTCAGCTGGTGGCTGTTCAAACGGCTCACGCCATCGTCTATGAGTGGAGTCCATCGACTCACACCATTCAAGAAGGGGACTATAATGGCGACGGACGAGTCGATATCTATCTGTCAGGTATCCCGGCAGATGAAAGCGTCACGATTCCATACGGTATCAACCTTAACGTCGGTGTGATCACCACGATCCGAAATGTAGTGTTGCTGGATAACGGCGACGGTACCTTTACTGCTATATACGACCCAGAACCTGGCTCGCTCTCAGGTGTTAGCTGGTCACCCGCTGTGCTCTATGGACTCGACTATATCGATTTTGATGGCGATGGTAATAACGACCTGCTGATCAAACCGATCGGCGGCGGCCAGTCCCATGTTGTGATGATGGCGTTTGATACTAATGCGGGTTCAGCGCCGACGATAAGTAGTGCTTATTCAGAAACCGATACGGGTACCGCTGGAGACCCAGAAGGGATACCTGCTCGAGGCACTGCCACTCGCCCCACGACTCAGGTTGCTGGAACCACCATCGCTGGCAGCTTTTCAGTCTCACAGACAGGAAAACCACAATATCGTATTCCACTCAGAACGCCTCCAGCCCCTGGCAGCATAGCCCCCCGGCTGGCCCTTACCTACAGTGGTGAAAACGGAGAATCTATTTTTGGCGCTGGCTGGTATCTGGAAGGGCTCTCAACAATTACACGTTGTCCAACATCACTGGTGCAGGACGGTTATATCAACGGCGTTAATTTTAATAGCAGTGATAAGTTCTGCCTGAATGGGCAGCGTCTGGTTGCAGTAGCCGGACAGTATGGTGCCAACGGTACCGTCTACCGAACCGAGAATGAATCTTTTACCCGTGTTGAATCGTTCGGAACAGGTCCCGATTACTTCATCGTTAAAAAGGTATCGGGTGAGATTGAAGAGTACGGCAATACAGATGCTACTTACCGATCCCGCAAGCTTACCGGTGATGGAGTTAAAGTCGTAAGCTGGTCGATCAATAAACTAGAGGATCGCGAAGGGAACAGCGCAAGGTTTTATTACACCCGCAACAATGCTGCCGGAACACACTATATCGACAGAATCCTCTACACCAACACCAGAATCCAGTTTAGTTACGAAGCACGAACCGATCATACTGCTAGCTACGCCAGCAGTGTTAATAACGGCATCCCAGTTAGCTATGAATCACGTACTGATCCCAACGCTACCTATGTCAATAGTGTGATCAGCGATCTCCCAGTGCGGGTGAGTCAGGTGGCTACTTATCTGGGGAGCGATACCGTTGCGACGCGCACCTACATACCGGGCTACCAAAACTCAGCAGCCACCGGACGCTCGCGCATGAACGCACTTCAGGAGTGTGCCGGAGCTGTCTGTGCTCCGGTCACTTCGTTTGGCTGGGATCTGGGTACAGAGACCGTATCATTCACCAACCAGTCGATTCAATCCGATACGACCCGCTATCCAACACTCGGTACCACCGATAGCCAGCAATACCTGCTGACCGACGTGAACGCCGATGGTCGATCAGACCTGATCTGGTTCTACCGCAACAATAACAGCTTTGGGCGTGTGCTCTATCTGGCAAACGCCGCTGGGGATGGCTTTACCTACACCTCCACTGAAGTCGAGAACAGTTTCTTCGGTAGTCAGATAGGCGAGGGCGACCACCGCATGCTGGCGGGTGATGTCAACGGTGATGGTCGAAGTGATCTGGTCTGGGTGGCACGAGCAGTCAATGATGTCTATCGGGTTGTCTACTTGGCAAACAGCAGCGGCACCGGCTTTATCAGTCAGGGTTATGAAGTCGATGCTTACTCCACACTCGCAAATTACAACAACGGCCGTTACCTGCTCGCAGATATAAACGGTGATCGGCGTTCTGATTTGATCTGGTCTTATACCGATTCAATAGAAAACAAGGTGAGGGTGACCGCTTATCTGGCGAGAAGCGATGCAGGTGGCAACATCGCACTCGAAAAGGGTTCTACAACGCTTGATACAAGCTTTTCGCCTCAATACTACGAAAACCAGGATTTCTTAACCGGTGATGTGAATGGCGACGGCAAATCAGACCTCGTCTGGATGTTTACCTATCAGAGCAAACTCTATCGTGTGCTCTATCTCGCCAATGCCAACGGTGATGGCTTTACTGAGATCTCGCTCCAGGATGACACCTTTAATAGCAACTGGCAGGACAACCAGTATCTGCTAGGGGATGTTAATGGCGATGGTAAGTCGGACATTATTCATGCTTATAAAACAGGCGATAACAATGGACGGACCGTGTATTTGGCTAGTGCTGCCGGTACCAGCCATATCAAAAAAGATAGCGTGACCCCTAACGAAGGGGTATCAGCACATACAGATCGGAGATTCAGCATTGCAGACCTGAATGGCGATGGCAAATCAGATCTAATCTACACCTACAATAATGGCGTTATTTTCGGTTGGAAGAACTACACCGCCAATATGGATGGTGAAGGGTTCACGCTACAGGAATCTAACGAAACGACCGACTCAGACCCAACACACCAGAACCATGCCTACCAGCTGGGCGATGTTAATGCCGACGGCAAGACGGATCTAGTCTGGACCTATAACACCAGTCTAAACGATCTTTATAGAAAACTTTATACACTGCCGAAGTCGCATCCCGATCATATTGCGACAATCACAGATGGCCTCGGCGCTGTTACAGAAGTCGGTTACGACTATCTGGCGAATGGCGCAGGTACTTTTTATACCAAAGGAACAGGTGCTCAATATCCAGTGCGTGACGATAATGGCCTGAGCTATGTGGTCACACAGGTACGCCACGATAACGGCATCAATGGCCAGCGTATTTTCGACTACCGCTACAACGGTGCCAGAACCCACCTTCAGGGACGAGGCTTCCTTGGCTTTGAGAGCAGAACTGTCACCGACCAGGCAACCGGCTTTGTAACAGAAGATCACTACTGGCAGCAGTTCCCGCTGATCGGCAAACTTCAGAGCGAAGAGGTACGCCAGAGTGGCGGCAGTCTGATTGAGCGCAGTTACCACCACTGGAAGAGCAGTTCAACCGGAGTGGGTACAACCTTCCCCTATCTGGATGATCAGCTCACCCTTAAATATGACCTGACCTCAGGTGGCCTCATCACTGCTGCATTAACAGAGAATACCTATGATCTTACGCATGGCAATGTCACGTTAAACGTATTAACAACCGGCAGTGGTTTTACCGGTAGTGTCGGTGCGAGCTTTAATCCATCAGGGCAGTTTACTGCAACAGAAGTCGCTGGGCTGGAACAGACCATCTCCACCAGTAGTGGCTATCTTAACGATACCAGCAGTACCTCGCGCATCGGTTTCCTTAATAGTAGAACGATGACCTACTCGGCACCAGGTGAAGCAAATCGTGTAGTGCAATCCAGCTATACGCCATACGCCTCGGATACCTTCTTAACCCTGACCGAAACGCAGTATCAGGGTTCCGGGGTCAGCCTCACCAAGACATTGGGGCGCGACAGTTTCGGCAATATCACCAGCACCGTGATTAGCGGTGATGAGATCGCCAGTCGTCAGTTCACTACCACCAGCTATCTAAACGGCATCTTTCCTGTCGATCAAACCAACGACCTAAACTTTACCGAGTTCACTACCTTTAACCAGGAACTGGGGCTGCTTGAACAGCATGCCGATATCAATGGTCTGGTGACTGATACGCTATACGACGGCTTCGGTCGACTGGTGCTGACCAAAGGACAGGATGGAAGTGAGGTACTCACTACCTATGCGCTATGTGCCACAGGCTGCCCAGCCAATACCGCCTATCAGGCGGCCACTACCGTAACGCATCCAAATGCGACCGGAATTGGAGCGCCCGAGAAGACAGAATATTTCGATAAACTGCACCGCCTGCTGCGCACCGCAACAAAATCGTTCAGCGGTAGTACCATCTATGTTGATAGTGTTTACGATGCGCGTGGCAATCTGGATCTGGTGAGTCAACCCTATTTCAGTGGTACGCCTCCATGGATAAACTATGACTACGATCTGTTAGATCGCATCACCAATGCCGCCTATCCCGATGGTGGGGTGGTCAACACCGTCTATTCGGATGGTGGCGAGTTTGTGACCCGTGAGGTAAGCACGACTACGGTAGTACTGCCGGGTGGAGCTACAAATAATATTGTCACGACCACGGATCGTAACGCCCTTGGGCAGGCGAAAAAAGTCACCGATGGCGAGAACGTCACCACTGAGCTTGCCTATAACGCCCAGGGCCATCCACGTTGGATGCGCGTGGGTGGAAATGCAGCATCGGATGTCGTGGTCGTTACCGATGTCGCGGGTAATCGTACCCAGCTGGTCGATCCCGATGTCGGTACCATCGACTACGATTATGATGCAGCCGGTATGCTGCGTCAGGTGGCCCATGGGGATGGTGCAACCATCACCTCGCTCTACGACACGCTGAATCGCATCACCAGTAGAACAGATACGCTTGGCGCGGCAACGACCACCAGCAACTGGGTCTATGACTCGCAGTTCAATGGGCGTGGCAAACTCTCGTTGCTAATCGGTCCTGACTATTATCAAACCTCAAAATACGATGCGCTAAGCCGTCTTAAACAGAGCAACACCCGTTTGTTTGGTGAGGCGGTAACAGAGAGTTTTGATTATCGTTATGACGCCTTTAGTCGTCTAAGAACGCTGCAATATCCAGATGGTTTTCAAACCGAGACACGCTATAACGGCAACGGCTACAAATCAGAAGTCAGGGATGCCGATACGCCAGCCTCGTCATACTGGCTTGCTACAGCAGGAGACCAGTGGGGCAATGTTACCAGTGCGACATTGGGTAACGGCTTAATCAGTCAGTATCAATACAACGCAGATAACGGTTACCTCGACACCGTTAAAGCCGGCCCAACGGGCACACCGACGTGGGTACAGAATCTCGATTATGGCTTTGATACCGTTGGTAACCTGCATCAACGCATTAGTGCCGCAGGTATCTATAGCGAAGCGTTGCAAGAAGACTTTACCTATGACGATCTGAACCGCCTCAAAACCGCCAATACTACTGGCCTCGGTGGTGGCCCACGCAGTCTGAGTTATGGCTACGACAACCTCGGCAATATTAGCTATAAGTCCGATGTCTCCGATATTGGCGGTTACGCCTATGGCGCGAACGGTGGCGGGGTTCATGCGGTTAGCAGTGTCACGCTCTCGGGTGCCACCACATCGTACTTTTACGATACCCGTGGCAACATGACCACGGCAGGTGATAGAACATTAACCTATACGCTTTATAACAAGCCTGAAACCATCACCGCCACCGGCTTGACCACGGCATTCAGGTACGGGCCAGATCGCAAGCGTTTCCATCAGCTGACCACGAGTGGTGCGCGCACCACCGATACCCGTTATCTTGAAAACGGTCTCTATGAGATCGTTGCCGAGAGTGGTGTCACACGCCGCAAGGCCTATGTTGATGACTTTCTGGTGCGGACAGATATTGCGGGCGTTGAGGAGCTGCGTTATCTGCACCGTGACCATATCGGTTCTGTTGATGCGATCACTGATGCGAGTGGCGCGGTGGTTAGCCGCATGACCTTTGCGCCATTCGGTGCGCGCCGTGATGGCGGCTGGGATAACTCGTCACCGGCTTACGAGGCAACGCTGGCGAACCTGACCTTAAACACCACAACGCAAGGTTTTACTGGCCATGAGCATCTGGACGATAGCGGTTTCATCCACATGGGTGGGCGCATGTACGACCCCGCGATTGGCCGTTTTGCCAGTGCGGATCGATTTATACAGTATCCGGAGATGAGCCAGAACTATAACCGTTATAGCTACGTGTTGAATAATCCGTTGAGTCATACGGATGCCAGTGGTGAGCTGCTGCCACTTATCTGGGGTGCGGTCATCCTGATTGAGCGTGGATACAACCTCTATGACACCGTGACCAGTGGCGCAGAAAGCTTCAAGACATTGACGAACGAGAACGCCAGTGGAAGCGATAAGACGGAAGCATTTCTGGATCTTGCTTCTCGTGCCGCTGGTTTAAAGAAGGTACAGCGTGCCGCGAATATCATTCACAGCAAGGCGAAGGGCATTGGTAAGTCTGTTGGTAAGAATGTCGAGGTTAAGAAAGCGGCTGCTAAGGTAGAGACCAAAGCGCCTGCGTCGAAGGGGAGTGATGCTAAGACGCAGAATATTGAGGAGAGGGTTGAAGGTCTTGCAGATAAAAAGACCGAAAGAGTCCGTCACTTTACTAACAGCAAAGGCGCAAAAGGAATAAAGGAAGATAGCACTATTAAGGCATGTGATCAGAACTGTGTTTTCACTGTGAAAGCAAAAAGTAAGCCTGGAAGTCCTCGTGATGTTGAAGAAGAATTGGGTATTAAGAAAGGGCGGGGCAATAATTTTGTTGATTTCGATGCAAGTACTGATGAGTTTAAAATTATTAAAAACAAAAAAACTAGTGCGACAGAGCGTGTCTTTAAAGGAGATATTAATTTAAAAGGTCGTAATCCAAGTTTCGAAAAAAATAGGTAAGAATAGAATGTCAACTAAGATAGAAGTAGATGTGTGTGATGTACGTAAAGTATTTGATGTTATAGAGAAGGTACATGACCTTTTTCATCAGCCTATGAAATATAAAGATACAAGTAAAATAGAAGAATTTGCAGATGAAAACTATAGCGAAATTAAAGAGCTGTATTACGATGTTGTGTGGAAGTGGCTGCCTGAAGATGTAAAAAAAGAGGTAGAGAATAGGTGATTGTCATATAGGCCTAAGCATGGATAACGAAAAAAAACGAAAAAGAGGTCGGCGACAAATGAGTCTGTTTTTCATTTAGATGTCAGGTAGGACATAGACTAAAACAAGATCAATAGGGGCAGGCTCCATCGATCATCAGATGGTTTGATAACAACACAAATATGAATACAACAGGTGAGTGTCATTTATGTTGAAGCACGCTGTGTTTAAAAAGATAGGGATTCCATTGCTGCTGGCAGCGGTGGCATTGGGGCAGTGGTCGCAGGCCCATGCGCTGCCGGGGGATATTAAATGGCAATCACCCGGTTACGGTAACATCGGCTCCTCGGTAGCGATCAATCCGGTCTTTAACTACCGCTATTTCGGTTCTGCCGACCACTATCTCTACGCCTACGATAACCTCGGTAACTATCAGTGGCGATTCAAGACCGGCAGCTATGTCGGCTCATCACCGACCGTCTCGGCCGACGGCCTGACACTCTACTTCGGTTCCTATGACGGCAATGTCTACGCCCTCAATGCGCAGACCGGCGCTCAACTCTGGAGCTTTACCACCGGTGGCGCAGTCTACTCATCACCGGCACTCACCGATAGCGGTGTGCTTTATGTTGGCTCGGACGATGGCATCGTCTACTCCCTTGATACCACAACAAATGGTACCGAGCGCTGGCAATACGACACCGGCGCACAGATCGGTTCATCACCGTCAGTCGGCATGGACGGCACCATCTATGTCGGTTCCGCCAACGGTTACATCTATGCGCTCACCGATAACACCACTGCAGCAGTAGTCGCATGGAACCATCCGCTCTCGACCACCGATGGGGTAAGATCGGCCACCATCGCAGGCAGCGACCGCCTTATCGTCGGTACCTTCGATAACAGTCTTTACTCGCTGGACCTCGATGTGAATGCAACTCAACGTGAAGTGTGGTCTACATCGCTGCTGGGCAAGATCGCCTCATCACCTGCCATTGCAGCAGACGGCACAATCTACGTTGGGGTATACGACACCGGCGCGCTGTTTGGCATTAATCCAGCCGATGGCGTGACAATACGAACCTACTACAGCGGTGATTTTATCTACTCATCACCCGCCGTCGCCTCCGATGGCACCGTTTATGTAGGCACCTTTGGTGGCAACCTTCATGCACTAACACCGACAGCAACAGACTTTACCAGCAAGTGGGGCCCCGTACTACTCGATAGCGTCATCGTCTCATCGCCAACAGTGGATAGCGACGGCACGGTGTATGTCGTCTCAATGAACGGCCCAATCTATGCCATCGAAGATGATACAACTGGCCCCGCCGGTTCAGACTGGCCAGCCTTCGGTGGAGACGGCCGCCACTCTCGTATACTTGTTGATACCGATAGCGATGGCTTGAGTGATCGTAGAGAAGCAGGGCTGGGCACAAACCCAAACAACTCGGATTCAGATGCCGACGGCATACCCGATCTGTTTGAAGTGAACTATGGCCTCGATCCACTTACTGATGACTCAACAAGTGATTTTGATCGCGATGGCTTGAATAACCTGGCTGAGTATCAGTTGGGTGCCAATCCAGCCATTCGCGATACCGATGGCGATGGTATCCCTGATGGCTGGGAAGTCGATAATGGCCTCGACCCAACAGATCCTACAGATGCACTGACTGAAATCGAACCAGGTAAAACCTATCTACAGGCATACAACGATAGCCAGAGTTTTATCATCGTGATCCCACTAGAAAGCGTACCGGGGTCTGGTGTGTTTGATAAAACGATAATGCTGACGCTATAAAAGGAGCAAAGAATGAGTATTGCAAGTTTATGTCATCGTGGTGTCATGTTTATAGTTCTATCTTGTATCAGCCTAAACTCTGTTTATGCAGGTATTAATAGTGCTAGAGAAAATACTGTAGCTAAAGATCAATACATCATCGTTTTTAAGGAAAAGGAATTTTCTCCTGGGGTACGGGTAAATGGATTTGGTGAATCTGTCAGGCAAGTTGCAGGAAGGCTAATAAGCGAGGCTAGGCAGAATCAAGTTGTTATAGATGCTAAGAAAGGAATTCATCTTACGGATGACGTTTCTAAATCTAAAAATAAACTTGGTTTTGTTTATGATAAGGCGCTAAAAGGTTTTTCTGCTACTTTAACAAAGGGGGCTGTTGCCCGCTTAAAAAATAACCCACTGGTTGAATATATCGAACAGGATTATGTGATTACAGTTGATGCTATTCAAGCACCAACTCCTACGTGGGGGATTGACCGTATTGATCAACGAGAGCTGCCACTGAGTCAATCATATCAATATAATACTGATGGCAGTAATGTTCATGTGTACATATTAGACACAGGCGTAAGACAATCACACAGTGAGTTTGCTGGTAGAATAGGTAATGGTTATGACTTTATAGATAATGACTTTGACGCTAACGATTGCCATGGGCACGGGACTCATGTAGCAGGAACTGCAAGTGGTGCAAATTACGGTGTTGCAAAAAATAGTATTGTTCACCCACTTCGGGTCTTTGATTGTAGTGGTAATGGTTCGTATAGCCATGTTATTGCAGCTATAGATTGGGTAAGTGAAAATCTAGTATCCCCTGCTGTTGTGAATATGAGTTTAAGCGGGCCTTTCTTTTCTCCAGTAAACACGGCAGTAAATAATGGTATTAGCAAAGGGATCTCTTTTGTAGTAGCTGCTGGGAATGATTACGCAGGCGATGCTTGCGGTTTAAGCCCAGCTAGTAATTCGAATGCAATTACTGTTGCATCATCTGATTCATTAGATAGAAGGTCAAGCTTCTCTAATATTGGGACATGCGTTGATCTAATCGCACCCGGAAGCTCAATTCTTTCAGCATGGAACACAAATGATACAGCGACAAATACCGCAAGTGGAACTTCAATGGCGGCACCACATGTTGCCGGAGTAGTCGCGTTGTATCTTGAGAATAACATATCAGCATCACCCGCTCAGGTAGCTAGTGCCGTTATCACAAATTCATCACCAAACAAAATTAGTGATGCTGGGGCCGGAACACCTAATAGATTATTGTTTAACCAAATAAGTGGTTCACTACCTCCACCTTCACCTCCGTCACAGGAGAATTTGGCATGGCTTATTCCTGTACTAGATTTAATTTTAAATTAATTTAAAAAATTAAAAAGTCGCCGATGGCAATTGGGTCCAATTATCATTTAGATGATAAGTCGCACGTAGACTAAAACAAAATAAAAGCCTCAAGGAAGAGTGGTGAGAGTGATGCCAAGGAAATACAGGATGTATCTTCCGGGAGGCCTATTTTTATGCCAAGTGAGTATTGAGGTTGGAGGCGGGGCTATCGTAACCTCACTAGAAAGCATGCCATGATCTAGTATTTTTGATAAAACGATAATGTTATCGTTTTAATAAAATTCGGATCAAAGCACAATTTATGGGTTTTTTGGGACTATAAAAAATAGAGGCGGTATTTGTATGGAAAAAATTATCCTAGATTGTTTACTTTCGTTTGTTATGACTGAAAATTCTACCGCAGTCTCTCCTGATGGTTGGTATGGACCTTACGAAGTGACTTCAGTTAGTGCTGGCACTAATGGCGTCTATTTTTATAAGCCAACAAGTTTGTAATTTTTTTCCAGATTTTGGGTGTTCGAATAGGCTCTATGTGCATTTTTAACCAGGCACAGATAAGGCAGCATTTGCGGCAGGCTTGTGGGCGCAGACTACAGGTAAGGCTGTAAGGTTCTACATATCTGGTTGTAGCTCTATTGGGTATGCCTTGGCGAAGTCGATTGAAACTAATCCTGCATGGTGATACTTCGCAATTAATAATTCTGATTACATAGGGCAGAAAAATAGTGGATTTGGAAAAAGGGGTCGGTGACAAATGAGTCCAGTTATCATTTAGATAATAAGTAGAAGCTAGACCAAAACAAAACAAACAAAGAAAAAGGAAAAAGGGGTCGGTGACAAATGAGTCCAGTTATCATTTAGATAATAAGTAGAAGCTAGACCAAAACAAAACAAACAAAGAAAAAGGAAAAAGGGGTCGGTGACAAATGAGTCCAGTTATCATTTAGATAATAAGTAGAAGCTAGACCAAAACAAAACAAACAAATCTCAAGGAAGAGAGGAGGGCGTGATGCCAAGGAAGCGCAGGATGTA
>Ga0316204_10008410_pt1 | contig 14356 bp, 12 predicted proteins | sample 6monrhotite_MG_2_FD_205661 | JGI IMG/M metagenome (GOLD analysis project Ga0316204, IMG submission 205661) | Microbial mat bacterial communities from mineral coupon in-situ incubated in ocean water Damariscotta River, Maine, United States -... | ecosystem: Environmental > Aquatic > Marine >...
TAAAAAGATCATTTGATGTTATTTTTTCGTTTGTTGTAATTTTTGGAATCCTTATTTGGCTGGTGCCACTTCTGGCACTGCTTATTGCAATAGAATCTCGAGGTCCCATTTTTTTTGTTCAAAAAAGATCGGGAATAGATAATAGGGAATTCCAGTGCTTTAAATTTAGGTCCATGGCTATGAACTCGAATTCTGATGAGATACAAGCTGGTAAAAATGATATGCGAGTTACTACTATAGGTAAGTTTTTGCGTAAAACGAGTATAGATGAATTACCGCAGTTTTATAATGTATTATTTGGCAACATGTCGGTAGTGGGTCCTCGACCTCACATGATAAAGCATACTGATGAGTATGCAAATAAAGTAGACAAATATATGGTGCGACATTTTGTAAAACCTGGAATAACCGGGTTGGCACAGGTAAGAGGCTATAGAGGGGAGATAGAGAAAGACAGCGACATTCAGAATAGGATTAAATTCGACATATTTTATATCGAAAACTGGTCATTCTTTTTGGATATAAAAATAATTATACAAACAATTCTAACCGTTTTTTCCGGTGATGAAAAAGCATATTAATTAAATCCCTTGACCTATTAATCTAATCACAAGGGAAACTTAAAATACAATTCTATTGAAAAAAGTACTCATTACAGGAGCAGCAGGGTTTTTAGGGTCGCATTTGTGTGATCGTTTTATTAAAGAAGGGTTTTATGTAATTGCCATGGATAACCTTATCACTGGCGACCTAAAGAATATAGAACACCTATTCCCCTTAGAGCAGTTCGAATTTTATCACCACGATGTTACTAAGTTTCTGCATATTCCCGGTAAACTAGATTATATCCTGCATTTTGCCTCACCGGCGAGCCCTATCGATTATTTAAAAATCCCAATAGAAACCCTGAAGGTTGGCTCGTTAGGGACATTAAACTGCCTTGGACTGGCTAAAGAGAAAGAAGCTACCATTCTCGTTGCTTCTACTTCAGAAGTCTATGGAGATCCCCTGGTGCACCCTCAAAATGAGGAGTACTATGGTAATGTAAGTCCGGTTGGACCCAGAGGAGTGTATGATGAAGCAAAACGTTTTATGGAATCTATTACTATGGCCTATCATCGTTTTCATGGCGTAGATACCCGCATTGTTCGGATCTTTAATACGTATGGCTCCAGAATGCGTTTAAATGATGGACGTGTGGTACCGGCATTTATGGGACAAGCACTCCGTGGCGAGGATCTTACGGTGTTTGGAGACGGCAACCAGACACGATCTTTCTGCTACATAGATGACCAGGTTGAAGGAATCTACCGATTGCTTATGAGTACCTATACAGATCCTGTCAATATTGGGAATCCACACGAAACAACCATTAATGAATTTGCACAGGAGATCCTTAAACTCACCGGGAAGGATCAGAAAATAATTCACAAACCGCTTCCTCAGGACGATCCTATGCAACGACAACCCGATATTACCCGGGCCAAAGAGATTCTAGGCTGGGAACCTAAAGTAAGCAGGGCGGAAGGATTAAAAAAAGTGTACGATTATTTCCGATCACTTTCTCCGGAGGAATTGAAAAGAAAAGAACATCGCGATTTTTCTGGCATTTCCTAACGGAATGCTTTTCAAACTGTATTTTTGTCCAAATTTTAGCATATGAATATCTTACTTCTTGGCGCTGGTGGCCGCGAGCATACATTGGCTTGGAAATTAGCACAAAGCCCTAAACTAAACAAACTCTTTGTGGCCCCGGGAAATGCTGGTACTGCCGAAATAGCGGAAAATGTATCGGTGAGTGTCAATGACTTTCAAGGGATAAAAGAGATTGTGCTGTCCAAAAACATCCAAATGCTTGTGGTGGGCCCGGAAGATCCACTGGTAAATGGAATACACGATTTCTTTCTAAACGACACTGCCTTAAAACATATCCCCGTTATAGGCCCTCAAAAAATGGCCGCAACCCTGGAAGGGAGTAAAGAGTTCGCCAAAGAGTTTATGATGCGCCACAGCATCCCAACAGCGGCCTACCAGAGCTTCACAGCAAAGGATCTGCAAGAGGGGTTTGCCTTTCTCGAATCACTTCAATCCCCGTACGTGTTAAAAGCGGACGGACTAGCAGCAGGGAAAGGAGTGGTTATTCTTAACGATATAAATGAGGCCAAAGAAGAACTGCAATCTATGCTGGTTGACGCCAAATTTGGAGAAGCCAGTACTACTGTTGTGATCGAAGAATTCTTGTCCGGCATCGAACTTAGCTGTTTTGTGCTAACAGACGGTAAGAATTATAAAGTACTGCCTACAGCAAAAGATTATAAGCGCATAGGGGAAGGAGATACAGGTTTAAATACAGGAGGAATGGGAGCTATTTCCCCTGTTCCGTTTGCTGACAAGGTTTTTATGGAGAAGGTGCACAACAGAATCATAGCGCCCACAATGAATGGATTCCAAAAAGACAACATCCCATATCAGGGTTTTGTTTTTATTGGCCTGATAAAGGTAGGAGACGATCCTTTTGTCATTGAATATAATGTGCGTTTAGGGGATCCTGAAACAGAGGTAGTTATCCCCAGAGTACAAAACGATTTGGTTGAGGTATTTGAAGCGGTAGCCCAACAAAAATTAGACGAAATAGATATACAAATAGACGATAGAAGCGCCACAACTGTCATGACAGTTTCTGGGGGATATCCTGAAGCCTACCAAAAGGGAATGGAGATACATGGCCTGAATACCGTTGACGAATCTGTCGTTTTCCATGCCGGGACTGCAATAAAAAATGGGAAGACCGTAACCAATGGGGGAAGAGTACTAGCGATTACCTCCTTTGGTAAAGACTATAGGGAAGCCCTAAGGACCTCCTACCAAAATGTAAAAAAGATACGTTTTGAGGGAATGTATTACCGAACCGATATTGGGTTCGATCTATAGATACGAATGGGAAGTAATAGACTTATCTTCTTCCTGGTTATCATCAAATTTCTTAAGCTGCAATAGCCAATAGGTCATGGCAACAGCTCCTATAAGTACGAATACCCAGTTTACTATATTAGAAGTCCACCAATTTTCCATGGAGCGGAAAAAATCATAGGGCCAGAAAAGGCCATTCACGAATAAATCTTCTATACCGTAAAAAAATGCTTTCATCTTGGTTATATTTACGAGACAAAAATATAAAAACCCAGGATGATTTCAGGCATTTTTGGAAAAACAAAACCAATTAATTACATAATTCTTCTTGGGTTTTTGTTTCTTTTTTACTGGTTTGCCCAAACTGCCTTATATAAAGCAGTCTTCAATCCTGAGGAATTGCTGCTGCAAAGCCTGGTTTTATTGATATTGTTATTTGGGGTATTTGTGCTAAATTTTGTAGTAAATCGCAATCAAATCACCAATGACAATTCGTATTCCATTCTTTATTTTACGCTGCTAATTATCATATTTCCGAAAGCGATAACAGATAACAACGCCATTTTGGCCAACTTTTTCCTTTTGTTAGCAAGCCGCAGGTTAATAAGTTTAAAGTCGTTGAAAGAGATTAAATTAAAAATACTGGACGCGACACTCTGGATTTTAGTGGCAAGCTTATTTTATGATTGGGCGCTTCTCTTTATTTCACTAGTGTTCATTGTAATATATATCTATGAACCAAAAAATATTAAAAACTGGCTTGTGCCATTTGTTGGGGCCTTTGTGTTTAGTATTCTTGGACTAATGACGCTTTTAATATTCGATAATGTGACTTTTTTTAGCGATCATTATCAGTTTGATGTCTCCATAGATACAACATGGTTGAGGACATGGGAAGATGGTGTAAAATTACTAATCTATATTGCTTTAATTGTTATTACGGGAGCCCTGGTTTTCATAAAAACGAGGAAATTGGGGCTAGGTAGAATCATTAATCTTCGGATAATGGCTGCCTTATTTGCCCTGGGCTTGGCCCTTTGTTTTCTTAAGTACTCAGGGGACGATTACCCGTTCTTAATTACTTTTTTCCCAGCGTCGGTATTTTTGGCAAAATATGCGGAACTGATCAAACGTAAGAATTTCAAAGAAATAGTATTGATAGCATCTATCGCGGTTTCATTTATCCTCTTGTTGACCATAGTGGTAACCAAATAAAAGATAACTTTGTAAAAATTATAGCCGTTATGTTTAGTGAGTCCGCTTTTGACGTTTTTGATAAAAGTATTGAGAAATATCACATTGAAGATACTGTAAGTCAGGAGTTTAAAAACCCGTACCCGAAAGACGATATAGCACATTTGTTATATAGAAAGAACTGGATAGATACAGTGCAATGGCATTATGAGGACATTATACGAGATCCTAACATTCAGCCCGAAGCAGCCCTGGTCCTCAAAAGAAAAATAGATGCCAGTAATCAGGATAGAACGGATTTAGTTGAATACATAGACAGCTACTTTTTTAAGAAATATGACACAGTTGTCAAAAAAGAGGGTGCTACCATTAATACCGAAAGTCCGGCATGGGCAATAGACCGACTTTCAATCCTGGCACTTAAGATCTATCATATGAAGGAAGAGGCAAATAGAAAAGACGCCTCAGAAAGTCACCGGGAAACCTGCCAGCAGAAATTGATGGTGCTTCTAGAACAGAAGAAAGACCTTTCAACTGCCATAGACCAACTACTTTCGGATATTGAGGCCGGGAACAAGTACATGAAGGTCTATAAACAAATGAAGATGTACAATGACGAGGAGTTAAATCCTATTCTTCGTGGGCAAAAATAAAACAAGTCACTTACTGGTCATACGATTATCAGCTCTTGGCGATGTGGCCATGACTGTTCCTGTTTTATTGGCATTAACCAGACAATTTCCCGATATAAGGATCACAGTGCTAACCCGCGCGTTCTTCAGGCCATTGTTTGAAGACATTCCGAATGTCTCTGTGCAAATAGCGGATGTTAAAGGAAAGCATAAGGGTTTTCTGGGGCTATGGAGACTCTTTAAAGAGTTAAAAAAACTAAATTTTGATGCCATAGCGGACCTGCATCATGTTCTTCGCAGTCAAATTTTGAAATTATTTTTCCTAAGCACGGGGATACGTTTTATTCAAATTAATAAAGGCAGAAAGGAAAAAAGGGCCTTAACGGTTTGGAAACGGAAGGAGATTACACCTTTGCGATCTACTCATGAACTATATGCAGACGTATTCAGAGCCTTGGGATATCCTATCACTTTAGAAGCATCGGATATAAAGAAAAAGGCGAAGCCAACGAATATAGTTAGCAAGTACCTGGGGGATACGAAATTTAAATATATTGGGATTGCCCCTTTTGCAGCATTTAAGAGTAAAATGTACCCACTACCCCTGATGGAAAAGGTGGTGGAACAGTTAAATAATACTAATCAGTATAAAATAATATTATTTGGTGGAGGACCTGCAGAGCAAGAGCAAATGCAAAAACTTGCCAGTATATATACCAATTGTATAAATGCTGTTGGAGCATTTTCTTTTAAGGAAGAGCTAGTAGTTCTATCCAATCTGGATCTGATGGTGGCTATGGATAGTGGCAACGCTCATTTAGCCGCTATGTATGGAGTTCCTACAATTACATTATGGGGTGTTACACACCCTTTTGCCGGTTTTGCTCCTTTTGGCCAGGATATTGCTAATGCGTTACTTGCCAATAGAGAGCAATATCCTTTTATACCTACTTCGGTATACGGAAACAAGTTTCCTCCGGCTTATGAACAAGCAATTACTTCTATAGACCTTCAAGAGGTCGTAAAAAAGATACAATCGATCTTAGATTAAACCAATTCCTTTTGCGTCAAAGATCCTAGGTAATGTCTTAATTGTTGCTTAAACTGATAGCTAAGCATTTTACAATTCCCTTCTACCATAAGCATACGAATACCCATGTAGGACGAAATTAAATAGGTGGCAATAGCTTCACTATCTAAATGACGGACTATATAACCATCAGATTTACCTTTTTGAAGGATAGTCACCAGGTTTACCTCCCACATTTTATAGATATCTCTTAAATATTTAGAGATTAGTTCATTTCTTCCATTAAATTCTGTTATGAAATTGCTTAATACAAAGCCATAATCTAATTCATTATGCTCGGCTGTATCCAAGGCATTTTCAAAACATGACTCAATGGCTCGGAAAGGATCTTCTTTGCCTTCAATAGGCTCAATAAGCATATTGTACACTTTACTAACAAGTAAGTTCTGTACAATACTAACAAAGAAATCCTCTTTGGATTCGAAATGATAATAGAAAGCTCCTTTGGAAAGCGAAAGCTCTTTTAGAATATCATCAACACTCGTATTGTAGTATCCTTTTTTATAGAATAATTCGAGTCCCGTGGTTTGCATTCTGTGCATGGTTGCCATGCGTTTTAGATTCTTATCCATCAGATTTGGGTTTTGGGTTAAAAAGACCTTGTAGTCTATAACAAAGAACCCCCGAACCCTATGGAAGCTGAACATTAAAGGGCAAAGCACTAAAAAAAGTCGATAAAATGTCAAATATCCGTCAAACGGTATTGTATTTGCCTAATCACACCGACCACTTGGTCGGTTTTATATATCGATGAAAGGTAAAAAAGAGGTTTTTTAACAGAAGAAAGCCATAAAATTTGAAGAAAAAACAGGCGATTTTAGGTTACGCTACCCTGACAACTGCTACCCGCTCCTGCAGTGCAGCCATAACAATGTTGGGAGATAATGATATCCCGATCGTTTAGCAGCTCTTCATTGTAGTCACTAATGTGTTTCACCTTGCTAGCTACTTTGAGACCCAACATCTGATTAAAATCACAATCATATAACCAGCCATCCCAGCTAACAGAGATAGTATTGGTGCACATTACGTTTTTAACGGCCGCCGGATTATACGCCTCTACCAGAGAGTACATATAGTCTTCATAATTTTCGGAAGCGATGAGATAGTCTAAGAATCGTGCTATTGGTAAGTTGGTAATGGTAAAAAGATTGTGAAACTCAATGTCAAAATCTTCTTTTAGCGCCTGTTTAAAGTCGTGTTCCAGAGCTGCCTGGTCTCCCGGGAGATAAGCGCCGGAAGGATTGTAGACCAGATCGAGCCGTAATGGGCTATCTGGCATGCCATATCCCACGGCATTTAACTCTTGTAATGCTTTAATCGATTTATCAAAAACTCCGTCTCCACGTTGTTTATCTGTTTTACCCCTTGTGTAATGTGGCATGGAGGATACGACATGTACATTGTGCTCTTTGAAAAACTGCGGAAGGTCGTGATGTTTCTTATTGGCGCGGATGATTGTTAAGTTAGATCGAACAATAAAGTCCTGGATTCCTGCTTTGGAAGCCTCATCCACGAACCATCGAAAATTTGGATTCATTTCCGGGGCCCCTCCTGTAAGATCGAGTGTATGGGCACCAGTATTACGTATTACCTCAAGGCATTGCATCATGGTCTCTTTGGTCATGATCTCTTTCCTGTCTGGTCCTGCGTCTACATGGCAATGTTCACACACCTGATTGCACATATAGCCCACATTTATTTGAAGGATCTCCAGTTTACGTGGCCGCAATGGAAACTGACCAATTTCGGCTATTTTATCCTTAAAATAGGGAAGTTCCCCTTCTTCAAAGATGCCACCATTAAGAATATCTAATTGGTTATTGGTTTCTGCAAGGGCTTCATGCCTTGCTTTTAACGATTTCGTAGCCATTCCTTTTAATTCAATTGTATTGTAGTCTAGGAAGCAATAGCTTCCTTACATGCTGAGCTTGTTATATTTATTCATCATCTGCACCCCATGAACAAGGGTGGCTCCACTTTCAATCGCAGCCCCTGCATGCACAGCTTCCATCATCTCCTCTTTTGTTATACCTTTTTGTAATCCATCCTTGGTATAGGCGTCTATACAGTAAGGACATTTTACTACATGGGCTACCGCGAGGGCAATTAAAGACTTTTCACGGGCGGATAGCGCCCCTTCTTCAAAGACGGAACCATAATAATCGAAAAACTTGGTTCCAAGTTCTTCACTCCATTCTGTGATCTTTCCAAATTTTCTTAGATCTGCCGGGTCATAATAATTGTTTGCCATAGTTATATGTATTCGTGTTAGAATAATTTGCCATTTCTATAAAAAAGGAGCAATACGCCGATGTTTGGGTGTTCCATTCTTAGAAATTTACCCATAAACATACAACGAAATCATCTAATGGGTTGGTCCCATCTTGTTTTTATTCATTACAGAAAGATCTAATTATTTCCTGAATAAGATCCTTGAATTACACAGCAGCGAGTTAGAAGTTAGCCATCCTGAGAAAAGTGACTATACATCGTCATAGTCTATCTTCAACGTAGGCGTAAGAGGGTGCGCCTGGCAAGTAAGGATAAAACCATCTTCAATTTCACTGTCGGTCAGAATCTGGTTCTTTACCATTTCGGCTTTACCTTCGGTTACTCTTGCTATACAAGTACTGCATACGCCGCCCTGACAAGAATAAGGGGCGTCTAAGTCCTCATTTAGAACGGCGTCTAAAACTAATTTTTTTCGATCCATCGTTAAGGTGTGCACTTCATCATCTAATGTAACCTCCAATTTGGTGCTCCCCTCAAGACTCTCAGAAACTTCTTCTTCTGCCGTATCAGAGGTTGTAAATAATTCAAAATGGACCAACTTTTCGGACACCCCACTGGCGAGAAGACTTTCTTGTACAAGATGTATCATGGCTTCCGGACCACATAGATAAAAGCCATCAAAAGACCTATCCTTAAACTTGTTCTTAACAATGAGGTTCACTGTAGAATTCTCTATATGACCAAAAAGTCCATCGGCCTCGTGAGCACGACTATATACAAATTGAATAAAAAAGCGTTCAGCATATTTCGTTGTTAATGCCGACAACTCCTCATGGAACATTGTTTCGGAAATATTTTGATTACCATATACCAACACAAACGTATTATCCGGATGACCATCTAATACTGTTTTGGCGATACTCATAATGGGAGTTATGCCACTCCCCGCGGCAAAAGAAGCTATATGTTGCGCGTTACTGCCCGGAGTAAACACAAAACGACCCTCTGGAGGCATCACTTCTAAGACATCCCCTTCCTTTAAGGACTCATTTGCGAATACAGAAAAAGTACCATCCGCCACTTTCTTTATTCCTACGGTGATATCCGCTTCATTGGGAGAAGAGGAAATGGAGTAGGCTCTTCGAACCTCATTTCCCGAGATCGTATGTTTTATGGTAATGTATTGTCCGGCCTCAAAGGAGAACATATCCGCAAGATTTTCAGGAATCGTAAACGATACGGCCACCGAATTGGGTGTCAGTGCCTTAATTTTTGATATGGTAAGAGAATAAAAAGTACTCATTTTGCAAAATTTTCTGCAAAATTAAGGAATGACCTGCGATTTAAACCGCGATTTACAAAAAATAGGTAGTCTTTGTAACAAAATCTATATTTGCGCTACTAACCCGAAGAATAAATTTACCAACCCATATGTTCAAACATTTTATAAGGCTGCAATGGAAATCCTTTTTTAGAGCAGCTTCCTTTAAGACCAATTTAGGATTTAAGATCTTAATGATCTTTGGGGCACTCTATTTTATAGTAGTTTTTCTGGCACTGGGCGTGGGCTCCTTTTTTATTATTGAAGACGCCAATATCGGAGACCCTTTACGAGTTGTTAATCAGTTTATAATTTACTACCTGTTGATGGACCTATACGCTAGGTATATGTTCCAAAAGATGCCTATTATGAATATAAAGCCGCTGCTTTATATGCCTTTTAAGAAAAGTGCGGTGGTCAAATATTCGTTGGGGAAAACGGTTTTATCTTTTTTTAATTGGATGCACGCCTTTTTCTTTGTGCCTTTTTCTATAGTGCTTATTATTCAAGATTATGATCCGATATCAGTAATTGGCTGGCATGTAGGATTAATGGCTCTCTTTTATTGCAATAATTTTATCAATATCATGATGAATAATCAGGATAAGATATTTTATCCCATGGTGGTTATTCTTGCGGTATTAGGATTATGTCAGTACAACGGTTGGTTTGATGTTACCATCTATACAGCGCCTATTTTCGATTCTTTTTTCGACACACCATGGTCGGCAACATTACCAATATTGGCATTAATTGGGTTAGTCTACGCTTCCTTCAGTTATTTTAAGAAACATATGTATTTGGATGGCGGGTTGGCAACCAAACATACCGAAGCCAAAACAGAAGATTATACCTGGTTAAACAGATTCGGGAACTTAGGAACATTCTTAAAGAACGACATAAAGCTGATCAAAAGAAACAAACGCTCCAAAACCACTGTATTACTTAGCGTCCTGTTTCTATTCTACGGGTTTATATTTTTCACTAATAGCTTAGAGGTATATGAGGGACCGGTATGGCGCATTTTTGCCGGAATCTTTGTCTCGGGAGGCTTCTTATTTAGCTTTGGACAATTTGTGCCAAGCTGGGACAGCTCTTACTATCCTTTAATGATGAGTCAGAATATCAAATACAGCGAATATCTTACCTCTAAATGGTATCTGATTATTATAGCTACCGCCATAAGCACTGTCATAGCTTCGTTTTATCTTTATTTTGGGTGGGAGGTATATATGGCAATCGTTGTTGGGGCTATTTACAATATGGGTGTAAATTCGTACTTGGTCCTCTGGGGGGGAGCTTACATAAAAACTCCTATTGATCTCACTTCTAATAAAAAGGCTTTTGGTGATAAACAGGCTTTTAATATAAAAACGCTCATCATAACCATTCCAAAATTGGTCCTTCCCTTAGCAGTGTATGCAGCGGGGCATTATTTAATAAATCCAACAGCCGGCTACATTGCCGTAGCCCTTGCGGGTGTGGTAGGGTATCTTTTTAAAGATGCTGTTTTTAGAAAAATTGAAGCGATTTATAAAAGAGAAAAATATAAAACACTTTTGGCGTACAAACAAAAAGACTAAAAAACAAAGAACAACAATGATTACAGTTCACGATCTTACAAAAACATACGGAACACAAACAGTGCTAAATATTGAAAGTTTAGAGATACCCAAAGGACAGAGTTTTGGACTAGTAGGTAACAACGGGGCAGGAAAGACCACTTTTTTTAGTCTTTTACTAGACCTTATTCAGCCGACTACCGGGAAAATCATCAATAATGAGGTGCAGGTAGATATAAGTGAAGCCTGGAAACCTTTTACCTCCGCATTTATAGACGAAACATTTCTTATTGGATACCTAACACCAGAGGAATACTTTTACTTTATAGGAGAACTTCGAGGGCAGAACAAGGCAGACGTGGATGGGTTGATAGCTACTTTTGAAAATTTCTTTCACGGGGAAATCTTAGGACAGAAAAAGTACCTGAGAGACCTGTCTAAAGGAAATCAAAAGAAAGTAGGGATTGTTGCCGCCTTTATTGGAAACCCGGAAGTTATCATTTTAGATGAGCCGTTTGCAAATTTGGACCCTACTACCCAAATACGGCTAAAACAGATCATAAAAGATTTGTCAGAGAACCGCGATGTAACCGTTCTGGTATCTAGTCATGATCTGATACATGTGACAGAAGTTTGTGAGCGTATTGTGGTGCTGAATAAGGGGGAAATTGTAAAGGACATAGAAACTTCACCACAAACTTTAAAGGAATTAGAAACCTTCTTCGGAGGATAGCCAAAAAAGACTTCTTTTCTTCTCTTAAATGGTGTAAACCATGCTGAGGTATTTATTCGTGCATTTTATCGAGTAGCCATATAATAAACAGGCGCTTTTTAAGTTTACATTAGGTACGAATACACAGAATTTTGAAGCTTCGAACTTATTATTTATTTCTTATTTTATCTGGGGCCCTTGTTTTTAATGCTTGTTCCACCAAAAAAGACGCCTTTGTTAACCGAAACTGGCATGCTTTAAATACCAAATACAATGTATTGTATAATGGCAATCTGGCTTTTGAGGAAGGCAGGGAGCAACTAAACGAATCCTACCGCGATAACTATTGGGCTATTCTCCCGGTAGAACGTCTGGAGGTAAAAGATGAGATTAAGTTAGACTCCGAAAATAGCAATCCCAATTTCATAAGGGCAGAGGACAAAGCCACCAAGGCTATTCAAAAGCACAGCATGGATATTGAGAATGAGGAACGAAACCCTCAAACTGCTGAAGCGTTCTTACTACTTGGAAAAGCCCGTTATTTTGATCAGCGGTATATTCCGGCGATAGAAGCATTTAATTACGTGTTGCAAAAATACACCCAGAGCGATAATTTAAATGAGGCTACTATTTGGAGAGAGAAGACGCACATCCGAATGGAAAATGAGGAATTAGCCTTAAAAAACTTAAAGCGACTCCTTAAATACGAAAATCTTAAAAATCAGGAGTATGCAGATGCCAGGGCTATGATGGCGCAGGCATATATTAACCTGAAAGCTCCTGACACGGCCATACAGCAACTCAGAATAGCCACTGCGTATACAAAGAAAAGCTCGGAAAAGGGCCGATATTATTTTATCATAGGGCAGTTATATAACCAGTTAGGTTTTAAAGACAGCGCTAATTATGCTTTCGACAAAATCATCGCCTTAAACAGGCTGTCTCCCAGAGTATATATGATTAATGCTCATTTGCAAAAAATTCAGAATACCCCAATTACACCGGAAAACGAGGAAGCGCTATTAGAGTATTTAACCTGGCTCGAAATAAATAGGGAAAACAGACCTTTTCTAGACAAAATATTTAGACAAATTGGAGAGCATCACCGAATTTTAGGATCGGATAGCCTGGCATTAGCCTATTATAACAAATCGCTTCGGATCACCCAAAATAGCCCGCAATTATTCGCCCTGAACTATGAAGACCTGGCAAATTATTATTTCGATGAAAATATATACAATGTTTCCGGGGCTTATTATGACAGTGTTTTGGTGAATTTGCCAGAGAACACCAAGAAATATAGGGCCATTAAGAAAAAGTTAGATAACCTGGAAGATGTTATTAAGTATGAGACAACGGTTCAATATGCCGATAGCGTCATAACAGTTTATAATATGCCACTTGAGGAACGGACAGCATATTTTCAGGAGGTTATAGATGGACTTAAGAAAGAGGCGGAAGCACAAGCCAAAAAAGAAGAAGACCGACTCAATGCAGGGATTGCGACATTTGCGGCCTCCAAAGGCGGTAAAGAAAATAAAGGAAAATTCTATTTCTATAATATTACAAGCTTAGGCTACGGGAAGACCGATTTTAAATCGAGATGGGGAAATCGTACGCTAGAGGATAATTGGCGCTGGAGCAGTAAAAATGGTTCACAAAGCACCAACTTAACAGATCTAAGTGCTGTTGAGCAAAATAGCGATTTGGAGACATTGCCAGAAGAATTAAAGTATTCCTTAGATTTTTATTTAGATCAGGTGCCAACAAACATCGCTGTTATAGATAGTCTTGGCGGGGAACGTAATTTTGCGAATTATCAGTTGGGATTAATTTATAAGGAAAAGTTTGGTGAAAACCTTTTGGCATCTAACAAATTGGAGCGAGTACTAGAGTCCAATCCCGAACAACGTTTAGTGTTGCCGTCTAAGTACAACTTGTACAAGATCTACGAGGAAGCCGGCAGCCCGCTTGCGTCTGTCATGAAAGAAAATATCATAAAGGACCATCCCAATTCCCGATATGCTGAGATCTTATTAAATCCACAGGCTGTATTGTCTGCATCAGCAGATAGTCCGGAAGCTCGTTATGCGAAGTTGTACCAATTGTATGATAATCAGGAATTTTTAAGAGTAATAACGGGTGCAGAAGAGAGTATAAATGTATTTACCGGCGATCCGGTGGTTCCTAAATTCGAAATGCTAAAAGCAATTGCAATTGGCAGATTGCAGGGGTATGAACAATTTAAAGAAGCATTGAATTATGTCGCTTTTAACTACCCTAGTAAGGAGGAAGGGAAAAAGGCTCAGCAAATGATTTCCGAACAACTTCCAAAATTAGAACCCAAAGAATTTTTAGGAGAGGCGGCAGTTACATCCGGGAACTGGAAGGTGGTTTTTCCTTTTAAAAGAAGTAATAACGACAAGGCACTTAAGTTAAAAGAACGGGTAGAGATTTCATTAAAAGACTTAAATTATAGCAACGTTGTGTCCAAGGATATTTATAACCTGGAAGATCAATTTGTGGTGGTCCATGGATTTAAATCGAAGGATTTTGCCTTGGGATATATAGAATTATTAAAAAATAATAAAGATTATAAGATTGATAATGAGAATTTTGTAATTTTATCAGCTAACTATAAAGTAGTTCAAGTACATAAAAATATTAGAGATTATAGGCGTCAGAGCTTAACCCCAAAAC
>Ga0316204_10008411_pt1 | contig 14356 bp, 11 predicted proteins | sample 6monrhotite_MG_2_FD_205661 | JGI IMG/M metagenome (GOLD analysis project Ga0316204, IMG submission 205661) | Microbial mat bacterial communities from mineral coupon in-situ incubated in ocean water Damariscotta River, Maine, United States -... | ecosystem: Environmental > Aquatic > Marine >...
AAGTTCGCCTAGGGAAAATTGCGCGTCAGCATTTCGTGACAGGCTTGAGGCCAATCGATACCACTCGGCTGCACGATGAAAATTTTGCCGTACGCCAAGCCCTTGTGCGTACATACGCCCAAGTTCGTATTGGGACAGCGTGTTACCGCGATCTGCGGATTTTCGATACCAGCTCAGCGCTTGTGCGTAATCCCTGACAGGTTCACTGGCTGTTCGGTAAATATCGCCCAGTCGATGTTGGGCCCGGACATCGCCCTGATTTGCCAAAGCCAGGTTTTCCTCAATGTCAGCGCCCAACTGTTGCTGGTGCAACTCCAACGGACTAACATCCGCAGCTTTGAAAAAAATATGTGCCGCACCAGCAGAAACAACCAGGGCGGCAACAATCAATAGGAAATTTAGAAGCCTCATGCCGGCACCGTGGTATCTGGATTTATCCGGCTTTCAAGTACAACCGAAACAAGGGGTGCAGAGACTAGCGCGCTTGTTTGTTTTTGGGGTCGACCAGATTGTGATCATTTTGGCCCACTTTCTGGTATCGCCCGCTGTGCGGGTCGGCTCGGTCGTAGCACGTGACGCTCGCCAATGTTCGATAACAGTAGATATTTTGCGCAATCTTCGGTTCATCTTCTTCGCAGTAGTAGTCGCCTTTTTCCAGCCGTACCGACGAGCAATTCTTACCGCTCGACGCGGATACAAGATGGTCTACAATGGTTTTATCAGTGCCCATGATCGTCAAGACGTCAAGCTGCGCCAGGCCAGGTGTCCCAGATGCCGCCAAACCGCCGCAAGCGCTTAATAAAACAAGGCAAACGAGGGGTATAATTTTTTGCATCCTGTAGGCTCCTGAAGATTCTCGGCTATAAACACCAGCTTACGAGGGAGCATACGCCGATGACGGTTAATTAAGCGTAAAATGTTCGAAGATTTCCGCAATTCGTACGTTCGCCATTCCTCTTAAGTGTATGCACTAGGAGGTTGTCTCGGGGCTGGTTGGTTTTTCGAACTTCAACCCTTCCAGCAATATGCGCCCCGCCTTGCCACCATTACCTGTTATCTTTTTTGAGGCAACAAGGACGATGGCATTCGTATGATTTTCCAGCACTCGCATGTCATCTGGCGTTAATTCGCTCTCGGTTTTTAAAATTTCATCCGCGACTTCAGCAATTATGGTGATCAGATTATAGCCAAATGATTTGCCTCCCCCCTTGAGCGTGTGCGTAAGTTCCCTGGCCTTTTTCCGTATCTCTTTGTCTGTCGGGTCACTTTCCAAGGATTGAAAGACGCTGATGAGAACCTGAGATTGTTCGAGCAGACTTTCCTCGTAATTTGCCTGTAACTGCGCCAACTGTTCGGCTCCAATGCCAGCTATTTCCAATGCTGGCACCGCATCTTTCTGCTCAAGTTCAGAAATTTGATCAAGAATTGCGGAAACCCGTGCCAACACATAATCGAAGGACTGGGTTGATAGATTATTGTCATATGGCACATCCTCACTCGTATCTTCCTCATCCAACTTTTTGGCTAGCAGTGGAACCGCGCTTTTGAGGGATGTATGGATGACTTCATTCAGTTGAGCATTTATGGCCCCAAGCAAAACAGGTAGGTCGATTGGTTTCGCGCAGACTTCATTGACACCCGCCGATAAATAATCGTCAATATTTCCAGCCGCAATATCGGCGGTCAACGCTATAATGGGAACATTCGAGTTTTCGCCACCCATGGACCGAATGGTTTTTGTTGCCTGAATACCATCCATGATCGGCATCCGCACATCCATCAGCACGACGTCAAATTGAGTGCCTTCGACCACTTTCTCGACCGCAATTTCCCCATTCTCTGCTACGACCACAGTGTGGTTTAGCTTATTGAGGATGGCAGCAATGAGTTGCTGGTTTACGTCGTTGTCTTCGGCAACCAATACGTTCAAGGATCGAGAGGATACCCAGCGGTCCAGCGATTTACGCTTGTCTAGTGGCACTGTTGAGTGTTCAGCCACGCGGCATTCAACCGTAAACCAAAATTCCGAACCTTCACCCAGTTTGCTGGTAACCCCGGCTTCACCACCCATAAGTTCTGACAGTTGTTTGACGATCGATAATCCGAGGCCCGTACCGCCATAAGCACGTGAGGTCGAGTTATCTGCCTGTACAAAAGGAGCAAACAATTTTTCCTGAACATCCATATCCAGGCCGATCCCTGTATCAATGATCGAAAAACGAAGCTGGATCAAATCACCTTGAAGCGCCTTATGTTCGACCTTCAACCGAATGCTTCCCGTTTCCGTAAATTTAAGCGCGTTGCTCATCAAATTAGACAGAACCTGGCCGATACGCATTCGATCTGCACTGATACCAATAGGAAGATCGGGGGCATACTCGACGTCGTACTCAAGTTGTTTTTCCTCTATTCTCGAACGATAGAGTGACAAGGTTTCATCAATAAAGGATGGCAAATGAAAATCCGTCGGATCAATCCCCATCATTCCGGCATCAAGTTTGGACTGGTCGAGAACCTCATTTAAAATCCCCAACAAGTTCTGCCCCGAGCTTCTGACGCTGGTCGCCCACTCCAACTGTTGCGGCGACAGATCGCTATCAAGCAGCAGGTCAGTAACGCCAATGACACCCGCCATTGGGGTGCGAATTTCATGGCTCATAGCGGCAAGGAAACGGGATTTCGCCAAATTGGCAGCTTCCGCTTCTTCTGTCGCCTTCTGAAGTTTTTCAACCTGAAGCTTAGATTCTGTAATTTCTGTGCGGATACCGATATATTGGAAAGGTTTTCCCTGCTCATTTAGATTGGGAACAATGGTCGTGCGCACCCAATAGTAGCCACCATTTTTATTTTCGTTCTTGATCTCACCGTGCCAGATTCGCCCGTGGGCAATCGTCCGCCAAAGATCGACAAAAAATTCACGCGCGTGTTCGCCGGAATACAACAAACTGTGATTTTGCCCGATCAACTCCTGTGAAGTATATCCACTCACTTCGCAAAATTTCTCATTTACATAAGTGATGTCACCTTGAACGTTCGCAACACTAACGATGGCATGTTCATCCAACGCATCTTTGTAAAACTGAATTTGTTTGAGATTTTCTGACAAAGCCGCCGATGCTGCTTTTTGTTCCGTGATGTCGGCGCTGATTGAAACGAATTGAACAGGTTCGCCGCGCTCGTCGAGAGTGGGAACGATTGTGGTTCGCACCCAATAGTAGTAACCCCGGTTGTTCCTGTTCTTAATTTCGCCGTGCCAGGTTTTCCCCGCCCTGATCGTATCCCATAGATGCTGAAAGAACTCATCCGGATGCTCACCCGAGTGCAGAATTGTATGTTTTTGGCCGATAAGTTGTTGGGCCGAATAGCCACTGGCCATGCAGAATTTTTCGTTAACGTAGCTGATCTCGCCATTGACCTCCGAAACACTAACAATGGCGTGTTCGTCAACCGCATGTTTTTGAAACTCCAGCTCAAGGGTCCGACGCTGGCGTTCGTTTTCAACAACTTTGTGATTATGTATCAGGTAAGCAACAATCCAGATAACAAAAAGCTCAAGTGCTCTGTTTATTAAGTGGGTGGAACCAATGGGTCCGTCATGGGGAACAATGCCGCCCAATATCGTCAGCCCGGACGAAAGCAAGGCCAACCAATAAACATGTGTGCTTTTCGAATACCAAATACCCGATGCAACCAGCATCACGTAGGGGACCTCAGCCGCGATGCCAAAAGGTGCGATCAAATCAAATACAAAAATCACAGCAGCAACCAGGATCGTAATCAGAACCGTAGCGGGACTCGTCCTCATCGAGTTGTAATCAGATTGACCTTCTCGAATTATGGGTGTTATCGGCGTGCTCATCTGCACAAACGCCCCTTACATGTGAAAAATGCCACCATTCCACCTACACAACACTGATTGGCCAATTACGCCACCAACTTCCGTTCCATATCTCGCGAATTGGAGACAGTCCACCGGTCTCCAATTATAATGCGATAGATCGCCGTAATTACAATGATTTGATCTAATTAAGCCGGAATCGAACTAAAACACACAATGCCAGTCACTAAAAAGCCATAAATTGTGTCGATTTTGTGCTGACTACTGTTTATTAAGTCATTTTACGGTTAAATGCCTGTGTATGTTGATAAGCGGGTTTGCGTTCCCGGGTATCTGTGGATATTTTAGCCGCCGCACCTCTATGAGGTTACTTTGGGTTTCATGACTTAGTTTTTTTAGGTGATTAATACCCGTTTTTTTTGTGAAGGAGTGGCCGGTGGCCGACGAGTCAGACATTCTATTTCAAGAGGTCGAAGACGATCTGCGCCAGGATAAGGCAAACAAACTCTGGTCAACTTACGGCATGTACATTGTTGGGATTGCCGTCGCCGCGGTTGTTGGGGTTGCATCCTTCCAGGGCTGGAAATCCTATGACTTGAGCAGTCGCCAAGCCGCAGGTGAAACCTTTGCAGCGGCGCAGAAACTTATCGAAGAACAACGATCAGAAGAGGCCCTACAGGCGTTCTCTGACATTTCGAACGAAAGCGGTGGGTACGCCATACTGGCGCGGTTTCGGGTAGCAGCGCTGCACAGCAGCGGTGGTGATTTAAGCGCCGCCATTGCGACCTATAAGACGTTAGCCGACGACAGTTCCTTGACACCCTACTATCAAGATATGGCCGTTATTCTGGGCGCCTTTGTCGAGCTGGACAGCAATGATTCTGGTGTGCAGTTGATCGAAAAGGTTGGGACGTTAACTGGGGAAACAAACCCATGGCGCCATAGTGCACGTGAGATACTTGGTTTGAGTGCTCTTCAGAGCGGCGATATAGGCAAAGCATCCGAGTACTTCCAAGCCATAACGGATGACGCGACGGCACCACAAACCATAAAAACACGTACGAGTGAAATGTTAACCATTCTCGGCGGATGATGAGTGGCGGAAACGCTGCGAAGAATCTACACTGCCATCGGCTGAGATAATTCGGATCATAGATGATGAAAAATATTTTTCTCGTTGCCCTCGCCACATTGGTCGTGTCCGGGTGCGACTATTGGCAAAAACAGGAACCACCACTTCCTGGCACACGTGTGTCTGTTTTACAACATGAACGTTCTCTGATTGCCGATGCCGAATTGGCCAACAGCCCGATTTTGTTGCCAGCACCCACAGTCAACCTGGCATGGCCACAAGCGGGTGGATACGCCAACCACGCCATGCACCACATACAAGTCAATGACGATTTAAAAGCTCTCTGGGTTGGCGATCTGGGAGCCACGGCATCGGATGAAGCGCGCTTGAGTGGAGAGCCCATTGTTGCCGACGGTCGTGTTTACGCCATCAATGTTGAATCTCGGGTTTATGCATTGGACGAAAAGACCGGCACGCGGCTGTGGCGCACATCATTGGCCCCAGAAGACGACGATGATGGTCACATTAGTGGTGGATTGGCGTTTGACGAAGGGCGTATCTTTGCAACAACCGGTTTCGCGCAAGTTGTTGCTCTTGATGCGGCCTCCGGCGACGAATTGTGGCGCGTAACCTTGGATGCTCCGATGCGTTCCGCCCCTTCTGTCCGTGATGGAAGGGTGTTTGCTGTAACCCTGAACAATAAACTATACGCCTTGGATACGAAAAATGGCGAAGAATTATGGACCCATTCGGGATTGCCGGAAACCGCGAGTATTCTGGGTGGCGCCAGCCCGGCGATTGACCGGGGAGTCGTTGTTGTCCCCTATACATCCGGTCAAGTTGTTGCGCTCCGCACAGATACAGGCCGACTTATTTGGGAAGAATCACTGGCGTCGATCAGACGAACAGATGCAATTTCAACCCTCGCCGATATTCGGGGTCGCCCGGTCATCGATCGCAATCGTGTTATTGTGATGAGCAACGGCGGGCAAATTGTATCTATTGATTTACGAACCGGGCGCCGCATATGGGTTCGTGATATTGGCGGTCTCGAAAGCCCCTGGGTCGCTGGCGACTATATCTATGCGCTGACAAACGAGGCGGAGATCGTTTCTATCGCGCGCGAAGATGGCCGTGTCTACTGGGTGCAGGGATTACCACGATTCGAAGACCCTGAAGATTTGGACGGCCCAATTATTTGGACGGGGCCAGTCCTGGCAAGCGATCGACTGATTGTAGCCGGATCAAATGGCGAAGCGTTGGCTGTGTCCCCATATACGGGTGAGATTCTTGGTGTTGAGGAAATGCCTGACCGAGTCTCCGTACCTCCGGTTGTTGCTAATGGTAGTGTGTATTTTCTAACCAATAATTCGAAAATCATCGCATACCGATAAACGAGATCGGGTTCTCTAGGCCCACATAACATGAAATATTGAGATCATGACCTTTACCGTTGCAGTCATTGGCCGGCCCAATGTTGGCAAGTCGACCTTGTTCAACCGGCTTACAGGCAAACAACATGCCATCGTTGACGACACACCAGGTGTAACCCGCGACCGACGTGAGGGCGACGGCTCAATCTCTGACCTCTCCTTTCGCCTGATCGATACGGCTGGCCTGGAAAATGCCTACGACGACAGTCTTGAAGCGCGGATGCGTCAACAAACCGAAATGGCGCTTGCTGAAGCTGATGTCACCCTGTTTTTGATTGATGGCAGGGCTGGCGTTGTTCCGCTTGATGAACACTTTGCCAATTGGCTACGCAAACATCCGACACCGACGCTGCTTGTCGTCAACAAGTGCGAAGGCAAGGCTGGCAAAGCCGGATTATACGAATCCTACGGGCTTGGGCTCGGAGAGCCAATCCCATTTTCTGCGGAGCATGGGGAAGGTTTGAGCGAGCTCTATGACGCCTTGTCACCCTACGCAAGCGAAGAACCAGAATTACTGGGAAAGGACGGCTCCACAGAATTTGACATGGCCAGCGAGCTCGATGAAGCTCAGGAGGACGAGCAAAGCGACCAACCTCTAAAATTGGCAATCATCGGTCGTCCGAACGTTGGCAAGTCGACCATGATTAATAAATTACTCGGTCAGGAACGCTTGCTAACAGGACCAGAGGCCGGGGTTACACGCGATGCCATTGCGGTTGCTTGGGAATACCAGGGCCGTGAAGTCCGGCTGGTCGACACCGCCGGTATGAGGCGCAAAGCGCGGATTAAAGAAAAACTGGAGTATATGTCGGTTGGCGACACTCTCCGTTCCATTCGGTTTGCCGAAGTTGTCATTCTTGTTCTTGATGCCAACGCGCCTCTCGACAAGCAGGATTTAACCATTGCCCGACACGTGATTGAAGAAGGGCGTGCCCTAATCATCGCAGTCAACAAGTGGGACATCGCCGATGATCGTATGGTTGCCGCAAAACGCATCGAAGATCGCCTGCAAACCTCCCTCCCCCAGGTTCGCGGCGTACCGATTGTGACCTGCTCCTCTAAAACCGGTAAAGGACTGCAAAAACTGATGCCTGCTGTCCTCAAGGCCCATGAGCTTTGGAACACACGAATACCCACAGGTGCCTTAAATCGTTGGCTGGCAGCGACTGTAGACGCACATCCCCCACCTGTTTCAGGACTTGGTCGGATAAAGTTGCGATACATGACACAGGCGCGAACCCGTCCACCAACGTTTGCCCTGTTTTCCAGCCGCGCTGATAAGTTACCGGAATCCTATTTCAGGTATCTCGTCAACGAGTTGCGAAGTGATTTCAACCTACCGGGTATCCCCATACGCATGCATGGTCGCAAGGGTGATAACCCTTATGTCGACTAGAGCAAAACCGGGGCGAATAGGTTAATTCGCGAACGTAGCTTTGCGTTAAAATCAATGAGTTAGAGCATTTCAGGCGATTCAAAAATCGCCAGAAATGCTCTAATACCTGAACTCACCCACCGCCGCGTTTGAAGCGCATGTCGAAGCGCTTCACAACTGATTTCACATCTTCATCAGCGTAGTTGGTGAACGTGAGCGTAACCACGGTTCGCGGGATTACCATGAGGGCGATCCGCCGCTCACTCTCGACACCCAACTCGATTTGCAGTGACTTATCGTCCGTTTCCAGCCGAATACCATTGCCCAAAGTCGCAAAGCTGTCTGTCCCCAGGGCACTCGCGATCGTTCTGAAAAAATCCCGATGACTGAGCCCCATCTCTTTTTCGATGATGATTTGATTGCCCACGGCAAAATTAACCCCCTGCCACCGGTGGCCAAACAGCCAGCGCATCGCCCTCATTTAAGACATACGTATCACGCTCACTGGGCGAGACGAATACACCGTTGACCAAAACCAAATGACACTGCTCCAACGGCACATGAAGGGCAGAAAGGACCTCCGTAATGGCGGTCCCATCTAGACATTCATAGTCGGCTTCGTTTTTTACCGAATTTGCCGGCAAATGCTCACCCAGCATTGCATACAACTTAACCCGTATTTTCATGGCCTATCTACACGTATTTCGTCGCGACATAGGCTTCCATGATCAATTGCGGGTCTTGTTTCAGTTTGTCTTTCCATTCGCCGAGCGAAACACCTGTTTGAATGAGCCCCCGCAATACACCCATGTGCTCGGTTCGCCCAAGCGATAGCGCTCCTATGAGTTTATCACCTTCGAATTCCAGGCGCATATAACGATAGTTTTCTTCATCCAGGCTCTCAACACCATCACCTTTACCTTCCCACGCTCCATAAGAGACGGATATCAAGCCAACCGTGTCGAGCACGTTCATAACCAGGCTTCCCTTATAAGGCGTCTTTATCCCGGCCATGTTCTTGCCTGCAATTTGGCCATGATCGGCGCAAGTTGGTTGAATGGCATGGACAGACCAGCCGCCAGCAATGTCGGGGCCCTGCGCACAGTCACCAGCTGCATAGACGTCATCAACCGATGTTTTCAGGAAATGATCGACAACAATTCCTTCTTTCACTTCGATGCCGCTGCCTTCCAGAAACTCCGTATTGGACTTAACACCCGCAGCAATAACAACCAGATGCGCAGGAATTTGTTTACCGTTATCCAAGTCAACCTTCATGGTGTCTTCCGTGTCCGAATTTGACTCCAGTTTGGTGACACGGGTTGACGTTTCCACATTCACGCCTTTTTCGATGCACCATTTCTTAATCATGCCACCAGCCTGTTGGTTCATCATCCTGGGCACCATACGGTCATCCGCTTCCACCACTGTCAGATTCACACCGCTTTCGACCAAAGCTTCGAGAATAATGCAGCCAATGAAACCTGCGCCGACCAGGACCACGTGTGCCCCTTTATGTGCCAGCTTGATAATGTTGCGCGCGTCAGCGAGCGTCCAACAGTGATGGACGCCTGGTAAATCAAGGCCTTCAATCGGTGGCTTTAGAGGGCGAGCACCTGTTGCAATCAGTAATTTCGAATACGATTGCGTACCGCCACCGGCGAGCGATAGCGTGTGGTCGTCTGGGGAAACACTGGTAACGCGGTCCTTTACATACTTGATACCCAGGCTTTCATAATGACCTGCAGTTTTTCGCAGATGGGTGCCTTTATCCTCAATATTACCTACGATAAAATAAGGAAGCGCCATTCGCGAATAAGGCGGTTCCGGCTCATCACCAATGAGAATGATTTCTGTTTCCGGATCAGCCTTGCGCAGAGATTCTGCGCCGATAACGCCAGATGGTCCTGCACCAACAACGACATAGGTCATTTTGTTTTTCCTCGTATCCATACATCTTCAAAGCATTGAGGGCCGGAACCCCAATTGGCGTCCGGCCCCCTATGCAAACTTGAGTGTCACCCGAAATTAAAGAGCAACTCTGTCCAAAGTTTCGTTCGAAGGAATTCCTTCAGCCGTCCAACCACGAGCCGCATAATATTCGGGCAACATGGTATCAAGGCCACTGGTTTTGCCTTCAGCCGGGCCGGTCTTCGCAGCGTCTTTCATCAGGCGCTGAGGAAGATTGTCGTCTTTCCCCGTAAATCCTGCATCCAGATTAAACTTACGCTCCAGATTCCAAATCCGCTCGCCAGCCGCCATGCAATTCTCTACAGACCAATCACCTTCACAGGCAGCATCAATTTGCGGAGAAATATCATCCATCGACCAAGCAAAGGTTGTGAAGACACAAATTCCAGCCGAATCAACAACAGCAGTTGCATCCTGGAAAGCTTTGACCAAGCCAGCTTTGCCCTCGGAAACCAGCGGATCGGTTTTTTCGGGAATTCCCAAAATTTCGGATGCCACTGTATATCCCCGCAAGTGACAGGCGCCGCGGTTTGACGTGGCATAGGCCAGGCCCATACCTTGAATGCCGCGCGCATCGTAAGCTGGGAATTCCTGTCCCTTAACAGACATTGATAACTCTGGATGCCCGTACTTCTCGCACAACAATTTGGAACCAAGGCCAATCTCGGCTCCAAAACCCTCACCTTTTCCACACAACTCAACGAGCGTGGTCAGCGCTTCGGCAGAACCAAACTTGAGCTCAAGACCGTCGGTTTCTTTGGTTGTGATGACCCCATCTTCGAACAGTTCCATCGCAGCGCCAACCGTGGCACCAAAGGAGATTGGATCCAATCCTTGCTCGTTACAAATGAAGTTAGCGAACGTTAAAGCATTGAGATCATCAACACCCGTCGCAGCACCCAGCGCCCAGGCGGCCTCATATTCCAGACCGCCAGAAGCGATCTGATATTCGGGACGGTCTTTAACGGTATAGTGTGTTCGCTCGACCGTCGAAACCCGACCACAACCAATCGTGCAACCAAAACAGGCCGCATTGGTAACCAGGTTTGGTTTTCCATCAGACTCCCGCGGCTCTGCCATCGCCTCAGCAGAGATATTGTTCGCACCTTCGAACTGAGCGTCACGATGGTTTCGTGTTGGTAAAGCGCCGCTTTCATTAATTACGTTCATGAGCACCTGGGTACCAAACGCCGGCAGGCCCTGTCCGGTGACGGCATTTTCAGCCAGAACATCCTTTCCGGCTGCTACAGCGCCCATGAATGCGCTCGCATCATCTACACTGACACCGAGGGTACCACGCACGGCAACGGCCTTTAGGTTTTTAGACCCCATAACGGTGCCAACACCGGAGCGCCCAGCGGCCCGGTCCATGTCATTAACAATGCAGGCGAACTTCACGCCTTTCTCGCCGGACACGCCGATGGACGCAACGCGAAGCAACGGATCACCGTGCTTTTCCTTGATACCTTCCTCGGTTGTCCAACAGGACTGGCCCCAATAGTCAACTGCATCCACCAATTCAGCTGAATCATCCTGAAGCAAGAGGTAAACCGGTTTTGGTGATTTGCCTTCAAAGATGATCATGTCGTATCCGGCATTTTTCATCTCGTTACCAAAGAACCCACCGGAGTTTGAACAGGCAATAGCACCCGTCAATGCACCTTTGGTAATCACCGAATAGCGACCAGCGGTAGATGCACACGTACCGGTTAAAGGCCCTGTCGCCATAATCATCTTATTATCGGGTGACAACGGATCGATTTTGGGATCGATTTCTTCTGTCAGATATTTGGTCGCCAACCCGCGCTGGCCTAAATATTTTTGCGCCCATTCCATATTGAGCGGCTCGTCAGCGCATGTTCCATTGGTCAGATTAACACGTAGTATTTTTCTTGCCCAAGCCATGACTGTTCTCCCTGTTTTTTGCTGTTTCTGTTGATTAGGCTTCCGCTGATACGCTGGAATCCGTTTTCGCTGCCCAAGCCCGCATCTTTTCGAGACCGGTCCAGTTCGCATCAACAAAAGTGATGGCATCCGTAGGGCATGCCTTGGCACACTCTGGGTCACCTTCGCACAGATCACATTTGATCACTTTGCCTGTCGACTGATTGTAGTTGATCGTACCAAATGGGCAGGCAATCGTGCACACCTTACAACCGACACACATTTGGTCAGAAACAATTTTCGCCCCCGTAGCCGTATCCAGAGATATGGCATCAACAGGGCACGCGTGCAGGCACCAGGCCTCATCGCACTGCGTACATGTGTAGGGAACAAAACGACCCTGATCATGGAAATTAAAGACCTTGATCCGCGATTTCGAAGGGTTAAAAACGCCTTCATTATCATACGAGCAAGCCAGTTCGCATTGCTGACACCCCGTACATTTGGCCGGATCGATACTCAAAGATTTTTGCATATTTCTATACCCCGTTTCGGTTGGCTTACGGGGAGCAAGCGCGGATATTTCAAGATAAAACAGACAGCTACAGACAACTGTCCTACCACGAACTTCCTCCCTGTGCGTATTCATGCCTTTGCAGCATAAACGTTTGGAGAATTAAACACCGTTAGAGGTTCCGAGGGTAGTCTTTTTTCGCGATTTCACAAAATTAATGCAATCCAGCACCGTCAAATACTTTTTCGTACATCAGAAATGGTATTTCTGGAAAAATCAGATATCTTCGGGCTTAATTGACAATCCGCGAAGCCCCAAAAATACGATTTAAACCCATGATCCCATTTGAAAAATTCGCCCGGCTACACCATGCAATAACCTTACTCGGCATGTCCGGAGTCGGCAAAACGGTCTTGTCCAAAGAGCTTCGCAAAACGTCAGGCTGGTTCCATTATTCAGCCGATTATCGCATTGGCACCCGATATTTAGCCGAAGACATTGTCGACAACATCAAATTCAAAATCATGCAGATGGAAGACCCCTTTGTCGCGTCCCTGCTTCGCTCCGATTCGATTTACATCCACCACAACATCTCGGTTGACAACCTAGATCCGGTTTCAACTTTTCTGGGAATGTATGGAGATGAGGCACAGGGTGGGCTGGATAAAAGAACCTTCCTTGAACGCCAGACCCTTTATCGCGACGCTGAGATTGGCTCCATGGTGGAAGTTGAGCGCTTTATTCGAAAATCCTGGGACATTTACGGATGTGAAATGTTCATAAATGATGCCAGCGGCAGCCTGTGCGAGGTTTGCGATCCAGCGGATGACGAAGACCCGGTACTGGCAGCACTTGAAAACCAAACATTGATCTTGCATATTCGCTCTGATGAACAATCGGAAGAAGAACTGAAGCGTCGTGCTAAAACCGACCCGAAACCCTTGTTCTATCATCCATCGTTCATTGATCCTGTCCTTGCTGAAAAACCAGAAACCGGCCGTGGAATAGACCCGCTGGATTTCATTCGGCCCCTTTTCCCTAAACTTTTGGCTTTTCGCAAACCCCGCTATGCAGCTATCGCCGAACGCGCAGGCTTTACAATTGACGTCAGCGATCTATTTATGATGGGTGCTGGCAGCGGGACAATCCCCGATTCCAGCCAGTTTATGAAAAATATATACAAGGCAATCTCTCAAGAAGTTGCCATGTCTGAAACCTCTCGACATCGTTTCGATGCCTACGTTGAAATTTGCCATTTGCGCCGTAAAGACCGCACGTCGGCAAGTTAGGAAACACCATTATGCCTATCAAAATACCGGCAAACTTACCGGCGTTTAACATCCTCGACAAAGAAGGCGTCCTGGTCATCGAGGACGCTGATGCTGCGCGCCAGGATATACGCCCGCTACGGATCGCGCTGCTAAATCTGATGCCGGAAAAGATAAAAACCGAAACGCAAATTGCGCGGGTATTGGGGATCAGCCCACTTCAGGTCGAGATGACCTTGATCGCGCCATCGCACTATGTGCCAAAAAACACATCACGCGAACACATGCTCGATTTCTATCATCCCTGGGAAGACATAAAAGAGCATAAATTTGATGGTTTGATCGTTACCGGTGCACCGATCGAACAAATGCCATTTGAGGATGTCGACTACTGGACGGAGTTGCGGCAGATTTTCGACTGGTCAGTAACCAACGTTCACGGTTTATTCAATTTATGCTGGGGTGCACAGGCGGCTCTTTATCATTTTTATGGCGTGCCAAAATACCAGTTGGCCGAAAAACGCTTCGGCATCTACGAACATCGGGTGCTTGATCATACCTCCCTACTGATGCGTGGCATGAACGATACGTTATCTGTGCCCGTTTCACGGCACACAGAAAACCAGAAGTCAGATATCGAGCCGCATTCAGAGCTGGAAGTTTTGATCGAATCCGACACGGCCGGGCTTTGTCTCGTCCATGATCGGAAACTTCGCCATGTCCACATGTTCAATCACATGGAGTATGATTCGACGACCATTGGTGACGAATACCAGCGCGACAAAGCGCGGGGAGACGCCATACAATTACCGCACGGTTATTATCCGCAAGATGATGATAGCAAAGAGCCCGTTAACACCTGGCGTTCAAGTGCACACCTCTTATTTAGTAATTGGCTGAGTTCGCTCTATTACACTACGCCGTTCGACTTGACCCAGATTGGTGCACCCGAAACCAGAATTTTTAAACCCGGTCAGGAACGGACAAAGCCAGGCTATCGT
>Ga0316204_10008412_pt1 | contig 14355 bp, 14 predicted proteins | sample 6monrhotite_MG_2_FD_205661 | JGI IMG/M metagenome (GOLD analysis project Ga0316204, IMG submission 205661) | Microbial mat bacterial communities from mineral coupon in-situ incubated in ocean water Damariscotta River, Maine, United States -... | ecosystem: Environmental > Aquatic > Marine >...
TGCGTTTATCCGAAGCCTGCGTACTCAGCAACAGCTGCGCATCGATGATGCCGCCGCACTATGCGGTGTGTCGGTTCAACTGCTATCAGACCTAGAGAATGGCAACCGCTCTGTGGGGCTGGATAAGGCCTTAGGGGTCGCCCAACAACTGGGGCTTAGCCTGCTGGTAATACCAAAATCAGAGCAGCCACGAGTAATCGAAGCGATTAAGCGTCAATCATCATGAACACTATAAATCTATCGGCCTGGATAGGTGAGCAACAAATTGGCACCTTAAGCTATCACGACGATACAGGGCGCTTCTCTTTTTCATATGAACAAGCGTGGACTACACAAACAAGTGCCTATCCCATCTCTCCTGCGCTGCCCTTGCAACGTCCTGATCAACAGACTGATGAACTGCACTCAGTGAATGTACGCCGCTTCTTTGAGAACCTGTTGCCCGAAGGCAAAGCGCTTGAAGATGCCGCCTCGGCACATGCCGTTTCGAAAGGTAATCTGTTTGGCCTGCTGCGCTGGCTGGGCCAAGAGAGCACAGGGGCACTCGCCCTACTCCCTGAAGGCTCCACGCCAGCACAGGTTGATCCCGTCATACGTGAAGTCACCTTTGAGGAGCTTTCAGAACGCATCCAAGGCCGAGCCAATCGCCCCTTTAATGTCTGGGATGGCCGTGTGCGTATGTCCATTGCCGGTTATCAAGATAAGCTATCGGTCTATGTCGATGACAACGGAAAGCTCTCCCTGGTAGAAGGTGTACTGGCTTCTACGCACATCCTCAAACCTGAGCCGATGAATCCTAACCTTTCCAAACTGGTGGCCAACGAGCACTTCTGTATAAAGCTAGCCGCTGCCTTAGGGATACCCTCTGCTGAGGTGGAGATTCTGCGCGTACCCGAGCCAGTGTTGATGGTTAAACGCTTTGATCGCATCAAGCACAACTCACATGTAGAACGCTTGCATGTGGTGGATAGCTGCCAGGTACTCAACCTTAGCGTTAATCATAAGTATGAACGTAATTTCGGTAGTGGACGTGATGTCGCTAATATTCGCGATGGTGTCAGTTTTGAAAAGCTATTCTCCATCGCGCCACTCACCCAGTTTGAAGCAGCAACCCGCATGACACTGATACGCTGGACAATTTTTCAATACCTGATTGGTAACAGTGATGCTCACGGCAAAAACCTCTCGTTTCTAGTCGAACCCGGCGGGCTACGCCTTGCCCCTGCTTATGATCTCGTTTCAGTCTGCATCTATCCTGATATCGAACATGAATTTGCCATGGCGATCGGTGACGAATTCGACATCACCAAAATCCGAGCTTTCGATTGGGCTGATTTTGCGGAACGTTGCGGTGTAGAACGTAGACTACTGGTACGAGAGATGAACAGAATGATCAAAGTACTGCGAACACAGCTGCCTAAATTGCTGGCCCAACCTGACTACACTGCTGATGAGCAGTCAACACTTCAAGAAGTTTCAAATCTGATGCTTAAACAGGCAGAGCAACTGGAAGCCGATGCAAAGATGATAACGAAGGTAGAGCTAGGTTAGAGACTACATCCGCTTTACGATGCAAATAGCCGATACATAGTCTCACTTACTCCCATTGCTGGTTTCACTCGTCGTTGTATATAAGTGTGTATTGCACTTTGGGCACTTTTCGCCACCTGGTGCCAAGCCCTGCCATTGCGTTTTACACATAACGCATTCAAACGCCACTCGCCGCTTAGCGGGCATCTGTGAGACTAAATTCACATCAAAGCTATCGGAGACCGGCAAGTTTTGAAGTCGCGCCTCTTTTCGTCCACGAGCATTTTTCTTCCGAGGATGCGATTTAGCCTGCTTGGCCTTTACCTCCAGCCGATCTAAAGCTTGCTGTTGGCAGCGTTGATGGCGAGGATGAAAGATCCACTGCTTAGAAGGCAAATCATTTGATAGAAATTCAATCAAAGCAGATTGATATGATTGGTTCTTATTCTTTGCCTGACTGAATATGGAGCTACGAAGCTCATCCAATGCAATCGCGATAACACCACAGTGGCGATCTTTCGGTGATTTTAATTCTTGAGGGATACTTCTTCCCGGATGGGTAAAATAGATGGCAAATTTAAAATCACTTATGTACCCCACGATATCTACAGCTACGCCTTCGAAATTTATCTCAACCGAAACATTGGTTAGAGATATTTCCTTTGACTCAGTAATCACGAAGGATTCATGCAAAGGGTAACCTAGGTCTGGAATATATTTCGAAGCTGAATCCTTGTATTCGGGCAGCCTAATCTTTAACTCATCCCCTATGATCTGCCGCGCCATCATCCTTACGGATAGATAAAATGAAAACTCACACTCTTTTTGGGTCTGCTCGTACACCTTTCGGCTAGCATGAGCAAAGTGCCACTCCTTCTCTTCCCCTTGTCGAGCTATCAGGGGCGTTTTACATGCAGGGCAAATACAACCACACTTAGCTCCTCGTGGTACATCCTCGACGTCAACGAATGTTTCATCGACTGGATTGAAACCAAATGGGATGAGGTTAAAACCTGACATAGTCTAATCCCAGAGCATCGTTTCAAAGAATTCTAACGATTTCTCGCCACACCTGGGGCATTGGTTCTCCCCTGACTCAGATACTTCGTACACGGTCACACCGCCACACCGGCAGTGGCCGCAGCATTTACTCTTTATCACATCGTCAACTGACGAAATAGCCGTACCGAGATATTTGGAAGAAAGCCGCTTACACTTTGAGCATTCAACAATGGCGTACTGTTGCATCGCCATGCCACAGCCGTTCATTAGCTCGTCTTCTTGATAGCCACATTTGCAAGTTGCTGAATATGCTACGCCCATGCTCCTCCCTCATTAAACAGCCAAAGTCTAACTATCTACTGATTAAAAAGAAATCTCATCACTAGGAAAAGCCTCCAGTAAGTCACGCATACCCTCCTCCGTTCTTCCCCCCACATTTTGGTAAAGGCATACGCTGTATTATCTGAATAATTAGGCCCCGAACTTCCGAGCGTAGGTCAAATCTGCCCACCGACCCCTTTAAACTTCTCTACAAACGCGGCGATCTTCTGGAAAACACTCTGCTTCTTGGTCAGATACTGCGGATTCAGCGGGCTCATTTTGGGCAGAACGGCATTAAGCTCTGTTCCTGCGTCGCTGGCGTACTCCCTTTTGAGTGAGGTGATGATATAGCGTCGAGCCTCTTCAGCATTCAGGCTTTCTGCGTTGATCAGCTCCTCAGCTTCTCGTTGTTGTTCAACTTGGGCGAATGAAAAGAATGCTTCGATCACACTGGACTTTTCACCAAGCTGATCCAGGTCGGTTTGATTAATGAAATCTACCACCAGGCTCTCTTTAGCGCGGTTGCCGAGGCTGGCGCGAATCACTCGACGCACTTCATCAACCAAATCGGCTTTGCTTTTGGTTTTCTTGTTGTGCTCGAAAATCAGTTCCAGAATATAATCTAGGTTGATCTCTAGTGACTTGAGCAGGTCTACCTCAAACACCACGTCATCCCAGTCGATGGTGGACTTTTCTTTTTCCTCTGCCGATTTTTGTCGGCGCTGCCAGTCGCGGATGTCGTTGTAGGTAGAACGGCAATCCTGAATCTTGCGTTCGGCTGGTAAGCGTATGGTCTGTAACTCAGCCAGCTTTTCATCATCCAAATAATGTTCTGTTTTAAACGCTTCAACCGCTTCCGGGTCGCTGATATCAACGTTTTGCAGAGCTTTCAGGCTGGCAAACTCATCGTAATTTTGCAGCACGTTCTCTACGCGCAGGTATTCGCCAAAGAGTTTGGCAAAGGCTTTTTTATCTGACTCTTTTTCAATGGCGGCCGGATCAGGAAAGCGCTGTTCCAGCTCGCTCACCACATCCATAAAACCGCGCCTGGCTTCACCAGTCACTACATCGGTAAAGCCTTCCATGTATTCCTTGTAGCTTTTTTCTAGCACCACGTTTTTGGTATTTTTATCGCCAAACAGGGTGATGGCATCCACAGTTGCCATTTCCAGATCGCGAAAGGTGACGATATTACCGAAGGTTTTGGTGGCGTCATAAATGCGGTTGGTGCGCGAATAGGCTTGCATCAAACCGTGATAACGCAGATTTTTGTCTACAAACAAAGTATTGAGCGTCGGGGCATCAAAGCCGGTGAGGAACATTCCCACCACTATCAGCAAATCGATTTCCTTGGTTTTCACCCGCTTCGCCAAATCGCGGTAATAGTTTTGGAAGCCATTGCTATCAACACTGAAATTGGTTTTAAAGAAGGCGTTGTAATCGCCTATCGCCGCGTTTAAAAACTCTTTGGCGCTGCTGTTCATGGCTGAGACATCAAAGCTTTCATCCAGAATATCACCCACCGCATCCTGCTCTTCATTGGCAGCAAAGGAGAATATGGTGGCGATTTTCAGTGGCTTTTCACTGTTTTTATTTGAAGGGTCAGCCTGCAAACTATTCAGCGATTCATAATAGAGTTTGGCGGCATCCACACTGCTCACGGCAAACATGGCATTAAAGCCCTTGGCGTTCGACTGCAATCGGTGGGTCTTCTGGCGGTAGTTGTTCAGAATGTACTGGGAAATTTCGCGAATACGCTCTGGGTGCAACAGCGCCTCTTTGTTTTCAGCGGCAGACAGTTTTTTCTCATCCTGTTCAGTTTCAATCGCCTTAAATTTGTGGCGCACATCGTTGTAGTCCACCTTGAACTTGAGCACTTTTTCATCGCGTATCGCGTCGGTAATCACATAGGCATGCAACTCCCGGCCAAATACACTAGCGGTGGTTTCCGCACCTAAAGCATTTAGCGGGAAGATGGGCGTGCCGGTAAAGCCAAACTGATAGAAGCGTTTAAATTTCTTGTTCAGATTTTTCTGAGCTTCACCAAACTGGCTGCGATGGCATTCATCAAAAATAAACACCACCTGCTTGTTGTAGATTGGTAGATCGCCTTCGTTTTTCATCAGGTTGTTGAGCTTCTGGATGGTGGTGACGATGATTTTGTTATCATCTTTATCCAGATTACGCTTTAAGCCTGCGGTACTGTCAGAGCCGTTCACACTGTCGGGTGAAAAGCGTTGGTATTCTTTCATCGTCTGGTAGTCGAGATCTTTCCGGTCGACCACAAAAAACACCTTGTCGACAAATGCCAGTTCTGTAGCCAAACGCGCGGCTTTAAAGCTAGTTAAGGTTTTACCAGAGCCTGTGGTATGCCAGATAAAACCGCCACTGTCCGGGTTGCTCCAGTTTTTTGCCTCATAAGAGCTTTTCACCTTCCACAAAATACGCTCGGTGGCCGCAATCTGGTAGGGGCGCATCACCAGCAAAGTATCGCTGACATCAAACACCGAATAATGCAGCAACACATTGAGCAGGGTGTTTTTCTGGAAGAAGGTGGCGGTAAAGTCTTTTAGGTCTTTAATCAGACTGTTATCGGCCTTCGCCCAGTTCATGCTGAAGTCGAAGCTGTTTTTATTGCGTGTTGTGGTATTGGCAAAATAGCGGCTATCGGTGCCGTTAGAGATGACAAACAGCTGCAAATATTTATACAATGAATCCTCGCTGTTAAAACTTTCTTTGCTGTAGCGGTGCACCTGGTTAAAGGCTTCACGAATAGCTACGCCACGCTTTTTCAGCTCGATTTGTACCAGCGGTAAGCCGTTCACCAGAATGGTCACATCATAACGGTTGGCATGGCTGCCAGTTTGCTCAAACTGTTTGATCACCTGCACCTTGTTGCGGGCGATGTTGTTTTTATCCAGCAGGTAGATATTTTTAATGCGGCCATCGTCAAACACAAAATCGTGAATATAGTCATCGTGGATCTTGCGTGTTTTATCCAAGATGGTGTCACTAGGCTTGTCCAGATAAGTCTCCACAAAACGCCGCCATTCGCCCTCAAGAAAACCCACATTATTGAGGGACTGTAATTGCACACGCACGTTAGCCAGCATGGTCTCTGGGTTATTCAGAGCGGGAAGATATTCATAGCCCTGGTTAACCAAATCCTGAATCAACTCCCGCTCCAAATCGCCTTCGCTCTGGTAGCTCTCGGCCACTTTCCAATCTTTGTTGTATTTATCCAGAACGATAAAGTTGTTCGACTCAGCGATTGTTTTGTAATTGGTCATTGTGCTTCCTGCTTACTGAAACCATAGGTTTCGGTCAAATATTTCACTAGCTCACCCAGTTTTTCTTTGTCTTTATCTTCAACATCTGAGACTTCCTCACCCGCATGGGCAGAATGACTAGAGAGATTCATAATCCTGCTCGCAAATGGATTAGGAGCCCCCTCAACTGTTTTTTCAAGGAGGTCTTCCCAGCGTTTATATCCTAAAAATGTGGCCGTTTTTTCCAAGATATTCCTTAGAAAGCTAAAGTGATACTTTTTAATTTGACCAGTCTTTATTGCTTCGCCGAGTACCGACAACAAAAATAAATGATAAGAAAAAGGGTGGTCATTAGAACTTTCAAGCTGAAAAGTGCCATCAACTTTCTTATCTAGCCTATATTTTTCTGATTGGCCACGCTTATAGAGCCAAACAGGAGTCCCGTCTTGAACTGAATTTTTAAGATCGTTATTTAACTCATTATGTAAAACATTATAAAAGAGTGGGCTGTGTGTCGTAATAATAAACCTTAGTCCATTGCCTTCGATATAAGCACTATTTTTGATTAGCGTGGCTAAATCAACAGCTAGTTCAATTAGATGACTATCATCCAGAGAGCTAACAGGGTCATCTATAAACACGTACTCCAAACCATTAAACTTATCGGTTGGTCGGTTTGTGGTGTCGTTTTCATTTAGTGTGGAAACTACTTGTTGCAGTAGCGTGTAAAAAACGCTCCAAACAAAATTACTTTCCTCTCCTTTAGATATTTTTATCCTTTCGTATTCCCCTTTGACTACAGCATCTCCGTCTTCAGAATCTACGCTGGTACTATTTGTTAAAAAAGAAGGCTTTGCTGCTACTTGGAAGGTGATTTCAGAAAAAGCAGGCACAGTGATCTCCACCTCTTTGCCACTATAATCATTAATTTTAGATTTATATGCTTCATTAAAGCTTGGCGTGACTTTATCATTGGCGTACCGTTGAAAATTAGTAATGATATTGCCGTCTTCTCCCAAATCTTTTAACAATTCAATGAGCCAGTTGGTAAATGTATTGGGCTGGATTTTAAGCTTAGGCTCAACACCTGCCTCTAAATCGTTATCCCAGTAGAACAAGTCCTCAGTAAAAGCGCTGTAGTAGAGGAATTTATTACGTGCTAGTTCAGGCTCATCATCAGTTCCATCTTCATCAGTATCAATTTGGGGTGCAATTAGCTCCTTGAATTCTCGCGACAAGCGAGTTTTCCCCGATCCATTAAAGGCATAGATTAACTGCACCTTCTTACTTGCATCCTCTAGCTCTTTGGCTATGACCTTTAGCTCCTTACTCATATCAGGCCGCCACCTCTGAATCAGGTTTGGGGAAGCTCAATAGCAGATCGCGGTAGTATTCGTATTGCTGTTGGCGCAATTCGATTTCGCGGGGTAAGCCTTCGATAATGGAATTGGTTAGGGCATCGAATTTATCGAGGGTGGCGACTATACGGGCTTGTTCTTCGAGTGAAGGAACTGGAACAACAATCTTTGAAAAGTCGCTTTTATTGATGAGAGGCATCGTCCCTCCGCCCAACTCTCCCTGACGACGTAATGTGTCACGCATAGCAGTGAGTACGTGGAACAGGTAGCCGACTTGGACGCTGTCATCGGTCAAAATAATTGCGTTGATTTGTTGATTGGGGATGCAGTCGTTAGCATTGATGACTGTCTTACCCATATCAGCGCCGATACATGTGACTAGCAATGAGCCACTAGGGATCTGGACTTTGGGCATCGACGCAGCTCCTTCCGCTGACAAGCGACGACTTGGACATGTGATGCTACGCATCCCGTTCTTGATATCGCTGGGGGTTACAAAATCAACTTCGTCTCCCCATGCAGACTTGTCTGACGACTTTGGAGTGCGGCCAGTCACGATGCGACCAATCCCCCCCAACGTCTTCCACTCTACTTCCCCTTCGTCAAAACTCAACAACTGGTCGCGGTAGTAGTTGTATTGTTTTTTACGGGCGGTCAGCTCGGTGGTCAGCTCGGTGGTCAGCTCGGTGAAGGTATCCAGAATGCGGACGATTTCGGCTTGGATTTCTAGCGATTTTTTTGGATTTTCTGGGCAGGGGATGGGGATTTGAATGCAGTTTAAGTTCTTTTGATTCAGCTTTGGTTGTGCAGCCCCTGAGATGTATGGAGTCAAATCAATACTATTGAGGTAAATATCAACGAATCTGCGTTCGACGTAAGTATTGAATTTTAATATGTGAGCATGGTTATTTACCCAATTTTTACCACTAATACTGAATGCAATTGGTGTATTTCTATCGACCAAATTTGCACCATCTTCAGAAACAAGTAAAAAATCGCCATCAAAAATATAATCTTTCACATAATCAACGATACCTGATGCGCCGTAATATGGGATTTCACCTGACTCTCTCAATCCACTAGTTATCGGTTTTCGCATTGAATCAAGATTTTGTGCTAGCCCTCCCAACGGTTTCCACTCCACCTCTACCCCATCCAACAACTTTTCCAAATAATTCAAGTTGCTCATACGTCCAACTCCTCACCCTCAATCTCCGCGATAATCGCATCAATATCAATACGCAGTTGGGTAATCTTAGCGACAGTAATTTTTAGATCAGCATTCAGCTCAGCAATGTTAGTCACTGTGCGGGTGTCTTTGGCTTCCACATAACTACTTACCGACAGGTTGTAGTCATTAGCGGCGACCTGTTCAAAGGGTATGGATTTGGCGAGGTGATCGACATTCTCTTTGCTGTCAAAAACCGCCATGATTTTCTGGATGTGGTCATCAGTGAGAGTGTTGGTGTTGGTGTCTTTTTTAAATAAACCAGTGGCATCAATAAACTGGGTGGTGGTATCGGTTTTATGTTTGGACAGCACCAGAATAGTCACCGCAATGGTGGTGCCAAAAAACAGGTTGGGCGCGAGCGAAATCACGGTTTCGACGTAGTTGTTATCTACCAGATATTGGCGGATTTTCTGCTCGGCACCGCCCCGGTAAAAAATACCGGGGAAGCAGACAATGGCCGCGCGGCCTTTGCTGGAGAGGTAACTTAGCGCGTGCAGCACAAAGGCAAAGTCGGCCTTGGATTTGGGCGCAAGTACACCGGCCGGGGCAAAGCGATCGTCGTTAATCAGGGTTGGATCATCACTACCAATCCACTTCACCGAATACGGCGGGTTAGAAACGATGGCATCAAAGGGTTTGTCATCCAGAAAGTGCGGGTCGATCAGCGTGTTGCCCAGCTGCATATTGAACTTGTCGTAGTTGATGTTATGCAAAAACATGTTCATACGGGCAAGGTTGTAGGTGGTGTGGTTAATCTCCTGCCCCCAAAAGCCGTCTTCAATGATGTGGTTATCAAAGTGTTTTTTGGCTTGCAGCAGCAGCGAACCGGAACCAGCAGCTGGGTCATAAATTTTATTTACGCTAGTTTGCTTGTGCATGGCCAGTTGAGCAATCAGCTTGGAAACGTGTTGTGGGGTGAAAAATTCGCCACCGGATTTACCGGCATTGGCGGCATAGTTGGAGATGAGGAATTCGTAAGCATCGCCGAACAGGTCAATTTTGGCAGCATCACTCTTTTCATAAAAATCATGGCCGAAATCCAGGCCTGCCACGCCTTTCAGTACCGCCGCTAAACGAAGGTTTTTGTCTTTAACAGTATTACCGAGTCGGTTACTGGTGGTATCGAAATCGGCAAACAGACCTTTGATGTCGCCTTCAGACGGGTAGCCACTGGCCGAGGCTTCGATAGCGGCAAAGATGGCGGCCAAATCGGTGTTCAGGCTTTCGTTATTGTTGGCGTTTTTAGCCACATTGGCAAACAGCTGGCTGGGGTAGATGAAGTAACCCTTGGTTTTAATGGCATCGTCTTTGATGTCTGGTGTGATCACCTCATCGCTAAGCTCGGCGTAATGAATACTGTCGTCATCGGCCTCAATATAGAGGGCAAAATTTTCGCTAATGAAGCGGTAAAACAGAGTGCCGAGGACATATTGCTTGAAATCCCAGCCGTCTACTGAGCCACGCACATCGTTGGCAATGGCCCAGATTTGGCGTTGAAGGGCGGCGCGTTGTTGGGTGCTTGTCATGCTTTGGTTCCTGTTTTAATGCGTTTTAACTTGCTAAATGCGGTCAGTGGCGTGGTTGACCGCTTGGCGTACCTGTCCGCGGGACTATTGAGTCACCGCGCTGGCGTTACTTAGCAACGTTTTCATTTTTATTGGCAATATTTGACTCATACGATGCTTCTTCTTACCCGCCTAATCTATTTGATAACCTGGCGCGAGCACCAGATTCCCCACCCCATACAGCGCAGCACTATTTCTCAGCCATAGCTGATACTCAGCCCCTTTCAGGTTGTGGTCTTCACTACAATCCACATTCCATCTTCTAAGCACATACCCCGCCACGGCGGCACGGACGTTTTGTTTACACACACCGTCAACCATGTCGTAATCCAGCTCTATTACTTGTGGGTGTTCAATATTGTCTGGGTGCGGCACCAGTTCCATCTCAACGATTCGATTCCATTGGATGTCGTGTTTTAGGTCTTCGTATTCATGAAGTGGTGTATCCATCAGTTCAGCTTTGGTGATACGGGTAATAACAAAATCACCAAACCTGTCATTTTTCCGGTCATAAGTTCGAATATGCCAACGCAGGCCGTTATCTACCAACACGAATGGCACCAACTCACGTTTAGCGGTCCCTGAACTGGTGGAGCTGTATTCCACTTTCACGGCTTTACCCTGGTGAATGGCACGAGTAATTACCGAAAGTACATCCAGCTTGGGCTTATTGAGCTTTGCAGGCATTTCACAAGCAATAACGGACTTGGGTGATCCAACAAAGTCCTCTCCAAAACCCTGAGAGAGCGCCGACAGGACTTGGGATACATTGTATTCAAACAATGGTTTGAAACCTTCCTCCCGGATGAATGACTTGGTTTTTGTATCGTAATCGATATTTCCAGGGGCCAAATCTTTATAGATATTGATATCCCGCGTCGCCGCAGCTGCCTTGATACCAAAACGTTTGATCAAGTCACTACGACCGACATCCCCGAGAAAATATGCCCGAAAATCTATATGTAGCAGACGCTCTCTCTGAGCCTGCTTTATATCGTCAAGATCCACTCTTATCCCCTATGCTACTGCTTTAGGTATTCTGCCCCAAAAACACCCTCAATGCGATTTATTTTTAGTTAAAGTTCTTTTTTGGGTGTTGTGCGCTTGTTTTTTAGGTGGTATATTTTCTATCAAGCTAGAGATGGCTTTAGCTATTAACTCACTATAGGAGTACGCGACATGGCAACTAACCCTCCCAAAGGCGACGGCCATAGAAACGGTGCTGTTCGAGGCCGCTCCCAGACACAAACCCCTTCGGGGCATTACGTGAAACGGGATGCCGAAACAGGCCAATTCATGGACGTTAAAACATCCAGCAAGACCCCATTCAAAGGGGTGAGAAAAGAAAAGTAATTAGTGCCCCCAGCAGTTTCAGGGGGCATTACATGCTAACCAATAGAGGAACTGCCAGATGATTAAAATTCAAGGGGCTGTGATCAAAGAACAAGGCATGACGTTTGCTATTACCATCGTTAAGAAACATATTTTGGACTCACCATCACAAAGCCAGCAAACGGCGCAATCATTCCAGTCATTGTTTCCGGGGATGCCTATTGTTTTGATGGGGCAAGACTCCAGAGGAACGCCAAGTTACCGGGGCCGAAAGGATATTGTGAACTTCCTTAGCAATATTCATCCAAGCCAGATTCCGTGGAAAGAATACACATTCAGCTAAGGAGCCAATGATAATTGATATTTCATTTGAACTGAATGGCCGCAAGGTCTCCCCGAATAACATGGGTAACGCGCTTGAATCAGCCATGCTCAATTCGGTTAAAGACACCATTGGCAAATCGGTGGAAAGCATTCGCTGCCTCGAACACGGCGAACGCCCCAAGATTAAAGCCAAAGGCCGTAGCATTGATTCACTTAGCCTGGAAGTAACTGGTTGCTGTGATGTGCTTATAGAGCAGGTAAAGAAGAAAATTACTTAGGAGATATAGAACACATGAACAGATCTGCACATCAAGCCATTAGTGCTTTAAGTGGTATTGCAACACTTGTGGCTTTTGATAACCAACCGGATAAACAGAGCATTGCTCATAATCCAGTGATTGCCACATCACTCGCCACTTTAGGTGGGATGCTACCAGACAAGCTGGAACCCGCCTCCCTTGGCCCACACCACCGACGGTTCTTCCACAGCTTTGTTTCAATGGGCTTAGTTGGCTATGGCGTATATAAAGCCTATAAATGGGAACCTCAGACTGAATTGGATAAATGCTTGAGAATAGCAGTAATCATGATTGGAGTTGGATACCTTAGCCATCTTATCGCGGACTCATCCACACCAAGGGGACTACCCATTATTTAAAGTGCCTGCAATATTCCCATCAACTGAAAACAATTTTCCCTTGATCCTCCCAAAACACCCGAGCTAATCTGGCAGTAATTCCACCCCACTGTTTACCAGTGGTCCCTTGTTGGCACTGCCAACACCCAAGCACCTCCGCCGAATCGTATAACAGGTGCAACGACCTCATGGTCGCCGGTTCATTTTTCATCTTGCCTAACGGCATTCTATTTAACCCTGCCAGGGAGCCTTCCCTGACACGGGAACTCTCTCTGCACATTTTTCAATTGCTAACCAAGAGAGGTAATCCATGAATATCAATGGTGTTTTAACTATACGTACTATCCAAGGCCGTAACGGGCCATTTAATGTCGGTCGTCTGATCACTGATTTAGGGGAGTTTTCCGTTAAGGACACTCTACTGGAACAGTATGAGGAAGGCCGCTATGAGGGAAACTTCAATGTTACGCAGATATTTCCATCATCTTACTTAGCCGGTGGTCGTTTTGTGGTTGAGGTTCGGGCAACAATTAAGAGCCTGAATCTCGATGGTGTTGACGATCTCAAGCCTGAAGATAAAGAAGTTGCTTCAGAGCCTGATCCAGCTGACAACCAACCAGAATTAACCAAGGCTGTTGCCCCTGCTGATGCAGATCAACCTGCCGAGGCTAAAACTGAAAGCGATGGTGAGCTTGATGATAATGGTGGCGATGAAGCGCTATTTGATTCGTTGTGGCCGCTGGGTACTCAAGTCAAACTCGACCCAACAGTGGATCGCCTGAAGTTCCGTTTACAACGTAATCGTCTCAAGGATCTTGGTTACACCTTTGATCCTCGGGAACAGATCTGGAGCAATAGCACCGCTAACGCATAAATACGCCATCAAACCCAACCGGGGAAAGCTTCCCCAACGGGTGCTTTCTTCGGTTATTTATAAAAACTAGGAGAAAGCAATGCAACAATCACTAATGCAGTTGGATATTATTCCTGATCTGTATGTCGATGCCAGTTTGGTAGATGCTTATGACAAGCTGCTGTTCTTATCACTCTGGGGCCGTGATACCGCGATCCAAGAGTTCTTAGCCGGAATCTCACTTGCTAACGAAGAAGGTGGAATCAATAGTTTTTTTCTATCAACCGGCATTAAATCAAGTGGTGATCCGCAACGTAAGTTAATACAAATCGGTGAAGCCAAACGTTTGAATCATTACAGCGGGCGAATGCCTGCCAGTAATGTGTTTGGTGGTGATATGGCGCACTTATGGGTTTTTGATCGTTTAGTCACTGAGCCTGACCTTGCTAACCGCCGTACTATCGCTATATCCAAAACGATTAATCATTCGGTAGACGATGAAACGGCAACTCAAAATCGAATCTGGCAGTTAACAAAGGCGATATGCCATCTACCTCTGCTCGACCATTGGGCTAAAACCGTTATCAGCACGTTCTACCATCACGAATGGATCAAAGATTTTGACGGCATCGGTGTTAATGGTGCTTTGATTGATCTGAGCCTGAGTGATGAAGTTGAAACAGAGATCACTCAACTCATTCGAGAAGGTGTCCTCACCCTTAATTAACCCAAGCAAAGCCTTCAATCTATGAGGGCTTTTTTTATTAAAGCCAAAATCATTTTTTATTGTTTTCGCTAGCCTCAAACCGCTACCGTCAAGCTTCAACGTGCCTCCACTCTCAGTGGAACCGTTGCTGGCTTGCCAGCGCCCTGTGCCTCTTCGAATCAACTTAGGCACAACGATCTTTAGATCGCTGATTCACTATTTCCACT
>Ga0316204_10008413_pt1 | contig 14351 bp, 14 predicted proteins | sample 6monrhotite_MG_2_FD_205661 | JGI IMG/M metagenome (GOLD analysis project Ga0316204, IMG submission 205661) | Microbial mat bacterial communities from mineral coupon in-situ incubated in ocean water Damariscotta River, Maine, United States -... | ecosystem: Environmental > Aquatic > Marine >...
TTCACCGCTCGCACTGGATTGCCTTCTCCGCAATAGAGGGCTTAATGAAAGATGGGCAGAAGCTGAAATTGAAACTTTCAAATAAAGAAATCGTTCCCGTAAGCCGTTCATTTCACCCTCTGGTGGAGGAGCGCTTTCCCCTCAGCTAAGAGTTCAACAAAGTAGCAAGAGCAGGATACAAACCTGGCACGAAAACAGGCTGTTCATTCCAAATTTTGCACCTGCTCACGCATTTGTTCGATCAACACCTTCATTTCAACAGAAATACCCGTTGTTTCACTGTCTGCAGATTTAGAGCCCAAGGTATTGGCCTCACGGTTAAGCTCTTGCATCAGGAAGTCTAAGCGACGTCCCACGGGTTCATCCTGCTTTAACACGCGCTCCACTTCATCAAGGTGCGTATTCAGTCGGTCCATTTCTTCATCCACATCCAGTCGCTGGGCAAGCAGTGCCATTTCCTGCTCCAAACGTTCTTGATCCAGATTTTCGGCAATTTCTGCCAGACGAGCGGCCAAGCGCTCCCGTACTCCGGCGATCACCTGAGGCATTCGTTCACGAGCGCGTTCAACCTGTTCACGCATACCGGCCAGGCGAAGATTAATTAATTCAGCCAAACCTCCACCTTCACGCTCACGCGCCTGCACCAAGTCATCCACGGCAGCTTCCAGCAAATCAATAGCCGCGGCCTGCACCGGTGTTAAGTCCTGCGCCTGTGGCTCCAGGACACCGGGCCAGCGCATCACATCCATTGCCGTTGGCAAGGGCGAACTATGCATGAAGTGCATCAATTCATCGGCAGCACCGAGCAACTGCTTAACCAGAGTAGTATTCACCTGCAATGCCGCACTGGCACCAGCACTGGGGTTAAAGCGAAGATTGCAATCTACCTTGCCACGCCCAAGGCGCTTATTCAGACATTCCCGTACCCTGGTTTCCAAAACTCGCAGCTCTTCAGGCAGGCGCATATGGAGCTCCAGATAACGATGATTTACCGTGCGAATCTCCCAAATAAGCTCACCATACTCACCGTGGCTCCTCTGCTGCGAGAAAGCTGTCATGCTCCGAATCATAAATACCCCTTAAATCAAACAATAAAGCACTCAAGCCGATTCCGCCAAAATGCATTAATCTGTGTATCATAGTAGTGGTTAATTACTTACGTATCGAATCATTATTGCCGACATGCCAACCACCGCCCCAGCACGAGACGCCTTGCCACCAGGCACCATTCTCGACTGCTACCGCATCATTAAACTGATCGGCAGTGGTGGCTTCAGCCTTATCTACCTGGCAGAAGACGAAGATACGCATGATGAAGTGGCCATCAAGGAATACATACCCAAACGCTTTGGCAAACGCAGTGGACAAAACCCTGTCTCGGTGCTGACTCCCGACAAACACGTCAACTTCGAACGTGGCCGGCGCCTGTTCTATCAGGAAGCAAACACCCTTGCACAGCTCGATCACCCAAATATCGTGCGTGTACGTAACTGCTTTCTGAGCAACAATACCGCCTATCTGGTAATGGATTACGAACCGGGGAAAAATCTCGGGCGCTATATAAAGAAACGCCAAGGCGGCCTCAGCAGTAATTTTTTACTGACTGTTTTTCCGCCTCTGCTCGATGCCTTGGGAAATATTCATAAAACGCAAAACCTCCACCTCGACATCAAGCCCAGCAATGTCCACCTCAGACCGGGTGGAAACCCGCTTTTACTCGATTTTGGCGCTGTCTTCCATCTGGACAATGTCGGCGAAAAGAAAGCACAGGTGATCACCCCTGGCTTCTCTCCAATAGAGCAGTATTATGTCTCGAGCAAGGTTGGTCCCTGGACAGATGTATACGCCATAGGCGCAAGTATGCGTGCCTGCATTGAAGGTCGACCACCGCCCTCTGCCGTAGAGCGACATGCCAAAGAAACACTCGAACCTACAAGTCAGCTGTTTGCCAAGCGCTATCCAAAACATATTCTGGAAGCGATCGACTGGGCTATGCGCATCGAGGCAAAAGAACGCCCTCAAAGTGCCGCGGAAATGCGCAGTGCCCTGCTTGGAGAATGCCCCGTACCTCAGTTTAACGACAACACGCAGAAAGTCGTATGACGACAGAAACGTTTGAAGCGGCCCGCATCAGTCTGACCGGCGATCGCAAAAATAATCAGGACCGCAGTCTCATACTGTCTCACCTTGGCACAACGCTTGTTGCCCTGGCTGATGGCCTTGGCGGACACCCGCGTGGAGAAGTTGCGGCACAGTTATTCACCGACATTTGTGAATCACTATTTCGTCGAGAACCCAAGCCTTTACATGATCCTGAACAGTTTATGATGCAGTGCATTCATAAGGCGCATCATGCGATCATCCGTTTCGGTGATCGACAGACCCCCCCCGTGAGTCCACGTACCACAGCAGTAATGGCTATCTTGCAGGCAGACACGGTCTCTTGGGTACACGTTGGTGACAGCCGTCTTTATCTCATGCGAAAAGGCCGTGTGCTGGCACAAACACGCGACCATTCTCAAGTTCAATACATTCGTCCAAGCACCAGCGCCGGCTCAAAAACACGCTCCAGCATTACACGTTGCCTCGGTGGGCTAGACAAGCCGCCCAATGTTACTGCAGCGCGCCCCCGAGCACTAAATCCTGGTGATACCTTAATGCTGTGTTCTGACGGCCTATGGGGACAAGTACCACAAGATCAGCTGGTAAAAGCCTTGTCGCAAGATGCAAACTTTAGCGATGCCGTTTACGAACTCACTGAAGATGCCGCGCACAGGGGCTATCCCCGTAGCGACAATGTCACAACTGTTGCAATACGTTGGCACCCTACACAGCAAAGCAAAATCAACGGCGAACCAAACAAACAATCTGAGCATGACGTTGACAGCGCAGTGCGCCACCTACGTGACGTACTGCAGCGCCCATCTTCATAAGCAATTTTTTCCGAACGCGGCTTAAGGAATTTGAGTAATGAGTGAAAATAAAATCGTTCTTGCCAGCAACAACAAAGGCAAAGTGCGGGAGGTTGGAGAGCTACTTGCTGACCAACATATCAGCGTTGTTCCACAGGCAGAATTTGATATCCCTGATGCCGATGAGACCGGCCTGACCTTTGTTGAAAACGCCATACTTAAAGCGCGCCATGCCGCCAAGCTAAGTGGCCTGCCGGCCATCGCCGATGACTCTGGTCTGGAAGTTGACGCACTCAATGGCGCTCCCGGCATCTATTCAGCACGCTATGCTGATGAGCATGGCGATGATGCTGCCAATAACGTCAAACTACTCAAAGAATTAGCCGACACTCCTGATGAGAAACGCAGCGCACGTTTTCAATGTGTAATGGTTTATATGCGTCACGCAGAAGATCCAACGCCCATTATCTGCCAAGGCACCTGGGAAGGCATCATTTTACAAGAAGCACAGGGTGCAAATGGCTTTGGCTATGATCCCTTATTCTTTGTACCGGGTGAAAACAGCAGTGCAGCAGAACTCTCTGCAGAGGTAAAAAATGCACAGAGCCATCGTGGTCAAGCGCTGCGCGCACTGATTAAGGCAATAAATTTACAAAACGCATGAAAAGAAACAACACCCTCTCGGGTCTTTATTCTTGAACGCAGCATATGGCTGCTGAATATGACCAATTTGAGAGGACGCCCACATGAAAACTTTAATCGCTACCGCCATCATCGCTTTGGCCAGCAGCCCTGTATTCGCTTCAAGTGACATGAATGATGAATTTTACGATGGTCTGGAAAACTCCAGTATCGTAACCGTCGTCGCAGGCTCCAATGACAACCTTTACACTGAAGGCAACTTTATAGAGCTGGATGCTGCAACTCCATTACCTAACGGTATTGAAATTGGAAGCTCACCAAATAATGTAAAACTACATGCTGAAGGTAACTACGACGTATAAAGCTTTCCACCCAACGTACCAAAAAGGCCCCTTTAGGGGTTTTTTTATGCGCGGAACAATCAGAAGATCAAAGATAATTTTTAATTCATTGAAAAGAATCTCTATTTCTCAAGGTCTTATATAGCGACAACACAGACTTTAAACAAACAGAGGATCACAAAATGAAAACACTTATCGCAACCGCAGCAGCAACACTACTCAGCACATCAGCCTTTGCTTTTGATGCCTCATGGGACGCCAGTGAGTTCTACTCCGGAGAAACCATCAAAAATGCTATACCGGCAGAAAACCTTACTGGCGTAGATAACAGCAACCTCTATTTAGAAGGTAACTTCGTTAAACACGACGGTGCGGCAACCATTTTTGATAGCGCCGAGCTTGGCGTTATGGCTGAACCTGCAGTGCACTACATTGAAGGAAATTATGATGTATGAGGTGTAAAACACATCATTCAGGCACAAAAAAAGAGGCCGCTAGCGGCCTCTTCATTGGTTGCAATACCCCATCCTACCAGCTAAATAAACGCCACATGTTTACATTCATCGCAGAGGTTGGGTCATTGGGAGAATACTGCAGATTTCCGTCACCATTCTGATCATAGAAATAGTAAGGCGGCACCCCCCTTCCCTTGGGTTGCACCTTTACTAAAAACAACTGACCGTTACGCCGGTACTCGTAAACGATTTCGTGACTTTCTTCACGAATACTGACTTCCCCATCTAAAGGTTCTCCTGACTCTAAGGCCGCTGGCAGTTCAGGCGCCTCTACTTGCTGCACATCTGCAGCGAAAACCGCACTCGAAACAAAAACACTCAAACCGGCGACAGCCGCCAAAATCCTATTCACCGACATCACGCCCGCGTTCTCCTTAGTTAATATGTACTTCATGCTGTTAAGTATAAGCTCCGAAGGCAGAAGAAACCACGCCATTAAAATTACAATTCAAGCAATATTTCCTGCTCTGCCTCTGTAGGCTCCAAATCATGCGATGCGTAATGATCATATATAGCTGCAACAATTTCCTCAGGCTCATCTTTGATTTGAATGAGATCTAATTCATCCGCACTGATAGTGCCCTGCTCAGCTAACGTGCCTTTAAACCAGCCGATCAAACCCTCCCAGAAATCTGACTGCACCAGAATAATTGGAATGCGGCGACTTTTACCCGTTTGGATCAAGGTCAAAATCTCGACCAATTCATCCAGGGTACCAAAGCCCCCTGGTAACACAATGTAGGCCGATGCATATTTTACAAACATCACCTTACGGGCAAAAAAGTGCCTGAAATTCAGAGAAATATCTTGATATTCATTTGCCACCTGCTCACTCGGCAATTGAATATTCACCCCAACACTCGGTGATTTACCTTCAAAGGCCCCCTTATTGACCGCTTCCATGATGCCAGGACCTCCGCCACTCACCACAGAGAAACCGGCATCAGAAAGTAGCCGGGAAACCTTTTCCGCCTTGCTGTACCAGGGATGCCCGACAGGGGTCCTGGCCGAACCAAAAATACTGACTGCGGGGCGAATCATGCTCAGCTTTTCAAAACCATTCACAAATTCGGCCATTATCTGAAAGATTCGCCACGATTCACGTGACAACTGGGCTTCAGCCGCACTCTTTGCGATGCGTTCGGCCATTAATTTGTTCATTTTTCTACTCCTTACTTTTTACGTCTTGGACAGACCCTGCCATACAGTTAGGATAGCAACCCCCTCATGTTGGAGGGCATTCAATTTTATCGGCCGCAAAGCGTCGGAGTTAAAGCATGATTAAAACCAGTGTCATCGGACTTGGCGCCATGGGAGCCGGCATGGCCGGCAATCTACATCGTGCAGGCTACCTTGTCAGTGCCTGGAACCGTTCAGCTGAACGTGGTCAGAAAATCGCCAAACAACATGGTTTTTTTCTTGATTCAAGCCTATCCAGTGCCGCTCAATGCGCCGACTTAATCATCACATCTGTCTCAGCTGATGAAGACCTCTTGGAGGTGACCATGCAGCTGGCCAAAATATTACCCGCTGGCAGTGTTGTACTCGACACCTCCACCGTCAGTGTGGGGACCGCCCAACGGGTCGCCGCTATTTTCGAAGCACATGGGATACATTTTCTAGACGCACCGGTATCCGGCGGCAAGGAAGGTGCTGAAAACGGCAATATGGTGATGATGGTTGGTGGAGATGAGGCCGTACTCGAACAGATTCTCCCCGCATTGGAAATCATCAGCAAGAAAGTGATGTACATGGGAAAAACAGGCTCAGGCCAGGCCACCAAAGCTGTCAACCAGGTCATGGTTGCAGGAGTTAACCAGGCCGTTACCGAGGCGCTCGCATTTGCACAGCACCAGGGACTCGATACTGGCAAGGTCATAGAGACTGTTGGCGGGGGAGCAGCAGGTAACTGGTTCCTTGATCACCGGGGTAAAAGCATGTGTGCGGGCACTTTTGAGCCTGGCTTTCGCGTAGCACTACACCACAAAGACCTTAAAATTTGCCAGCAGACGCTCGCAGAACAAGACATTCAATTACCTATGGTTGAAATGACACTGGTGCACTACGAACGTCTTATGCAAGACGGTTATGGTGATGAGGACATTTCAGCACTATTCCGCCAAAAACTTCCCCTGTTCGACAGCAAACAAGATTCGTGAACGATCTCAATAAACGCCAGCGTGAAGCCACACTTTATCTCGATGGCCCTTCGCTGGTACTGGCTGGTGCCGGTTCGGGAAAAACCCGTGTTATCACGGCCAAGATCGCTCACCTGATTGACGACAAGGGTATGGCGGCCCGCCACATCACGGCTGTAACTTTTACCAATAAAGCAGCACGTGAAATGAAAGCACGTGTGGCCAAGTTACTGGCCAACAGCAACAGCAAAGGACTGAGTATTTCGACCTTTCACACCCTCGGCCTGAATATTCTACGGCGTGAACAGAAGGCCGCGGGGCTGCGCCCAGGTTTCAGCATCCTGGATGAACAGGATGTTGAGCAATTACTCAAAGAACTGTCAAAAAAGAACGATGCCGATAAACAGACGCTGCAACAGGCCCGCTGGCAGATCTCCGGCTGGAAGAATGAACTGATTGACCCAGAGACTGCACTCAGTCATGCAGAGGATGATTTTCAGGCATTCTATGCTGTCCTTTATCGCGCTTATGTCGATGCACTACGCGCGTACAACGCAGTAGATTTTGATGATCTGATTCTTCGCCCCGTAGAACTTTTCCAACAAGATCACGAACTGCTCGATCGTTGGCAAAATCGCATCCGCCATCTTCTTGTTGACGAATATCAGGACACCAATGGTGCACAATATGAACTGGTTAAACTGCTCGTAGGTGTACGCGCAGCGCTCACCGTGGTTGGTGACGACGACCAATCCATTTATGCCTGGCGTGGCGCAAGACCGGAGAATCTTGAAAAACTGAAAGAAGACTTTCCTCAGCTCAAGGTAATAAAACTCGAGCAAAATTATCGCTCTACCGGCCGTATTCTACGCAGCGCCAATGAACTCATCGCCAACAATCCACACGTTTTCGAAAAACGCCTATGGAGTGAGCTTGGACCCGGTGACCCACTGCGAGTCATCAATTGCCGAAATGAAGAAGATGAAGCCGAACGCGTGGTTACCGAGATTCTCCACCACCGCTTCAACAACAGCACGGAGTACAGCGATTACGCCATTCTGTATCGCGGCAATCATCAGGCACGTCTGTTTGAAACCGCCCTGCGCACACACAATATTCCGTATTTCCTGAGTGGTGGCACGGCATTTTTTTCACGCACTGAAATCAAGGACGCAATGAGTTATCTGCGCATCCTGAGCAACACCGATGATGATTCTGCCTTTCTGCGTGTCATCAACACACCTCGTCGTGAGATTGGCCATACCACACTACAGAAACTTTCTAACTATGCGGGTGAACGTAAGGTCTCGCTGTTTGATGCCATTGATCATTTTGCCCTGGAAAACCAGATAGGTGAGCGTCACCTTGGCAAGCTACGTGAATTCCGTGCCTGGGTAATCGAATTACAGCGCCAGGCTGAGCAACAGCCTGCTGTTGAAACTGTTGTACAACTACTCAAAGACATCGACTATCAAGATTGGTTAATGCAGACCAGTGCCAGCGATAAAACAGCAGAACGCCGCTGGGAAAATGTTAATGACCTCATCAGCTGGTTGCAGCGCTTACAGGATGATGAGAGTAAAGGTGAGACACTCGCTGAAATGGTAGCCCACCTTTCACTCATGGATATTCTTGAGCGCCAGGATGAAGACGAGTCTGGTGACCGTGTCGCCCTGATGACACTGCATGCAGCAAAAGGCCTTGAGTTCCCACATGTGTTTTTAGTCGGTATGGAAGAAGGCCTGTTGCCTCACCACAGCAGCATCGAAGAAGACAATATCGAAGAAGAGCGACGCCTCGCCTACGTAGGCCTAACCCGCGCGCAGCGTAATCTGGTAATGACCACAGCCCAACACCGTCGCCGTGGTGGAGAAATGGTACGTTGTGAACCCAGCCGCTTCCTGCAGGAAATACCCGAGGAAGATCTCCAATGGGAAGGAAGAGGCGTTGAAAGAAGTAAAGAGGAAAAGCAGCAGACCGCACGTGACAGCATTGCCGGCTTACGCGCACTTCTCGATACCTAGAACAGACCCCGATTCATATCAGCAAAGCACCATTTCGTCTTCACTCCTTATTAAATATGCCACAAAAAAAAACAAGGCAATCACCTTTCCAAACAAGAAAAAATCCCCAGAAAATACAAAATAAACCATTGATAACAGACAGTTAGCCAACATAATCACCCGGTAGCCACATCCCCAATATTGAGACTCCAGAAAAAGGTCACGAAAAATCAAGCTGCCAGGAGGCTTCATCGCCTTAAACTGACATGGGTCAAAAACGTATCTGAGTTGCTCAGTCACCATGCTCAGCATCCTCTCTTGATTATGGAATTAACAATTATGGAAGCGCTGGATCCAAACGATAAACGAGTCATCGATGGGCACACCGATGCCAATCAATTAATGCCCTTCAAATATCAATGGGCCTGGCGTGATTTTCTCGATGCACAAAAAAATCATTGGACACCGTTAGATATCTCAATGAGTGAAGATATTGCAGACTATCCAACCCTCAGCGCCGAAGAAAAACACATTTACGACAACGTACTCTCCACCTTATCGACCATGGATATCATGGCCATGCGAAATATCGGTCTGGCCGTAATGGAAAAGGTAACAGCCCCTGAAATCCAGACCTACATGGGGCGTCAGGTCGATGAAGAGTGCATACACACCTGGGCTTACTCACATTGCATAGAAACGCTCAACCTACCGCAATTTGAAATCTACAATCGATATCGCGTTGTACCCGAGATTCGTCAGAAAATGGAACTGGCCAAAGCCATGCTTGACCCTATCTGTGATACCAACCTCGATACCACAAAAGAAAAAGATCTCAATCAGTTCCTCATGTCTTATATGTTCTTTGCCGGTGTCTTTGAAGGCATGTGGTTTTATGGCGGCTTTACACCAATCTTCGCCTTGCAACGCATGGGAAAAATGCGCAGAACAGCAGAACAGCTTCAGTACATCATGCGTGATGAATCGCTGCATGTTGCCTTTGGCATACGCACCATTCGTACCATCATGGAAGAGAAAGGCTTCCGCCCGAATGAAGAAGAAGTACAGCGAATGTTCATCAAAAGCTATCAGTCCGAGGTAATTTATGCGGACTACATCATGCAGAATCCGATCTTGGGTTATAACGCTGACATGCACAAAGCCCAGGCCCGCTATCTGGGAAATCGACGTTTGAAACAGCTTGGCTATGAGCCCATCGATGATACAAAAAACCCCGTACCCTGGCTCGATGAGCAGGTAAACATCAAAAAAGAAAAGAATTTCTTTGAGACAAAAGTAACCGAATACCAGTCTGGCAGTGCCCTAAAATGGGAAGAATAATTGATACACAGTAGGCCTGAATACTTTAGAAATTGTCATGGACGACGAACGCAAAAAAAAATAACAGTAACGGCTAGCGACTTCCAGCGTTAAAACACCAGTTAAAGCTCTCGCAATCTCCGTCGATAGATAGTATTCGTAGCATTCTTTTCAACATCTACAAATTCTTGAAAATTAAGCGTCGCCCAAATTAACTGCTGACTGGCATCTCCATGCGCATATCCCCACTTTATTCAAATGTAGTAACAACGACACTCTGCATTGCAACGCTGCTCATGCCTTGCTCCGCCTTTTCCAAAGATTGGGTTTATACCGTAGTTCAGGGCGATAACCTCTGGAATTTCAGCGAACTGCATCTTGACAGTGTGCTGCGCTTCGAGAAATTACGTACGTTAAATAATATACAAAACCCTAAAAGAATGAAGCCTGGCAGTAAGATTAGGGTGCCCTTAAAGTGGGTTAAAAGCAATCCAGTGCCTGCAGAGGTTGTCGCAATTAGCGGTACTGCCCAGCTAATTCACCCCGACAATAAAATAGATCAGATTTCCGCAGCCGGTACCTTAATAAAGCTTGGCGATCGTATAAAAACAGGCTCAGAAAGTTCTATAGCCATAAAGTTCGCCGACAATAGCATCCTCACACTGCATGCCAACAGTCTGATTCAATTTAATCACCTTAGCGCACATGGTGTCACTGGAATGGTTGATTCTCGTCTACACCTTCTTGAAGGACGGATAGATACACGTGTAACACCAGCAACAGGCCCTGGATCACGCTTTGAAATACACACACCTTCAGCCATTAGCGCAGTGCGTGGTACTGAATACCGTGCAGCCGTGGCACAGGCCAGCCACTCTTCAAATATTGAAGTTCTGCATGGCAAAGTGGCCGTTAAAGGCGGGAAAAAACAAAGATTAGTCAATGCTGGCTTTGGCACAAGAGTGGAGAAGGGAAAACAGCCGATTAAGCCTCGGAAACTTTTAAAAGCCCCCAGCTTGAACCCTTTCCCGGAAAGGATTCGAATATTAAACCAGACCCTGTCGTGGAAACCTGTTAAAAGCGCATTACGCTATCGCACAGAAATCAGTGATGAAGAGAATTTCAATACCATCATCTGGCAGAAAACCTCCGATTACCCGAAGGTTGGCCTACCCGATCTACTAGATGGCAATTATTTTATTCGCGTACGGGGTATTGATAACCTGGGGCTGGAAGGCAGGCAGCTAGTCAGTCGCTTTGTAATGGACACACGTCCACAACCCCCCGTTCAATTAAAACCATCAGAAGGTAAAGTCTTCCGGGGAAAAACGCCTCAACTACAGTGGACAAACTCAGCTGAAGCTGCACGATACCAGCTTGAAATAGCCAATGATGAAGACTTCACACAATTGGTCGTTAATCTGGATGGAATCGATAAGACTCACTTTGATACGTCCAAGTTATCGCAGACAAATAAATATTACTGGCGTCTGACAAGTATTGCTCCCGATGGAGAGTACGGCCCAGTTGGCAGCACCCGCTCATACGAAGTAAAACCCATGCCTGAAAAGATCAGTGCCAGTATGGATGTCAGTGATGATGGAAACCTGTCAGCTTCATGGCGCCCGGGTTCTCCCGGACAAAGCTACCAAGTTCAAATGGCTTATGACTCTGACTTTAAAGATATGGAGTTTGACAAGAACACCAGCAAACCAAGCCTCAGCTTTAAGCCCATCATCGGTCAATTTCGTTATCTACGAATCAGAGGCATTGAGGCAGACGGTTATCAGGGGCCCTGGGGAGCAGTGCAACGCATCGATCCCACGCCGGACAAAAGCATATGGGCCATTCCTCTCATCAGCATTATTGGCATTCTATTACTCTAAAGACAGTGAGAATCAAGGGCCATCACATATCAACACTGGTAGGGACTTTACTACTTGTCTTGCTGGTAGCTCTTGCCGCCTATTTAGTATCTAGTGGCTCATTAAAAAGACTGGATTACGTCATTTATGATGCATCCTTACCCCTCCAGTCTCCAGATATTAGTGACCAGATTGTCGTGGTTAGCATCGATGACAACAGCCTGCAGGATTTGGGACGCTGGCCATGGAACCGTAAGCGTCATGCCAAATTACTCGAAAAATTAACAAGTATGGGGGCTCTCGCGGTAGGTTTTGACATCCTGTTCACTGATCACCAATCTGATGACAAAGAGGCCGATAGCAAACTCGCTCAAGCACTCAGACTAAACAAACGCTCAACACTCGCCATTGCACCGGCTAAACAAAATGACAATAGTCTGATCAGTGAATTATTACCAATACCTGTTCTCGCATCTTCGGCTGCAGCACTAGGGCATGTTGATGTAGAGCTAGATATTGATGGGCTTTGTCGCAGCAGCTATCTCTATGCCGGCATTGGCGATCCTCACTGGCCCTCATTCGCCCTGGCATTGCTTAAGACAGGAGGGGGAGAAATACCCAGGACTGATGATGATTTACTACCCGTCCCATCCCTCAACAAGGGATGGGTTCGCAAAGACAAATTTTTAATTCCATTTACTGACCCCAGCAAAAGGCCCACACTTATTTCATACAGCGACGTACTCACTGGTCACGTTAAATCATCTGAAATTCAGGGAAAATATGTACTCATTGGTGCAACCGCTGCAGGCTTGGGAGATGCCATATCAACTCCCGGCGCATTTTCCCATGAGCGCATGCCAGGGGTTGAACTCAATGCGCAGATTCTTAATGGGCTGCTGCAAGGAAAAACCATCAGTGAATTGTCCGTTCAACACCAATTATTACTAACGATAATCCTGACACTTGTCATTGTAGGTGCCATTTTACTCATACCCTTACGCCTTGCCTTTGCTGCAACCCTCATCGGGGTCACAACAGTATTGGCTATTGCCATCAGCCTGCTCGTTGGCTGGCAGTTATGGTTCCCACCAACAGCGACCATGTTCGCAATATTACTCACATGGCCTCTTTGGAGTGTCTGGCAGTTTCATCTGGAAAGCTCTCTTAGACAGCGTCTACTGACTCAGCTTGATCGTCAGGCACGTTATCATATTGCCACAGGGCTACCCAATCATGGCATGCTGGAAGACAGGCTACGCTCTCTGACCGAGCAAAATCAGCCAGAGACAGGGATCGCCGGACTTATGGTGCTGCATATCAACTGGCCAGGCTCAGCCAGTGTTGTACTGGACAGGCCCATCAGCGACCTTATTCTAAGCACTATTGGCAATAGACTACGCAGCATCACCCATGAAAACGACTTTATTGCCCATCTCAGTGGTGATGACTTTGCCGTGCTATCAACCGGGTACACCAACAATCTAGACATCCAGCAAGCCGCATCGACCTTTTTGGCAAAACTTCAGGAACCACTGGAGCACGGAAAAGAAAAACTCCTGCTGGCCCCCCAAATTGGAGTGAGCATTTGGCCGATGGATACGCATGACGCCAACTCCCTGCTACGTAACGCCTATACGGCAATGTTCAAATCAAGAATTGATAATACTGAACACCTTTGTATTTACTCATCAAGTATCGGGCATGAACTACACATTAGATCTCAACTCGAACAGGCACTAATCTTTGCGTTGGAAAGAGGTGAATTCCAGGTCCATTACCAACCCCAGGTCTGTGCCCAAACAGGGAAGATTATCGGTGTTGAGGCATTGCTTCGTTGGCACAATCCAAAACTGGGCTGGGTCAGTCCCGATACCTTCATACCCGTAGCAGAGCATGTTGGCCTCATCAAAAAGATTGGCGAGTGGGTAATTGAAACTGCCTGCCTTCAGCTGGAGTCATGGAATCGCGCGGGGCATCCATCGCTGCGTCTTGCAATCAATGTTTCTCCTTTGCAATTTCTCATACCGGGCCTAGATACGGGCATTCAACGAATAATAGAAAAGACAGGAATCAAACCCAGTGATATAGAGCTGGAAATAACTGAAAGCTCACTGATGCATGACGTTAACAATGCTATCCAGATCATGCATCAAATCAAACTCTACGGCGTTGAACTGGCAATAGATGACTTCGGCACAGGTTATTCATCCCTCAGCAGCCTACGTCATTTCCCCATCGATCGTCTAAAGATTGACCAATCTTTCACAAGGGAAATCGGACGGAATGCAGACACCACCGAGATCACACTCACGATACTCGCAATGGCGAAACAACTCGGCCTGAACGTCATCGCTGAAGGCGTAGAAACACAGGATCAAGCTGATTTTCTACGCCAACATGGGTGTGACGAATTCCAAGGCTATCTCTATGGACGCCCCGTTCCAGCGGAGAACATAACGCACCTACTCTATGAGGCAAGCTCCGCACATCCCCTGATGACTTAGCTTAGCACTACATCTAACCGACATACTGTGCAAAACAAGCATCGAAAACTTGCTCTCAACAGCAAACTGGTTATTAAAAATAAGCCGCTATAACACGACACCTTTCTT
>Ga0316204_10008414_pt1 | contig 14349 bp, 9 predicted proteins | sample 6monrhotite_MG_2_FD_205661 | JGI IMG/M metagenome (GOLD analysis project Ga0316204, IMG submission 205661) | Microbial mat bacterial communities from mineral coupon in-situ incubated in ocean water Damariscotta River, Maine, United States -... | ecosystem: Environmental > Aquatic > Marine >...
TCTTTGAAATAGTAGATCCCAATAATTGCGAGGTCTGAAACAAATTCCGCTGGTTTTTCAATAAAATCTGTAATGTTATTTTCTGCATCTAACTTAACAACTCCAAAAGCAGATGGGTCTTCAACTTTTTGCACCCAAATAATTCCATCTTTAGAGTCATCTAATTTAAAGTCAGCTCTAAATAAAGTATCAGCAAAAGCAACAATGGTTTTACCTTCCATAATCTCTTGAGCACATAAGATTGCATGAGCGGTTCCTAAAGCCTGTTCTTGATGATATATTTTTCCAATAGCTCCTAAATCAGTAGCTACTTGTTTTAAATGATCTTCAACTTCTTTCCCAAAGTCACCAATAATAAATCCTATTTCTTCAATAGGTTCTTGGCAAACTGCTGCTATATCTTCAACTAAACGTTGTACAATTGGTTTCCCAGCAATAGGGAGTAATGGTTTTGGTATGGTTAAGGTATGTGGCCTCATTCTCTTTCCTCTTCCAGCCATAGGTACAATAATCTTCATGCTATATTTCTTCTTTTATTTATATTAATTAAACCTTTCCCGTACTTCCAAAACCTCCAGCCCCTCTTTCAGTTTCCACCAATTCTTCTACTTCTTGCCACTCTGCTTGTTCATGAGCTGCTATTACCATCTGAGCAATACGTTCGCCATCTTCTATTTTGAATGTCTCTTTTGATAAGTTGACTAAAATAACTTTAATCTCTCCTCTATAATCCGCATCTATTGTTCCTGGAGAATTCAAAACAGTTATTCCATGTTTAAAGGCTAGTCCACTTCTTGGCCTAACTTGAGCTTCATAACCAACAGGTATTTCCATAAATAGGCCAGTAGGCACAATCACCTTTTCCAAGCTAGCTACATTAATTGGCTCCTCAATATTTGCTCTTAAATCCACACCTGCAGAGGCTGTAGTAGCGTATTCAGGTAAGTTGTGTTTAGATCTATTTATTACTCTTATTTTCATTCGTATAAGGTTGGTTCAGGCTCACGAAATTAGGGCTTTTTTGGGTTTCTCTAAAAGAAAAATACTTCCGAGAAATACGATGTATATCAGTGTATTTATTGCATACTTCATCCCACTGTTTAATTCTGCAGTTAACTCTCTAGCAAGGATAAATAACAAGAACGAAATCCCTAAATACATAAAGATGGGTGTCAGTTGATAACTTATTTTATAGAACTTCTGCCCATATAGATAAGAAATTACCACCATTGAAGCATAACAAATCAGAGTAGCCCAGGCTGAACCAATATAACCAACCTTAGGAATTAAAATTACGTTAAGAACGATTGTAATTATTGCTCCAAAACCGGCAATGTATGCTCCATACATAGTTTTCCCATTGAGTTTATACCAAACCGAGAGGTTGTAGAATATTCCTAAAAAGATATTAGCAAATAATAAAATAGGAACGATATGAAGTCCTTCCCAATATTCTTCTTTGGCTAAAAAATGTTTCAATACATCAATATATAGCATAACTCCTAGAAAGATTATAGCACAAACTATTACAAAATATTTCATGATTTTGGCATAAATCTCTTTGGCATCTTTCTCTCTTTCTTGAGAAAAGAAGAAGGGTTCCGCAGCATATCTAAATGCCTGTATAAATAGAGAAATGATAATTGACAATTTATAACAACCTCCATAAACTCCAACTACAGCAGCAGACTTTTTTAACCCTAATTCATCTAACAGGAGCCACTTCAATAAAATTTTATCTGCATTCTCATTAATAATTATAGCAATGGATGATAACAACAGTGGGCTTCCATAAATCAACATCTCTTTCATTAAAGATTTCTTGAAAACTAACTTTACTTTAGCAATAATTGGTGTTAATAAAACAAACTTGATAATACTAGCAAAGAGGTTTGCAATAAACACATACCCTATACCTATCTCAGGTGAAAAGAAGTTCTCGACTAAAAAATTTGATTCTCCAGCATTGTATTTGTTAAAACAGTAAGAAATCCAAAACCAGTTTAATCCTATGTTAACAAAAATCGAAAGCATATTGATGGTTGCAAAGCGAAAGGCCTTATTCTCCACCCTAAGTCGAGCCATAGGTATAGATGAGATTGCATCTAAACCTACTATAAAGGCAAACCAAACTACATATTCACTGTTATCAGGATAATTTAAAAAAGTAGCAATATCTATGGAAAAGAAAGTAGCAAGAAAAATAAAAGCTGTGGTACTAAAAAGTAGAGAAATTAATATGGTACTAAAAACTGATTTGTGCTCAACTCCTTCTTTTGATTGAAACCGAAAATAAGCCGTTTCCATCCCATATGTTAGAATGACTACTAAGAATGCCACATAGGCATACATTTCAGTAATTACACCATATTCACTGGTAAGAAATTTACCAGTATGCAAAGGAACAAGCAAGTAGTTTAGTAACCTCCCTATTATGCTAGGAAGCCCATAAATTGCAGTTTGCCCTGCCAGTTTTTGCAGTGCCTTCAAATCGTCTCTAACAGTTTATTTATTGGGGAAATTAGGCTTTCTTTTTTCAAGAAAGGCAGCTGTCCCTTCTTTAAAATCTTCAGTGGCAAAACAGTTAGCAAACTCCTCAATTTCTCTTTCATATCCATTTTCTCCGTCTACATAACCCGTATTGATAGCTCTTATTGCAGCAGCTATTGCCACAGATGAGTTTTTGGATGCTTGAGTCGCTATTTCTAGGCATTTATTTATCAACTCTTCTTGTTCTACAAGATGGTTAACAAGGCCAATTCTATAAGCCTCATCCGCTTTAATCATTCCTGCCGTAGAAATGAGTTCAAATGCCTTTCCCTTACCAGCTAACTGTGCTAACCTTTGTGTTCCTCCATAACCTGGGATTACTCCTAAACTAACTTCTGGCAAGCCCATTCTAGCATTTGTAGATGCTACACGAATATGACATGACATAGCTAGTTCCAATCCACCCCCTAAGGCAAAGCCATTTACCGCAGCAATAACTGGTTTTGACGTATTTTCTATTAAGTCAAATAATGTTTCTTGACCATTTCTAGAAAGGTCTTTCGCTTCCTCAATCGAATACTCATAAAATTCAGATATATCTGCTCCAGCAACAAATGCTTTCTCTCCACTACCTGTTATAATAATAACCTTAACCTGCTCATCTTTATTTGCTTTTGATACTTCTTCACTTAGCTCTTTTATCGTTTCTCTATTTAGAGCATTGAGTTTATCAGGTCTGTTTATTGTGATAATTCTAGTAGAATCTTGATTTTCAATCAATAAGTTATTCATAGTAAATTTAACTTTAGGCAAAGGTAATAGAATGTTAACCAATTGGAAAGGTAATTGTGAACGTAGCTCCTTCATTTATTTTAGAATTCACACTCAACTCTCCACCCATTTGTTCTACAATATTCTTTGACATTGCCAAACCTAATCCAGTGCCTGATGATTTTGTTGTGAAGTTAGGCTCAAAAATATTTTCCATTTGTTCCTTATTAATCCCAACTCCATTGTCAATCACCTGCACCTGATAATGATTCAATAAATCATTCAATACAATATCAATTTTTGGAATATCAGTACTCTCAGTAGCCTGAATAGCATTCTTAATTAAGTTATTAAACAAACGAAGTAACTGGTCTTTATCTGCTTTAATTATATAGTTTTTATTATCAGTTGGCAGAGTTAATGTTATGTCTACATCAGTCGAATAAAGGTCTACAGCATTTTTTATCAAAGCAGATAAATCTACATCTGAGGTTACCTTTTCGGGTAATTGAGCAAATGTGGAAAAGGCTGATGCTATATTCGTTAAGGTTTCTATTTGTTCAATAACGGTTTTGGTAGTTCGTTCAATCCGTTCTGTTAAATCATCACTTTGAGATTCTGCCGCTCTCTGTAAATGTTGAATACTCAATTTCATAGGAGTTAGAGGATTCTTTATTTCGTGTGCTACTTGTTTAGCCATTTCTTTCCATGCTCCTTCTCTTTCTGATTGTGCTAATCGTTCTGCACTTTCACTTAATTCTATCGCTATTCTGTTATATTCTTTTACTAACGCTCCAATTTCATCTTGACTATTCCATTCGATTAACTCAATAGAAGAACCTAATTTCAATTTTCCAATCTGTTGTCGAATCAATAATAAGGGTTTAGACAGCTGATTTGCTAGTAAAACAGAGATCAATAAAGTGAGAACAAAAATCCCAATGTAAATATTGATTGCTGAGACTAAAAAGCTTGATATTTCATTCTCCAATTCGCCCTGCCTAGCAAAATATGGGAGGTTGAGATACCCTAATAATTCATTGTCGTAATTCTTAAAAGGAATGTATGCAGATAGATAGCTCAGTTCTCCTATTTTCTCTGATTGGACCCACTCTGCCTTTTCATTGATAATAAGTTCCTGAAATGCCTTAGGGTGCATTCTATTACTTTTTAACCCCTTCTCAAAAATTTCTGGTCGTGAAGAAGAATACAACATACCATTCTTATCGTAAAGGTTAATGTCTGAATAAAACACATTAGAAAACTTTACTAGATAGAGCTGCACAATATCTTGCAAGCCATTTGACAAAAATTCTTCAGATGCAATTTTGTTTTCTAATTCAATGTTTACAGATCTGATTTTCTCTTCTAACTGATTTGCATTTTTAATCTTGTATTGATCTTTAATGTAATAAGTAGTACCTAATGCTAATAATAAAAGAGCACTCAATAGTGATAAGATCAGAAAAAGTTGGACTTTGATCGTAAAATCTCTTGGGTTAATTTGATTATCAAATATAAATTCTCTAGCTACTACCGATAAAAATATAAAGAGAAGTGAATAAAGAATTAAAAGGTATGCTACCGAAGTAAAGAAATCGAAAAGGTTAAATTGCTCTTTAGATAAGATTATGGTAATATGCTTATCCTTTTGATAAGCCAAATGTTGAAAGCTTTTAGTTCTATATTGATAGTATGAATTATCAAATAGTTCATTTATTCTAAGCTTAGTTGAATAGTTAAAGTTTCCATTCTTAAAAATCAATTCCCCATTATTGTATACAGCATAGGAATATTGCTTTAAATCAATTTCAAACGTAGAACTTGATTCATCTATCAATAACTCAGGATATCCTTCATTTTCATTGAAAATTTTTGAGCTTAACTCAACAAATAGTTTTCCTCCATTATTGGCTTTTAAAAGTGGAATCTCACATATGTAATCAGTTCTTCCTGCAAGATTTTGTAATTGAAATAAATTGTTAGCACTAACGATATCCCCTTCTTGTCGAATTCTATCTTGAAAAAAAGTAATGCATGAAACGGATGCATTCCAATCGTTTACATACAAAGAATCATCTAAATCGCAATATGTAATATTTACTTGATATTTCTCCCAATAACCATTAAAATAGGTGTCATTAATGTATTGATCTACTTCTTCCTTCTTTTCCCAATAAGACTCTAAAACTTGAATCAAATTCGCATCATTGACCAATTTTCGCTGAATCTCAGGAAATAAATATTCTGCTATTGGGTCCTTTTCTTCAGCAAGTTTTTTAATGATTACGCTTCTCTGAATTTTTTCTTTTTCTTGATTTCCTTGGTTCAATAAAAAAGCATGAATCGCTGATAAGTATATCAGGAATACAATTATTAGAGCTAGTGAGTTTACTTTTTGGATTCCTTCTTCGTAATAAAACAAAATACTAAGAGGAAGAAACCAAAGGTAAATCAAGTCAATTTGAATACTATATGAGATTACTACAATTAAGGCTCCTAAAATCAAAAGTGCTTTTAAGCCACCTTTTAGACCCATTTTTTTTCTAATAAGATGAAGGCTTCCTCTATGTATATGAAGACTCGAATAAATAATCAGAGCAATAGACAACAATGCCAATAGACTATAATAATCCAACTGAAAAAGGTTATTTAAATCAAAATTTACTTGAGATGATTCTATGCTCAGTTTAATTAGGCTAATGCACAAACAATTAAGTATTACTGAAAATACAAAAACGATATAGCCTACATATCTAAAGGTTTTTACACCTATCAATCGTACCAACTGGGTTGATACATAAAAAAGCAAAATGGAATGAAGTAATAAATCTCCAAGGCTCGGAATGAAGGTAGAAATAGCAAAACTTGTTGGTCTAAAAATTGGAATAAAATCAAATAATTCAGGCCTAAAGTAGAAGATAATTAACCATAAAACTATGGCTATCAACAGACGAAGTTGAATCTTCAATCGCCAGGTAGCATAAAATTGCTGGAACAGAAAAAAGACGCCTATTAGGAACAAACAAAACAAAAAGTAATAGATAGATTTAGTTTGACCATCTTCCTCTAGCTTAAGCGAACAAATTTCTTGTCCAGCTTTATTTACAATTGTTGGGAGATCTTGGCTAGGATATATTACATCTTCAATTGAACTAAAAATAAAGTCTTGCTGGAATTTATTCTCTAGAAATGTATTTTCTATCGCAAACTCATTCTTTAATAATATCAGTGCTACATAAGTTACGTTTCCAACTTCTTTAGTGAGTTTATATTGCCAAGCATTTTTAGTGTGAATAAGCAATTCTTCTCCGGTAATGAGTTGTTTATCAAAATCAGTAGCGTCTTCTGACCAATACCTAACTTTATTCTGACTGTAAATAAAAAAGGAGACCCCATGTGAATTAAAGTCATCTGCTAAACCTTTATTTTTTAGCGCTAAATTTCCTTTTTTATCCCATTCAATTAGTTGATTCAGGCGTTTAAAGGCATAACCTTCTTTTTGTATAAAGGTTTCCTGAAAGTGCTCAACTTGATTAATACTTGCATCGAAATTGATTGCAAAAGGAAAGTATGTAAGGACAATAAAAAATATTGCCAAAACACTTAAAAAGCTTCTTTTGAAATTGAGCATGCTGTTTGATAGCAATTATTGAGCCTTTTTCAAAAATAGGAATAGCAAATTGATCCTTTGAATTTAAGCCTTTAAACTTCTAAAATCTCCTCCAGTTGGAGATTGAAAGATTTCTAAGTCGAACTGATTGATCACTGCAATTATATGATCGAAAATATCAGCTTGAACAGCTTCGTATTTCGCCCACTCTATATCAGTACAAAAACCATAAACCTGAATAGGAATCCCATTTTCAGTAGGATCTAATTGCCTAACCAAAACGGTTAAATCTTGATTTATTTTAGGATGATTTCTCAAGTAGTTCAATAAATAAATTCTAAAAGTCCCTAGGTTGGTCATTCTCCTTCCATTAGAAACCTGGCCTTCTTTTACTCCTCTTTCACTATTGTATTGTTCTAATTCTTCTTGTTTTTCTTTTATATAGTCACTTAGAATATGAATCCCTTTAAACTTTTCGACTAAATCTTTATCTAAAAATTTAACTGAGTGTTGGTTGATAAAAATAGAACGAGAGATTCTTCTTGAACCTGTTTCTTGCATCCCCCTCCAGTTCTTAAAAGAATCAGAAATAAAAGAATAAGTTGGAACTGTTGATACAGTAGCATCCCAATTCTTCACTTTAACAGTAGTCAGATTAATATCTATTACATCTCCATCAGCTCCATACTTAGTCATTTGCACCCAATCTCCTACTCGAATCATGTCATTAGCAGACAGTTGTATGCTTGCTATAAAGCCTAAAATTGTATCTCTAAAAACCAATAGCAATACAGCCGTCATGGCTCCAAAAGCTCCGAAGAAATACATGATTGATTTATTCGCAAGAACAGAGAGTATAAGAATACCTAGAATAATTCCAATGACAATCTTTGCTAATTGAAAGTAGCTCGCTATTGGTTTATCTTTAAATGCCTCTAACCTTCCTACTATTGTTTTAAGGGTATTAAGAAATCTGAATATGATAATGATTGAAGCAACGATAATAATTGCTTCACCCAAACGCTGTGAGTAATCTACGATTGCTTCATGATGATCGAATATTCCCGGAATCGAATAAAAAATAAAAAGCACAGGGGCCAAATGTGCAACCGCATAAAAAACCTTATTCTCAATCAATAAATCATCCCAATCGGTTTTACTCTTACTGGCGATAATATTGAATCCTTTTAATAAAATGGCCCTAGCTATTTTATCAATGATAAACCCAACTAGAATCACTCCAATTAACAGTATTGACACACTCAAAAACTCAGCGTAGTTAGCTGTTACATCAACGGAACTAAAGTATTCTAATAATGTTTTCTTTAAATAAACAATCATCTTCTTTTATAATCTGGTGGTTCATGAAAAAAGTAACGTAAATCTATAGTTAGATAATTCCCTGAGATATCAAAAAAGGTACGCTCTTGTCCTATGTCATTTTCTCGAAACTCAACTCCTGCTGTAGTAAGCTCAGTAAAAGGCCTATGATAAGAAAATCCTATATAGAAATACCCTTTATCATATGTTCTATATTCATACCCTATATTCGCCAATAAGGCAGGAACTATCCATGACTTTCGTTGAGAAAGATGCCGAAAATAGGTATCAAAACTATCCCAATCGGATGGCAGAAAGTTTATAGATGCTCCAAGAGCTCCATTTAAATACGAGTTTTCACCCAATTGAACATATACCAATCCTAAAATTGGAATTTCATAAATAATATATTTAAAATCTGATACCCCGCTAAAACCTGTAGTATCTTGATCAATGGTGAGCTTATAATTGCGTCGTGTATAATTGATTCCCGTTTCTAATGAAAGTTGTTTGGTAAACCCTTTCCTAATCACCATTCCAAAACTATAACCTTGATTAGGTTCAATCGAAAAACCAATCTCCCCAACCTGATTATCTTGACCTCCAGTATTTATTACCTCAGAACTCACAATTGGCTTAAATTGAAGGCCAAAAGTCGTTACTCTTTTTTGGGAGAACCCTTGGCTAACACTAGCAAGAAAAATTAAAAAAGTAAGTGCCTTTACAGCTTTTATCATTTTTCAAAATTACATTATTCATCTAGCTTTGAAAATAAAAGCGCCTAGTGATGACTTTATTTAGTGTGAAGAAGTTAGGCTTCGTTTATTATGACCTATTAGAAGGGTGCATCTTCTTCCATATCATCGTCCATTCGTGAAGGCATGGTAATACTTCCACTGGAATCAAATTCATCGTTTACAGGGAGGTTGCCAAAGTTGTCGTCTCCGAAATGCTTTTCGAAATCCCCAAATTTGGCAAGTTCAGAAGTAAATTTCAACTGTACATCTCCAACTGCACCATTTCTATGCTTTGCGATAATGATATTTGCTAGTCCGAGAGTAGAGTTTCCATTTTCATCTTCAGTAAGCCCATAATACTCAGGCCTATTAATAAACATTACCATGTCTGCATCTTGCTCAATCGATCCAGATTCTCTTAAATCTGATAACTGAGGACGACGGTCTCCTCCTCTAGATTCTACGGCTCTACTTAGTTGAGATAAAGCAATCACTGGGATGTTCAACTCTTTGGCAATACTCTTTAATGATCTAGAAATAGTACTAATCTCTTGCTCTCTGTTTCCACCCTTACTTCCATCTCCTCCTGCTGTCATCAATTGAAGGTAATCAACCACCAACAATTGGATGTCATGCTGAGATTTCAGACGACGTGCCTTTGCTCTCAGCTCAAATACTGATATCCCAGGAGTATCATCAATAAAAATTGGAGCTTCTGATAAACCACCAATTTTGGCGTGAATTTGCTCAATTTCATCATTCCTTAGATTCCCACTTCTCAATTTTCCAGATGACAATTCAGATTCTGCAGAAATTAAACGAGTAACTAACTGCAAAGAAGACATCTCTAGAGAAAATACTGCAACTGGTTTTTGAAAATCTACAGCTGCGTTTCTTGCCAATGACAAAGCAAATGCAGTTTTTCCCATTGCAGGTCGTGCCGCTAGAATTACTAAGTCTGATGGCTGCCATCCACTGGTCATTCTATCTAAGTCAGTAAAACCGGAGGCAACTCCTATCACATTTCCATCCTGCCCCTTTGCCTGTTCTATCTGCTTAATTGCAGAGCGAATAAGTGTAGACATGGAATCGTAATTCTTTCTAATATTTCCTTCTGTAACTCCAAATAATCCACTTTCTGCTTTATCTAATAAGGTAAATACATCTGTGGTTTCGTCGTAAGCATCTGTAATAATTTCAGTAGAAATTCGAATTAGCTCTCTTTGAATATACTTCTGAGCAATAATTCTAGCATGAAACTCAATGTTAGCTGCCGAGGCAACTCTATTGGTCAATTGAGTAATATAATAAGGTCCACCAACAATTTCCAATTCACCTTTTTGCTTTAAAGCATTGGTAATTGTTAATATGTCTATAGGTTCAGATTTTTGAAATAGGTCTTGAATAATTTCAAAAATCTTTTGGTGACTATCCTTATAAAAACTTTTAGGTTGGAGAATATCAATAGCCGTATTCACTGCTTCTTTCTCTAACATCATTGCTCCTAACACAGCTTCTTCTAAATCAGTAGCTTGAGGTTGAAGCTTACCATGCTCTAAATTAGATAGTTGGAGGGAATTCGAAACTCTCGGCTTCCGCTTTCTTTCAGGGCTGTCTTGGGGTGTATTCATCGAGCCAAATGTAGCACTTTTGATCACTTAAGCATCTTAAAAACTTGCTTTAGATCAAAATTAGTTTTCAGAACGATTAAGTCTATAGTTCACTGGAATCTTTCAACTTATAAAAATCCATCAACATTCACTTCACAAGTAATTAACAAGTAATAACCATGTTATTAACAATAATAGAATGTCAATTTAAAAATTATTCTGAAGCTTCTGCTTAATTTTAAACAATGCGCCTCACCTTCTTATTTTGGATAATTATTTCTTTGCTTTCCTCCTGCAAAGAAGATAGAGATAAGATTCCTCCTAGTATCATTATTTCATCACCTATTGAAAACCTGAATGTTAGTTTTTCAGATGAGATTGTGGTAAAAGCAAGTATTAGTGATAATGAGATTATTCGATCTGTTCAACTTTCTCTAATCTCTACTGAAACAAAAAACAGAATATTAAGAACAGAAAGCTTTCAGCCCAATTCAAGCACTTTTGAGCTAACTGAAGTTTATGAAATCTCTGATAGTCTATTAGCTGGAGGTGAGTATTATTTTAAGGTCGAAGCTAAAGATGATGACAACACCTTTGCGGCTTTTAGGTTCATTAATATTAATAGTTTTCCTCAAAGAAAGATTAGTTGTATCGTTTCTTGTTCCGACCTAAACAACACTACTGTTTATGAAGATCGAAATGACTTCTCATTTCAAAAAATACATGATTTTTCAAGTCCATACTTATCTTCTGAATTGAACAGCTATGATCAACATTATTGGTATTTCCCGTCAAAAGGAAATCAGTTGCAAACACTTGATTTAAGATCAAAAAGCATCCTATTCAGCGAAAGCTTTATTAGTAACCGAAATGATTTTTTTGGCGCTTCAGCATTAGCTGATAGGCATATTTTTATTAGCACCAAAGCAGGTGAATTACAAGGCTACAACCCTCTCTTTCAAGACAATTACACCTATTTAAGCGCTTCTCAAAAACAATTAGGAAAAGTGACCATTGGCGAACAATTTATATTGCAAGATGAAGGGTTTTCATCAGGAAATAACCAAACGATAACTGTACTATACAGGACTTCTGGAAATGTAAAGATCCAATTCTCAATTAGCCATCCCATTGAAGAGTCTTTTTTTCTGGAAGATAATGTTGCATTGTTATTCCAAAATGACCAAAATGGGGGACTCATCCAAGAACTAAAGATTGAAGATGGCGGTATTCGGAAAATAAGAAATACTAGAGACAGTATTTTATCAGTGGAACAAATAAGCAAAAATGAATACCTGATAAGTACACGGGATAAAATAGAACGTTATACTGTTAATCCAAATAATTTGGTTGATTACCTTTCTTTGGAAAGGGCAGTTGTTCAGTACGACAGGCTAAACAATCAACTCTATATTGGCTCTGGGAAAACGCTAAGTCTATTTAATAACAGACAGTTAACTTCAATCCAAACGATAGACTTTCAAACTCCAATTAAAGGCATAGATCTACGTTACAATTATTAAGTCGCTCCTCATCTTTCCCTACTTTTGCACGCTTATGAATACTAATGGTGAGTTTTCAATTTTTGAGTTAGACAACGGTCTAAAAGTCGTTCATAAGCAAGTGAATCGACCAGTGGCACATTGTGGTTTAATGATAAATGCTGGCACTAGAGATGAATTAGAAGGTGAACATGGAATTGCCCATTTCATTGAGCACGCTATTTTTAAGGGCACAAAGAATAGAAGAGCCTACCATATTTTAAATCGTTTGGACAGTGTAGGTGGAGAAATCGATGCTTATACAACTAAAGAAACAACCTGTTTTTACGCTTCCTTCTTAACTGAGTATTACGATCGATCAATTGAATTAATCAGCGATATTGTTCTAAACAGTCAATTTCCAGCAAAAGAGTTAGAAAAAGAAAAAGAGGTTGTTTTAGATGAAATCAATGCCTATTTAGACAGTCCATCAGATCAAATCTATGACGACTTTGAGAGTCAAGTTTTCTCAAAACATGCACTAGGAAATGGTATTTTAGGAACACCTAAAAGTGTTAAGAGCTTTACTAAGTCTAAAATACTGGGTTTTATAAAACGTCTTTATAAAGCAGAAAATATGGTGTTTTCAAGTGTTGGAAACATATCTGAAAAGAAGTTAAAGCAAAAATTAGAAAAACATTTTGCCATTCTGAATGGTAAAAATTTTGAACATCAAAGAATTCCTTTCGGTTCAAATGCTCCACAAAAAGTCAGTGAGCCCAAAAATACTATCCAAACTCACTGCATGATGGGTAAGGCAGTATATGGTGCTGACCATCCAAAAAGGATCAGCTTAATTTTGCTCAATAACATCTTAGGTGGGCCAGCTATGAATTCAATTCTCAACTTGAAAGTAAGAGAAAAATACGGCTTCACATATAACATAGAATCTAACTATGCAATTTACTCTGACAGTGGACTCTTTTCAATTTATTTGGCTTCAGATCCAAAATATATGGAACGATGCATCACAGCTGTTAATCGTGAATTAAAAAAACTTAGAGAGCAACAACTGAGCGCTAATAAATTGCATTTAGCCAAACAGCAATTAAAAGGTCAATTAGCTATTTCAAGAGAAAGCAATAGTAGTTTAATGCTTTCTTATGCTAAGAGCTTACTGCTGCATAACCGCATTGACACCATAGATATTATTCATGATAAGATTGATGTTTTATCTGCAACAGACCTCATTGAAGCAGCAAATCAACATTTAACCTATTCAGATTTTGATTACCTCTACTTTAAAGGTAAATAAGACCTATTAATTTCTCCTTCTAGGCTTGTTGAATTTCTTTTTAGCTACTGGTCTTTTTCCACCACCACCTTGACGACGACCGCCACCGCCACCTTGTTTTGGTGGAGCTTCCTCTGGGCTCTCATCGTGATAAACATGATCCTTAATTAAAGGAACATCCTGCTTGATCAGCTTTTGTATATCTCTCAAGTAAGAGCGTTCCTCAGCACTGCAGAATGAGATAGCTTCCCCGCTAGCCTTCGCTCTACCTGTTCTTCCAATTCGATGAACATAGGTCTCAGCAATATTGGGTAAATCATAATTTACAACCAACTCCAATTCTTCTACATCAATTCCTCTAGCTGCTATATCTGTAGCAACCAATACTTTCACCGACCCTTCTTTAAAGCCATTTAATGCCTTAACTCTTGCAGCCTGTGTTTTGTTTCCATGTATGGCAGCTGAGTTTATTCCTTCTCTATCCAGTAGTTTAACTACTTTATTTGCTCCATGCTTGGTTCGAGAAAATACAAGTACAGACTTTGCTCCTTTTGTAGTGATTAGGTCAACCAACAGCTTTATTTTATTGGATTTACTCACCATGTATACTGATTGTGTTACCTTCTCTGCTGTAGTTTGCTCTGGTCGAATCGTAACCCTTTCATGATCTCCTAAAATCTGATTTGAAAGTTGAACAATTGCTGGAGGCATGGTAGCCGAAAAGAAAAGTGACTGACGTTGCGAAGGCAAACGTTCAAGTAACTTTTTGATGTCATGAATAAAACCCATGTCCAACATTTGATCTGCTTCATCTAATACAAAATACTTGATGTGCTTTAAACTAATTAAACCTTGTCCCATTAAATCCAACAACCTTCCTGGTGTTGCTACCAATATATCGACCCCTTGCTTAAGTGTATTAACTTGTGCTGTTTGTTTTACTCCTCCAAAAATTACGGTACTCCTTAATCTGGTATGTTTGCCATAATCCTTTATACTTTCGTTTATCTGTAAAGCCAATTCTCTGGTAGGA
>Ga0316204_10008415_pt1 | contig 14347 bp, 15 predicted proteins | sample 6monrhotite_MG_2_FD_205661 | JGI IMG/M metagenome (GOLD analysis project Ga0316204, IMG submission 205661) | Microbial mat bacterial communities from mineral coupon in-situ incubated in ocean water Damariscotta River, Maine, United States -... | ecosystem: Environmental > Aquatic > Marine >...
CGCAAAATCAGCAGTGTTGCAAAACGTCGCAACGTCGGTGTAACGTCCGCGCGTGGATACCATTCAGAATGCAATGTCAACCTCCCCGCCACTTCCAGGCGACTCCGACGAGGAGCAGAGGCGGCAGCAGTCCCTAGAGCGGCGGATGGTCCTTGAGGGGCGCTGGCTTGACTATCTCATTGACGAGATGCAGCAGCACTTCGGCGACCCTCGGGATGAGGTCATCGGTAAGCCGACCATGGCGCGCAACCTCGCGCGCACCGTCACCCGCCAGACCTCCGCGCTGTACAAGAGCGAGCCGACCATCAGCAATGAGGACGCGGCTGCGGCCGAGACGCTGACCGACCTTGTGCGCCCGTCCATGCTCTGGCAGATGGGGAAGCGCCATCAGATGCGCACCATGTTCATCAATGACGGCCTGATGGCTGTGGACACGGTGGAGCGCGAGGGGCAGACGGTCCTGACCTACGAATCCGTGCCGATGGACATGGTCTACATCGAGAAGTCAGCCACAGACCCGATGCGGATGGGGCGCCTGGTCCATGCTGTCCCGCGCACGTTCGAGAAGGACGGCAAGCGGGTCTGCATGTGGACGCTTGACGACTGGAACATCCACGACCCGGAAAACCCCTACTACCGCATCATCCTCCCCGGTGACGCCGAGGACATCGACATCACGAGCGAGGTGATTGAGGGTGCGCCAGAGGGCGGGTATCAGGGCTCGGACTTCGCGTGGCGATGGTCGCAAGGGGAGCGCAAGGGACTGCCGTTCATCCCCTACGTGCTGTACCACCGCGAGGCCAGCGGGAAGTTGCTGGACCCGTGGGACAACATCGAAGCGCTCGAGGCCACGAAGACCGTCGCCGTGCTTTGGTCCTTCTGGGTCCACTGCGTCAAGGACGCGTCATTCGCTCAGCGGTGGACCGTCAACGCGCGTCTCCGAGGCGGCAGCGTCACAGGCGGCGAGGGGTACTCCAACGCCACCTACGTTCCCGCAGACCCCACATCGGTGATGCAGTTCGCGACGGACGCGATGGAGTCTGCCCAGATGGGGCAGTGGCTCGCTGGGGTTGACCCGGAGCGCCTTGAGGTCGCGGTGGCGTCCTTCGAGCGCAGCACCGCGGGCCTGTTCGGATTGAGCTCGGGCAGTTGGTCTCAGGGCGGCTCTGCTGAGAGCGGCTATGCGCTTGAGGTGAAGAACGAGGCCGTTCGGGAAATCTCCCGCGAGGTCGCGCCGAACTTCCGCGTCGGTGACGAAGAACTGATGCAGAAGTCCGCGGCGGTGTGCAACATCAGCGGCATCACGTCGGGGTTGACCGAGGAAGGCTACCGCGTCGAATACGCGCGGCTGCCGATGAGCGCAGAGGAGCGCCGGGCGGCAAAGGAGCGGATGGACACGCTCAATGCCGCAGACCTCGGAGGCCGCAAGCCTTCCCCGCAGTGGGTCCTCCAGCAAGTCCAGGGAGTGGATAACGCTGGCGCTACGGACATCATGAGGCAGTGGGAAGCGGACTGGAATGAGATCGGGGGCGCTGAGGAGCGCCTTATCGCGCACCTTCAGGAGCGCATCAACGGAACAGAGCGAGGAACACCATGAGCGACGACACGCACACGAGCGGACTTGAGAAGACCATCGCAGAGGTACGCGCCCAGAAGCGCGAGGCCATCGAGGCGCGGGACGCTGCGCTGGCTCAGGTCACGGAGGAGAAGGCGCGCTACACCCTGCGAGAGCAGGAGTTCACCACGCTTCAGGCTGCCCATGATGGGTTGGTCGAGAAGGTGTCGGCCTTCGGGACCGTGGGCGCTCAACTTGAGACGCAGAACCAGCGGGTCGCGGAGTTGGAAGCGAAGTTGACCGGCGCCACGAGTGCCGCGGAGCGTTCGCTCCTCATGGCCGACAAGCACCACCTTGACGCGGACGGGCGCGAGTTCTTCGCGGGCAAGTACTCGCGACTGCCCGAAGACCAGCGCGGCGACTTCGCTGAGTTCCTCGCGGGGCAGACCGAATCGCCCGTCTACAAGGCTGCCCGCTACAGTTTCGGAACGCCGTCTGCTGTCGCTGCTGAGCCTGCTGCCCCGTCGCCTGCGCCGGTCGCTGGCGAGCCTGTTCCAGTTCCCGCGCCTGCCCCTGCCGCCCCCTCTCGGCAGGCTGGTCGAGGCGACCCGGCGAGCGCAGGATCAGCACCCAACGGGCGCGTGCCTGTGTCTGTCGAATTCAAGCGGGATCCTGTCGCCGCTGCTGCGAAGTACGGCTACACGGTGAAGAACCCCGAGCGTTTCAAAACGAACTGACACCCTGAAACGATTTGACACACACCAGTGTGTATGTTTTAGGATAGCGCCACACCGGCCCGCGCGAAGCGAGGCCAACGAACACCACCCGCCGGCCAGCGGGACGCCTCCGTTAAGGGCGATAAGGGTCGGGACTCACAGGAGCCCTATCCCATGGCTATCGATTACGCGAATGAAGGCGCAGACCTCCGCGCTGCTGAGGTTGCGAACCCTCTTCTCTGGACCCTTCTGGTTGACAAGACCGACCTGTACAGCGTCGGCATGCTCAACTTTGGCGACCTCGCCGGAAGCGGGTCCAGCACCACGAACATCTCGCAGGTCGACCTTGACGACGCGATGACCGCGCCCGCTGAGGGCGCCGCTGTCGCGGTGACTGACTTCGGAACGTCGAGCGTTCAGGCTGCCATCGCACGGCAGGCCATCCGCCGCACCTACACCGACCTCTTCGTCGGCACGGGCGCACCCGGAATGGCGATGACCCCGCAAAAGGTCGCTGAGGACATCGCCAACGCGGTGACAATCCGGCGCACCGGCCTCATCGCCGCGCTGTTCTCCAGTGTCGCGAACTCGGTCGGAACCACCACGGTGGACCTGAGCGTGGATGACATCTACGACGCCATCTTCCAGCTTCAGAACGAGAGCAACGAGCCCCCGTTCTTCGTCACCCTCTACCCGGAGCAGTTCAACAACTTCATGAACTCGCTTCGCGGCGAGGGCGGTGCCAACCAGTTCAAGGCTGACACGGCGATGATGATGGGCGCGAAGCCCCCCGGGTTCAAGGGTGTGTGGAACAACGTCCAGTTCTGGACCTCCGATCAGGTCCCCACCGCCAACGGCGGCGCGGACTCGGCTGGCTGCATGTGGTCGCTCGGTGCCTTCGGGTACGTCGAGGGCAACGTCGCCCCAATGCTGAAGAACGCGGGCAGCCTGAAGGAGACGGTCCCGGAGCGGTCCCCCGCCTGGATCGAGTTCCAGCGCGACCCGGCCTCGGGCCTGACCGACGTGGTGGGCAACTACTACACGGGCGTCGTCGAGAACGAGGATCTGCGCGCCTGCGCGATCATCACCGACCGATAGAGCAGACCGCGAGGGCGGCGGGTTGGCGTTGTGCTGGCCCGCCGCAATCGCACTAGAGCGAGCGAGACAAGACCATGGCGATCGAAGGTCGAAAGATGCAGCGCCCGGGACAGGGCAACGAGACGCGACTCCCGAAGCGGGACGCGAAGCCCTCTCCCCCCTTCCGCTGGTTCACCCTCCCCGAGGCGTGGAACTGGCTCCCAGAGACTGGTGAATGGCTGCCCGCACTGCGCAAGATGGCGTGGGTCGCAGGCGTCAACGGCGGCGCGAACAACAAGCGCATGCCCGGTGGGTTCGACCCGACCGGACCGGCTCAGGTCATCCGCAGCAAGGCGGGAACCATCATCGAGCCTTTCGATTCGCGCCTCGAGGCTGAGGGTTACGACGGCTACGTCCGCGACCTCGACAACACGTCGGGGAACAAAGTTCATTTCGGCATGTTCGAGGAGTGGAACATCGTGGGGACCCGGGGTTACCGGCGCCACAACGACGACGAGTTCCACGACTTCCAGCGGTTCCTGCTGACCTCGAAGATCGTCGCACCGATGCACGAAGAGGTCCGGCGCGGGAAGTTGGAGCAGCAGCAGTCGCGCATCGACCGCCTCGTGGCTCGTGTCGGCGCAGAGCCGAGCAACGGCGCGGTGCGGAGCAAGTTGGACACCTTCCAGGCGACCCTGTACGGCATGGAGCACGGCTGTTCCATCACCGAGGCCCACGACATCCTCAACGGCGTGAAGCGCCCTGCTGTGGATGTGGACGCTGAGCCCGAGACTCCCACGAAGCGCGGGCCGGGTCGTCCCCGGAAGCAGGCCAGCAAGTGAGCAACAACCTCCCCGGTACGGGCATTGTCCGCAGGATGCAGGAGCGGGAGTCCAGAGGCGCCCAATCCTTCAGCGGTGAAGACCCGGAAGTCCGTCGCAAGATGGAGTTGATGACCGGCCATCTGGCGAACTCGGGGAACGATCCCGCGTTCTCCCGTGAGAAGGCGCGCGAATGCGCCGAACGAGCACACCGGAGGAAGCGCGGATGAGCGATCTCGACCCCAAAGTGATTCGACAGGCCCGCGCGAAGACGGCGCACAGCCACAAGGACTCGACCGGGCGCAAGGCGTGGTCAGAGTCCGACGCTGACCCTGTGGTCGGTGAGCCTGCTGACGACGGCTCGTTCGCGATCACGTTCGGGCCTGGCCTCGGCGGCGTGTCCGTCCGCGTCCACACGGACGGCGGCGGACTCGGGTACACGCTCGACCATGAGGGGCGCCCGCATTCCGGGTTCGTTCCTCCGAAGCCTGCCGCTGGTCGTCGCGTCTCTGAGTCTGAGCCCGAGCGCAAGGTGACTGAGCCGAAGGCTGAGGTGCCGAAGGCTCCCGCAAAGCCGAAGCGCAAGCGCGCTCCCCGCAAGAAGAAGGCGCCTACCTCAGACAAGTAGGACCACCGCCACACAATCACCGACGCCTCGGCGTCCGTCTGAAAGGACCGTGAAATGGCACTCGTACGAGACAACGCAGGAAAGGCCCCCCGGCCGCTCGGACTTCAGAACCCCGTCGCATACGCTGAGGTGGCCGTGGTCGGCTCCAACCGCATCGACGAGGCCGAGGTCGCCCCGATCATCACCACCGGAGAGGGCGACCCGAACGGGACGCTGACGAAGCCGCAGGGCTCGGTCTTTCTCCGACAGGATGGCGGCGGCGCCTCCGAGGTCATCTACGTCAACACGGACGGAGCCTCCGCGTGGGGCACCGTCGGCGCTGGCGCGATTGCCGACCCGGGCGATGCTGCTGCTGTCCCCGTGACCGCCTCTGCGGTGATTCCAATCACCACTGGAGCGGGTGGCGAAACCGGCACGGTCGCTATCCCCCCGAGTCTCGGCCTTCGGCTGATCTTCTGCTTCGATGTCGATGGTGGCGGAGACCGTGTGATCACGTTCGCCTCGGCCATCAACGTCGCAGGCAACACGATCGCGACCTTCGCCACCGCGCGGCAGGTCCTCATCGTGGAGGCCATCCAGTTGGCTGGCGTCCTCGCGTGGGAAGTGACCGTGAACAACGGCTCCGTCGCTCTCTCCTAGGACTCTGACCCATGCCGCAACGGACTCTCTACACGTCAGACTTTGACCGACCGGACTTCATCGTTCGTGCGCGGACGCAGACGTTGGAGATGCCGTTGCGGCGTAATGGGGCACAGGTCGCGCCCACGTCGGGGACCGTGACCATCAAGAACCAGAACGGGGACCTGATCGTCTCCGCTGCTGCCGTGACCATCACGGACGAGGTGGCCGTCTACACGCTCGCTGCCTCGACCATCCCCGACACGCTGGCCTTCTCGGACTTCTGGCGCGAGGTCTGGACTCTCGTTGTCGCGGGCGACACCGTGGTCATCGAGCGCCCCGCTGCGCTCGTGCGGGAGGACATCTACCCGACCGTATCCGCCGACTACATCCGCGGCCTCCACACCGACCTGTCGCGGGCCTACACGCCTGCTGAGACTCAGGGCTTTGGAGACAAGGCGTGGGGAAAGGTGAACCGCCATCTGCTCAAGGATGCGCGGAAGCCATATCGCATTCTGGACGCCTCCGACCTGTTCGAAGTCCACGAATGCACGTGGCTTGAGTTGATGTTCCGCGATATGTGGAGCAGCAGCGCTGGCGGCAAGTTCCGCTCGAATTGGGAGGCGTACAAGGCCGAGTGCGCCAAGGCGTGGGACGAACTGCGTCTCGACTACGACGTGGACGACGACGGCAATACCGACCCCGACGAGACGGGTCAGAGTGGGCAGCCGCTGCTGTACACCACGGGTCGGCCTCGCTGGCGCCGCGGACCGTATGGCGGGGGGATTTGCTGATGGCATCCACCCTCGCAGACATCATGGACTCAGTACGTCGCGCCGCATCGTCGGTGGACGGCATCAGTGATTCCGGGATGATCTTCTCCCCAAAGGAAGCGCCGCAGCCGATGGCGCACCGCACCTTTGCGGTATCCGTCTCGACTCGTGACACGGGCCAGGACCGCTCGGATGCTCGGCGTCGAATGCGGAAGCAGGCGATTGTGATTGCCCGCGTGTCGCATCAGATTGCGACCCGGAATGAGGTCGAGGGAACAGGCACGCTCGGCGGATTGCCAGAGGTGTTCCGGGACATCGAGAACATCGAGGCTGCCGTCTGGGGCTCCATCCTCGGAGACCTCGGCGGGGATGCACGAGTCATCCCGGGCACGTCGAGCGAGTCTCGCCCCGGCGCGACCCGTGAGTACGTGATCACCGACATCACATGGAACATCGTCTATACGCGGGACTCCTCCACTGTGAGGGCAGCATGAGCATCGGAGATGCCCCCGGGATCTACTCCTCCCCCCTCGGTCTCGCTCCCGCGTGGGCTCTCGGGTCCTGGGGGCGCTCCGCTCATGGTGCCTCATGGCTGTGATCGACATCAGCGAAATCGTGCTGCACATGCGCGGTCTTCTCGGCGGTGTCGCGGAAGATGCAATCCATACGGTCCTCGCCCATCAGGCGGAGGGGTTCATGGATGAGATCCGCGGCCCCTACCCGGGCGCCGGTCCAACCCCGTTCGATACGGGTCGCCTGCTGGCGTCGGGTCAGATTGACGTGACTGAGGTCTCCGTGGTGTTCGAGAACGACGCGAGCGAGCTCGGGAAAGAGTCCTACGCTTCATACGCGCACCACTCGGGGGATGCGGTCGGGCAGTACGACGACGACTCTGAGCGCCTGTTTCAGAAGTACTTTGGCGAGGACGCGGCCATCGCTCTGGGCGAAGTGACCGCGGGGTTGCTCGATGTCGGTTGATATCAGCATCGACGTGGGCGCGCGGCTCGGGGTTGTACCTGCCGCTGCCATGCCTGCGATCTCCGCCATCCTCGACGGGTTGCGGCGGCAGTGGCGCGAGCGGCTGATCACGACGTGGTTCCCGGTCAATGTGACGGGTCGCAGTCTTCAGGGTTGGCAGAATCGGATTGTGGGTCTGAACTGGATCCTTCGGAACCCGGTCGAATACGCGCAGTTCGTCCACTACTCGGGATCGAAGCGGGAGCTCTGGCGGATCCTCGAGCGGGACGCGCACGCGCTGCTACAGGCTGTGATGCCCGAGATGAAAGCCATTGTCCGCTCCTTCCGCGGCGTGGCTCCCCAGCCGTCCCAGCCTGCGCCCTCGGGCCTTTTCGCTTCGCTGCTCTTTCGGGCGCGTTCCGCTCTCAATGAATCAACCGGTAGAGACCGGCGCGCGCGTGACTTGCGCCAGCGCCAACGCCCTCGCAGGCGGTAGGAGTACACGATGGCTGAGTCCACAATCGTCAAGACCAAGTTGGACGGGACCGTCCAGTTTGCGGCTCTCGGCGGCGGCGCTTACAACACGACCACGGGCGCGCTTGAGGGTGGCGCTGAGTCGTACACCGCGGCCTTTGAGAACGGTGACCTCTCGTTCACGCCGTCGTCGCGCACGGTGCAGAACTACAAGGACCGGGGTCGCATCACCTCGCCGCCGTCCCTGCGCTACGGGGACGACGTGGAGGGCACATTGTCGATGACGATGCACCTCCGTGACCTGACGGACGCGAGCGCGGCGACCATGGCCGACATCGGGCACTTCCTGACCGGCAACCCCACGGGGTACGTCGGGTCGAATTGGGAGACCACGATGGCGAGTTCCGCTGGCGCGGGTGACGCCGAGGTGTACTCCATCGGGATGAAGTTGACGATCACCAACGCGGGCGACGGCACCGACACGCACTCTCTCGTCCTCAACTACGTGACCGGCTCGATCACGCTGACCGAGGGCGACCCTTCCAACCTTTCCTTGGACTTCGTCGTGAACGACAAGCCCGAGGAAGTGACCTGGCTGTAAACGATGGCTGCAACACTCAAGACCGACATCAAGATCAGCGCCTTCGGTGCCCTCGCGTTCGCCATGGACACGGGTGGCGCGAAGGAGTCGCACGACTTCGAGTATGAGGTTCAGTGGCCGTCTGGCACGGCTGCGTCGCAGGCGAATCAGGTCTGGTCCGACACTCGCACGGTGAACGCTGCTGCGAACGACGACCTGGAACTCGACAGCCTGACGCAGACCGATGACGCGGGCGCCACGGTGCGCTCCGTCTCGTTCTCTGTGGTGAAGGGTCTGTTCATCAAGAACACGTCCGACGCTGACAGGATCGACGTGGGCGGGGTCGGCGCCACTGCGTTTGCAGGCGACGGCTACCCGTTCAAGGACGACAGCGACATCATCTGTATCCCAGCAGGCGGGCACTTCTCGTGGTCGGACCCTGACGGGGTTGCCGTCACGAACGGCGCGACGGACATCCTGCGGATTGCGGGAGTGACGAGCAACCAGACGTTCACGATCTGGATCAACGGCGAGAGTTAACCCCGGGCGAGAGCCCGAGCGAGGGGAATGACATGAAGGCACGAACAGCGCCACGGGTCCTACCGGACAACTCCCGATTCTTCACCATCGAGGTCGAGGGGCTGGGTCTGACTCAGTGGCGCTTGCCGCTGCCGATGTATGCGGCCCTGTGGCAGACGCACATGGTGCAGAGCGGGATCATCGAGTTGGGCGCCGAACTCCGCGCAGTCCGCGAGGGCGACGGAGAGGCTGAGGCGAAGAAGGCGGGAGAACTCGCAGTCATCGGCCAGCACGTGAACGAGTCGATTGACCTGCACTTGCTCGGAGGCGCCGCGATTGGGCTTTGCTGGTACGGGCGGGACTCGGACATTGAGGCCACCCTGCGCGGGCATGACCGCGACTACTTCGCCTTCGGGGAGTCGGTCCTGCTGGAACTCCACGAGCACGGATGGACAGAGCGCCAGATGGCGACGGTGTGGGGCGCGCTGACCTCGAGGCTGAACGAGTCCCTGACGAGCAAGGAGGATGCCACCGCGCGCGAGGATTTTTCCGAAGCGGGCAAGGCCGAGAGCAGTTAATCGCGCTCGACATCGGGCTACACCTTCTGGGGGGCGACCCCCTCGGCTTCTACAAGCAACCAGCGGAGACACGCGCGGACCTCATGGCTTACCGAGCAATCATGCTGGACGATTCCGATTTCCGCTTTGAGTCGCTGGCGCCCGCTGGGTTCCGCGACGTTGGCATGTGGCTCAACCGCGTGGGCCTCAAGGCTGTCGTGGAGGACTTGAGCAAGGTGCTCGCGCTGGGCAAGGCATACGGGAAGCAGGTGTGGAAGGTGGACTTCGACAAGCCAACCGCTGGCCCCCGCACGCCCTCAGTGGCTCGCAAGGCTGCGCGCGATAGCGGGACATCTGACGCTGCTATGTCGTTTTGGTTCGAAGGGAAGGCTGGCTGATGGCTGATATCCGCCACGTACTGAGTCTCGACCCTAGCGACCTTCTGGAAGGCGTCCGCCGGGCTGTTGGCGCGTTCGACCATCTCGGGGACGAGGCTGCCGCGTCTGAGAAGAAGATCGAGAAAGCCAGCAAGGACACCACGCAGGCGCTCAAGAAGCAGGAGAAGGCGACCAAGGACGCGAAGAAGTCGAGCAGCGCGCTAGGCGATACGTTCCTTAAGATCGGCGCTGGAGCCGCAGGGCTCGTGTTCACCGCTGAGAAGATGGTTCAGGCGTTCCGGCTGGTAGCCGACGCGGTGTACGAAATCACCGAGACCGAGCCGCAGATCAAGCGATTCTCGGACGCATGGAGCGACACGCTAGGGAGCGTGCTCGACCCGTTGGCCGCGACCGTTGTGGGCATCAAGGGCGCCACGGCTGAGATGCTGGAGGAGTTCAACCGGTCGGAAGAGTTCAAGCGCTTCTCAAGCAACATCAGGACCGCGCTCCTTGAGGTTGGCGTTCCTGTCATTGCTGCGTTTGGGCGCAGTGTTGACGAGGTTAAGAAGCGGTTGGCCGTTATGGCTGGCGCTGCTGATGTTGCGTCCACAGTGATACGGGTTCTTGGCTCGGCCCTCCGAGGGAACTTTGACGCTATCGACAAGGCTGGCGGCCTATCTGACCAGTACAGCGATGCGCTTCTACGCCTCGACTCCGCCACGGCAGATCTGGCCGGAACCCTTGACGGGGTGGACGACTCGTGGAGTCGATGGGTAGAGCAGATCCGAGCCCAAGCCACTGCCGCCGAGGCTGGCATTACGAGCACTCGCAGGCTCAAGCAGGAGCAGAAGACTTACGGCGCCGAGGTTGAAGAAGGTGCAAAGCAGATCGTCAAGGCCGAGAAGGTCAAGCAGGACGCGATCCGCGAGACCCTCCGCGTGCGCGAGGACGCAGCGGAGAAGGAGTCCGGCATCATCGGGCAACTCGCGTCCATGGCTATCTCAAGCGCGCAGGACGTGGCCGAGACCATCATCAGCGGGCTCAAGCGCCTGGCTCTAGCGAACGTCAAGGAAGCGAAGAAGCGCCGGGACGTGGAGCTCGGTCTCGCCATCCTCCGCGGGGAACTCCAGGCGGCTGGCGCGTTCGGTACGACGCTGGCGACCTACGGCGGAACGCCTCAAGGCTTCGCGCTCGCGGCTGCGGCTGCGGCTGCTGTCGGCATCCAGAGCAAGGTCGCGGCTGGCGTGGCGTTCTCGGCGTCGTCTGACAAGTTCCACAGCGGCGGAGAGGTTCTGTCGGTGGGCGCTGGCGGCGAAGTCCCGGCCCTGCTCCTCCCCAAAGAGGGAGTCGTCAATCGGCAGGGCATGCAGACCATCGGTCGCTCTGCGCTGGACGACATCAACGCCGGCCAGCAGCCATCTGGCGGCAACGGGGTAAGCGTTGGCGTGCTCATGGTGAACCACAAGGCGGCGGGGGCCATCACGTCCCAGGCGCTGGACGATGCAGGGTCATCGCTGTCGCGTAGACTCTCCGCCATCAGTCCGTCTATCGGCGGGTACAACCCGCACCGGGGCGCGTAATGGCCGAGAAAAGCATCACGAGGTATCAGGGCGTCCTCATCCCCTCAGCGCGCTTCTCGTCGGCCACGCTGGCTAGCAAGGGCACGGGGAACACGGAGAGCGCCTACACGCAGGCGGGGGCCTTTACGGGCGTGCCTGTGCCAAGCAACTCGACGGGCCTCATCCTTCAGGCGAGCGGCGAGCAGAGCGAGGATGGGAGTCTTGAGGTGTTCGCGCAGCAGGGCGGGTTGGCTGGCGATGGTCGGTCCGGCTACGTGTGGAGAGACACTGGCGCGGGCGATACGGGCTCGGAGTACTACGGGCAGGACTCCCCGAACCTGATCACCGGAATCGACTTCCCCTTCTACACGGTCAGCAACAGCCTGTATCACGACCCCGTGCCAAAGCCGGTGACGCTGAGCAGTGGCGTTGTGATTGGCGTGCTCACGCAGATCATCAGTTCGGGCGCGATCAAGATCGGCACCTACACCCCATCAACCGGGGCATGGACAGATGCGAACTTCACGCCGGACCGCATCAACAACGTGGCGGGCACGGTCTACGAGCAGCATGGCCCTGCGATTGTCCAACTCCGCGCGGAGGGTGTGACTGACCGCGTGTTGATGTTCATCGGCTCCCCGTCTGAGGATAACGTCGATTCGTACTTCAGCGAGGATGACGGCGCCACGTGGGCAGCCTGCGGCTACAACGTCCTCAACACGAAACTATCCACAGCCGACATCCGGGACATGGCTGCCGCTGTGGATGAGGTGAGCGGGGAAATCGTCCTGTTCGTGGCCTTCGTTGACGGCACGAGCACCAACAACATGGCGCAGTACGTGAGCCACGACCACGGCGCGTCCTTCGAGTTGGTGAACGGCGACTTTCAGACGGACCTGCTCGGCGGGACTCAGGAGCCCGAGCGGCCTGACGTGGTGGCGCTGAGCGGCGGCGGGTTCATCTTCGGCTATCTGGACAACACCGGGTCAACCTCGACCACCTACGCGGCGCGGTTGCTCAATGCGTCTGACGATGCGACCGCACTGACGTTTGTCAAAGTGGCAGGGATTGGCGCTGGCTCTGGCACCATCACGTCGCGCGGGTTCGCCCTGCTTCGGTCAGGCCCTCGGGTCATCGCGTACATGGACCAACTCGGCGGCGGCAACGACCTCGCGTGCTACGTGTCAGAGGACTCGGGCACCTCGTGGTCATTCATGCACTCGACATGGGCAACGACCACATCAGGCAACACCGTCGGTGGGTACTGGCACTCATTCGGCGTTGCTGAGACATCCGGCGTCGTGATCTTCCTCTCCCGCTGGTCGGGGTCTGGGGACACGCACGACCCATACTCTACGGCGTCGGTCTACCTCGGCGGGTTCTCCCGACACACTGGCCCGGCTGCTGGCTCGGTGGACACTGGCATTGACACCGAGACCTATGACTTTCTCGCGTTCCTCGGATGGGGTGACACGCGCGGTCTTGGCGGTGGTGCCTACCTCCCGATCGGCACGCCATCAACGATGGGCTGGACCGAGACGGGCGCTGGCACCGGCTCGATCGTAGCGGCTGGTGCATGGCAAGTAGACACCACCGCGAACACGCTCTACGAGACGCGCACATGGACGGATGCGAGCGGAGGCGATGGGCCTCTTGGCAATGGCCCTGAGGCTGCCTTCTTTGAGTTCGGGATCGACATCGACAGCGGCGATGGAAGTAACACCACAGACGAGATCAGCGCGAAGATTCGATTCTCCGACAGCGACGGCGCCTTCTCTGCGAACTTCATTTACGAACTTGTGATCCGCTTCGACTCTGGCGGGTATCGACTCTGGGACGACGTGGCAGGGGCGGCAGCCAACGCGGTCGAGCGTGCGCAAGACCTGACGACACACACACGAATCAGGGTGGCCCTCGACAAGTCTGGCAACGTCAAGACCTGGGTGTGCGTGCCGGCACATAATCGGCAGTGGGAGGAGGGCATCGCCAGCACAACCGCACTCCAGGATGACAGCGGCGCGAACCCAGGTAACACGAACATCTTTGAGTGGGGGCATCGCGCGAGCACCACGAGCACGTCCCGCTGGCACATGGCGGCGTACAACAACAGCGCGCTGCGGTGGGGGCCGATCTCTGATGACGAACTCGGTGAAGAGTGGGTGAATCCAGACGATCTGCGCTACCGGGAGTTTGGGTCTCAGTTTGAGACGCTGTTCGACGGCGTGTCCGTCCGCGCTCTGGGTGGCCCTGCATGCAGAGCGGACACGTGGAAGATCGACGCCGGATACAGCAACCCGGTCGAGTTCGCTTTCGTCGCTGATGAGCCCTCGCCGTCAAGGCTTTGGCGCTCTACCGGCGATGCAACTCAGGTGGAACTCGTGTTCGATCTGGAGTCGCTGACCTTCGCCAACAACGCAGGCGAGTCTTACACGGAGAATACGGCGATTGGCGCGTTCTGCTTCGGCGGGAACATGCAGACCTTTCACCTCGACGGGTGGGACGGCGCCGCGTGGCAGACGCTGGGGACGGCGGAGGCAGACCACGGGATGAACTCCCTTCCGTACACGCGGAGCGGGTCTGTGGTGCGTCCAGGCTCGGGCACGTTCACCGCGGACCGCTACCTCTTCAGGAACGCGCACAACGGGGACACGTTCGACCTGAGCGGGAGCGTGCTGAGGAAGGTCGGGTCGAACACTGAAGGCTCATGGACGAACCAGACGACGAAGACGCCCGTGTTGCGGCTCGCCTCGCCTGACGGGTCGGAGGCTGCGTCTGGTACCGGTTCGCTATGGGCGCGGGACTTCGGCGTCGTGGTCCACGACCACACCGAAACGTATGAGTTCTACAGGATCCGCATTCCCGTTCAGGACACGGCAGATGACGACTTCCGCGGGAAGTTCGCGATTGGGCCTATCGTCCCGTTCGGCCATCAGCACGACCTCGGCTGGACCGTTCGGAAGCAGCGGCCATACCGGGACGTGGGGCTGCGCAACGGGCGAATGCGCCGGACGAAGGAAGGGCCGGTGCAGCGCGTGATCGACCTTTCGTGGTCACTGACTGCCGTTGACGCATCCCGGGTGTACGCCGACCAAACATCCACCGTCGTCGGGGATTACATCGTCCCGGGCGAGACGGA
>Ga0316204_10008416_pt1 | contig 14346 bp, 11 predicted proteins | sample 6monrhotite_MG_2_FD_205661 | JGI IMG/M metagenome (GOLD analysis project Ga0316204, IMG submission 205661) | Microbial mat bacterial communities from mineral coupon in-situ incubated in ocean water Damariscotta River, Maine, United States -... | ecosystem: Environmental > Aquatic > Marine >...
CGATAGTGTGGTTAATGAACTAGATAAAATTAAAAAGTTACCACAAGGCATTTGTCTTTATCACCAAGATTGGCATCAAGGAGTCGTGGGATTACTCGCTTCAAAAGTTAAAGAAAAAACCAATCGTCCCGTGATTGCATTTGCGCCAGAAAATGATGCATCCTCTATTCTCAAGGGATCCGCACGAAGTATTAGCGGTTTTCACATCCGTGATGCCATGGTCAATATAGAAACTAACCACCCAGACCTGATGATAAAGTTTGGTGGACATGCCATGGCAGCAGGCCTTTCTATCCAGAAAGATAATTATGCACAATTTAGAGAAATTTTTAATAACACTGTTAATAAATCACTCACAGAAGAACAACGACAACATACAATAGAAACGGATGGTGAATTAGATTCTATTGATTTATGTTTAGCAACAGCTGAAGAATTGCAAGCTCATGGACCATGGGGACAGAACTTCCCTGCCCCCTTATTTGATGGGTGGTTTAATATAATAGATAAAAAAGAAGTTGGTTTAGGTCATACAAAATTAACTTTACAAACCCAAGACCTATCAAAACGCATTGATGCCATTGCTTTTGGCATTCACCCCAATAACTTTAAGACTGATGGCAATAGAAATCAAATAACCTTTAGACTAGACATCAATGAATTTAGGGGCCGCAGAAGATTACAATTAATTGTGCAAAATATTATTAATTAATAGTTAACTGTTTAATTGATTTAAGACTCAATTTATAAAATGTATATTTGATTTTAATTCAGTTAAATTATTGTAATCATTCGATATGATGCATAAAATCTTTAAACACTTAAAGGAGTTTTTCAATGTTTCTAATGATAAGATGGAAAATCATATTTATTCTATTAATCCCAATATATTCATGGTCAAGTACACCTTATTTTTTACCAAAACCAGAGTTATCCAAAAAGTGTCATAAAGTTACTAAAAAGTTAGCGACTAAGCACGAGGAAAATGGCCTTTTATACTTTAATCAATATCAAAGCAAAATTAAAAACATTCTTAAAAAAAGCACCGCTGATCAAGGCTCAAAACAACAGATATTAAATAAAGCATCAAGTAAATATTCATTAGAATCTTCATTTAAAAAATTTGTTTTTGATTTCGTAGATGTACTTAAAAATGATATTACAAATGAAACTTGCGATCGTAAAAATTTAGAAAGCCTATCAGAAAAATCATTGAAATTTTATAAAGAAATCCTTGATCGCTCAAAATATTATATTGAGTACAGAGTAGAATTAGAAAGCTTAGATGCAGATGAAGGCCTTGCTATTATCTCAGCCTACTCCTATGGATATGCAGGTAGAATTGAAATAAACCCTGTTAAATTTATGGGTGATAGCATGAGTATTGGACCATTAAATAACTCCCAATATTTTCGTATTGCAAAATTAAAAGCTGGTGAGTACCAGTGGGGCCGTATAAAAGTATATGGGCCAATGTCATTATCATATAGGGATTTTAGTGATGCCAACTTAAAGTTTAAAATACAACCTGGAAAATTAAATTACACAGGGGTTTTTATTCATGAAGTTATGGGAATGTATGCAAAAGCTGAAATTTTTGATAAGGCAGCGGTAATAACCACCATGATTGAACAGGATTACCCTTTACTATTAAATAAATATGAATTAGTGAATGGATTAATTGAGAATGATCCTTTTATCAATTTTTACCTGACACAAAAAAAGAAATTAAAAAGTGGAAACTAAGGCAATGAATAAATATTTAAATGTAACAAAAATAACATTTTTTTTATTAATTTTATCTCATTTTGCCATTGCAAGTGACGAAGACAAAATTAATACTGAACAAGAAACAACTGTGGTAGATTTTTTTAAAGCTTCTGTCATTGCAGATGTCGTAGTCAACCCTTCTGGTAAATATATAGCTTATGTAAAAGGTAATAAGATAGTTGTTGGAAATAATAAGCTAAAATTCCACCCATTTTACACTTTAAAGGCGATGAGTGTTCAGGAAATAACATGGATTGGAGAGTCCAATTTGATAGTAGAAGTTTTTGATCGCATAACAAAAAGCATAAGTTTTGAGTATTTCAAAATGGAATTTGAAGGTGAGAATATAATATCTACCCACATGACGTCAATTTATCAAAGGGGCTATTTATTAGATCCCTTAATTGAAGAACCTAATAAAATATTGTTTGCCATTTATAAAACTAAAAAAGAAAAATCTTATACCAATGTCTTCAAGCTAGATTTACAAGAAATAATAGCACATCAAGTTCAGTCGGTTAAAAAATTAAATCGTTCCAATTCAAAATCTATGTACTGGATGCTTGATTCTCAAAAAAATCTAACCTATAGCCTTGGATACATAGAAGAGAAGCCAACCATTTATAAAAAAGCAAAAAAGAAAAGAACATGGAGTCAAATTTTTCAAGGGTCAAAAGATAATAGTTTTATTCCTAAGGCCATTTCAAAAGATGAAAGCAAGTTATGGGTATTAAGTAATGAACTAACAGATAAATTAGCGCTGCTAGAATATAATTTAAACAACATGTTAAACCCCAAAATATTATTCGAACATGATAAATTTGATTTAAAAGATATCATTATTTCTCCTGAACAAGAGGTTATTGGCGTCATATTTTTAGAAAAAGGCTTATTAAAGTATAAGTATTTTTCAAAAAAACAAGGAGATAGCCATCAATTGTTACAAAACAAATTTCCTAATCAAACAATTCATACAATTGGTGCCAATAAAGACCAATCAGTTCAAGTAATTATAGCCGTATCTGCAAATAACCCAGGAAGTGTCTATAAATGTCATGTTAAAAATCTTGATTGTGAATTAATCGACTCCTTAAAGCCATGGTTATCAGATGTAAAATTATCTGAAACAACCAGCCTTCAAGTTGAATCTGAAGAAGGATTTACTATTGAAGGATTTTTAACACTGCCCTCATCCAATAAAAAATCTTACCCATTAATTGTGATGCCACATGGTGGACCAATTGGCGTAAGTGATTATGGTTATTTTGATAGTCACGTGCAGTGGTTAGCCTATAATAATTATGCTATTCTTCAAGTTAATTACAGAGGATCAAGTGGCTATGGTAAAAAATTTGAGGCCGCAGGCTTCAAGCAATGGGGAAGAGGCATTGAAAATGATATTGATAATACCTTAAATTATGCTCTGAAATCACACCCTCAATTGGATCCCAAAAACATTTGTATATTTGGCTCTAGTTATGGTGGTTATTCAGCCTTAATGAGTATTATACGAAATCCTAAAATGTATAAATGTGCAGCATCTTTTGCAGGAGTCTCAGATTTAACATTAATGTTTAATAAATCATCAATAAAAAACAACGATGAATTAACCACGTTATTAAAGAAAATTGTTGGTGATCCCGATTCAGAGCAAGCTGAACTGATGGAATATTCACCAGTTTATCAATTCCAAAAAATTAAAAACCCAATATTCCTAGCCCATGGAACAAAGGATAATCGGGTAGATGTGGAACACAGCTGGCGTTTGAAAAAAATGTTGTCTATGGCAAATAAAGATGTGAAATGGTTGCCAATGGATGGAACCAAACATGGCTTCCAAAATACCCTAGAGGTCAAAACGTTTTATGACAATCTCATTCCATTTTTTGATAAACACTTGAAAACAACTTCTAAATAATCCAGTTGTTATCTCACTAAGCAATTTTAGACATAAAACAGATATAATATATAAATTTCAAAGATTAATACATTCTGCTAAAATAACACAGCTTAAAAATCAAGAGTCACTTACATGACAAAAAAAACCTTAATGGAACGTGCTAATTCAGCTTGCGAATTGTGTGGTTCAACAGCTGATTTAGATTCATATGCGATTCCTCCAGATATTGACGGTGGATTCGATAAAAGTATCTTAGCTTGTGAAACTTGTCGTTCTCAAATTAATAAAAACTCAGAAATGGACACCAATCATTGGCGTTGTTTAACTGAAAGTATGTGGAATGAAAATACGCCTGTTCAAGTGATGGCTTGGAGAATGCTTTCTCGTCTGAATTCTGAAAGTTGGGCTCAAGACGCCTTAGACATGATGTATTTAGAAGGTGATGTCTTAACTTGGGCTAAAGTCACTGGTGAGGGAGAAGCAGAAGACAGCTCACTCATTCATAAAGACAGCAATGGTGTGACTTTGACAGCTGGTGATACCGTTGTTTTGATAAAAGATCTCCCTGTGAAAGGGACGAGTATGGTGGCAAAACGCGGAACGGCTGTGAGAAAAATAGGTTTATCACCTGATAATTCAGAACACATTATTGGAAGAGTTAACGGCCAATCTATTGTTATATTAACTAAATTTACTAAGAAATCAGTTTAATTTACTCAGATTTTTTAAAGAGACTATCTGCATAATTCAGACAGTCTCTTTAAATAAATACTTATTGACAATTATTGACTGTTTTTTGGTAATGCAGCATAAAGTCATTATCAAAGACTGGGCCAAATTCAGAACCAGGGTACGAATCGCTGTGAAACGAATTTAGACCAATTGCATATTGACTACCGGATGAATCTTTTGGTTTGTCAGAAATCCAAGCCCCACCACTGTTGCCATGCCTCATAGGATTGTTTTTCATTTCAACAACTCCGCCTGCAGTAATGCCTTTGTTACCTCTAACTTCATACATGTATTTATTATCACCATAATTCTCAGGGTAGCCAATAGCTGTCCATATTTGATATGGTATGTCTTTTATTAATCCCAACCATCCATGGCTTGAATGTCTACTAGTTTGGATAAAAGCATAATCATATTGATAGTTTTTCTTTGGCTGTGACCACTTAGTATTAGCTACAACACAATTTGCAACAAATTTTTCTCCGCCACCATTATTATAAGCACGGTAAAAGACAAAATTATCATACCACTTTCCTGTACTGCCATCTTGTACACAATGTGCAGCGGTTAAGAGGATATTGCTTTGACCAACAAACTGAGCTGAACATAAATATTGTTGTTTATCCGGTTTTGTGAACAATAACACGCCACCTTTCGAATAAGGAGACAGATTGACGTCAGCTCGTTCAGGGGTTCCTATTGTTAGGTCTGATCCTTCAATGACCTCTATTGGCTTGTTTAAAGATTCTTTTACCTGCTTTTGATTAATGAGCTCTTTCATCTCTTGCTCTGAAAGTTTTGGGTGAGGTAAGGGTTTAACCTTTTTAATGTTTTCTGGCGTCCAATAATTATGGATTGAAGCTACCTTCTGTTTATTAATAGTTTTTATCATATCCATTGCATGAGAATGAGTTGTAGATAAAACTATTGATGTCATGATTAATACTTTGATGTTCATAATATACTCCTGGGGATTGCTGTTATGTGTTACTAATTAAAATTTGAGTTAAGTCTGAACCGCTTTCATGAATACTGCACCAAGTTTCATCGTTGCTATTCCATCCATTATTTATGTCAAACTTTACGGTTCTAGTATTGTTATCGGCATTTTCAACATCGATTAGAATACCTTGTTGATTGGTTGATGTAATAACCATGTTTTGGTCAATTGTTCCTTGGGGCACCATCATCAAAAAAGCTTTATTAACAGGATTGATTGATAATGAGTTATTACCAAAAAGTTCAAAGGCACTAACACCATAATAATTGTCACTATCATCACATACGCAAAGTCCTGACGAAAAAGGGTGGTCGGTATTATTTTTAATACCGATTGAATTAGCAGGGTTATTTTGTATGCTGATAGCATTAAAGGCGTCTATAACCATTTGTTGTTTGGGTAAAATTTTAAAAGTTGAACTGCTGACAAGCTGTTTATTTTTTTGCTGATCTTGGGGTTGAGAAATAAATAGTGTCGAGTTCTCATTAATTTTACTGGTTGATATATATGTGGCATATAAATCCTTCCATGAAATTAACAGTGAATTTAGAAATGAATTAAAAACATTCCAGCACAATGGACTACCTTGACTTGGTGATTGGCATGCTAAAAAAACACAAAGAGAGAGTTTATTTTTATTCAGTGAATCGCGTGTTATATCATCACAATTTACAATTATTTTATTATTCATGATAATTCCTTAAACTTAACTATTGTTGAGTGAAATACGCTCTATTTATTTATAGAGCGTACTAGTTAATAAGAACTGATTAAACTTCCGCTAAAACTCTTTTAGCTGAAGATTTTAATGATCTTTCATGTTCTTTTTGGATATTACTCATGGTTGCTGAAGGAAGAATCAAGTCAGGAGCCAAGGCAAAATTTTGTGGGTTTTCTTTTGCTTGAGGGTTACCATTAGTTTCCCAACCAGTGTTAATACTGAATCCTACATTTGCTGTTGGTTTCAATGTTGACATAATGATCGAGATTGATCTTGAAACTGCTGTTTCAACAACAGCACCTGTATCTAATTGATCTTGAGTAAACAACAATAAGATTTTTTCATAAGGTGCCATAATATTTCCAACTGCACCGTATTGAGGAAAGGCACAAATCGGTGAAAATTTACCTTGCGAATTCTTTGATAATAACCCAGAAGTCCACTCAGTAGTTTGATCACTCTTAAATGCAAAAGCTCCATCAACACCACCTGTTGTTGACACACTGGCACTTCCTGTATCTGATAATGTGATGACATCGCCTGGATTCATAGGTTGTTGTGTTGATATATCAACCACTACACCATTTCTGACTTGGGTATTACTAAAGTACCCGCCAAATTGCTCTTCCCAGGAAACGGTAACCGTGCTGGCAAATTTATTCACATCAAACCAAACAGTAGGAAGTGCTCCTGTTGGACTTGAAGTTTTTACACCTTTATATACTTGCATTTGAAAGCCATTATTTAAGGCTGCTAAAGTTTCGTTATCTAAATCAATTGTTACGCTATATTTGGTCATAATTATTCTCGCTTATTTAAGTTTAAAATTATCACCATATTCCAAATGGGATATGGCATTTTGCTATCTCATGAACCTATTCGTTATCTAATTAAGATTAGATTACTGAACGTGATTTGAGGATTTCAATTATGCAAATTTGTTTGATTTAAGTCCTTACGGAAACATTTATTTTTATTACGGAATTCTTACGATTTTATTTTATGCTTATTTATCAGCATCTTACTCATAAGAATTTGTTTGATTTATTCTAAATATTGCATGTGTACTCATGTTTCATTAGTTTAATAAAGGTCATTTACATGTGCTTGAGAGATATGATCAATTGAATGTTTATGCAATTATTATCTAAAAAGAATTAAACTAGAATTGTAATGGAAGCTTGAGAAGTTCAATCACTTGACTTATTAACTTATTGTGAGCAAAATAGATATTAATATCCCATTAAAATAAACTGTGACTACGTTAAAAATTAATCAGCCATTTTATGTTGGCTCGTGGTTAGTTACTCCTGACCAAAATAAGTTAAAAAATTCAAAAAAAGAAATTTTTATTGAACCTAAATTAATGCATGTACTAAATTATTTATGCGTTAATGCACCAGAAGCAGTTTCCTCTGATCGATTAATAGAATATTGTTGGCCTAATCAGTTCTTCAGTGATAATCCTTTACATAAATGTATTGCACAATTAAGAAAAATTTTAGGTGATAAGGCAAAACAACCTGAAATAATTAAAACCATCTCTAAGAAAGGTTATGCAATTATTGCCCTAATCAAGGGAATTAATTCACACTCATATTCTGTCAATACGCCATGGTTAGGGAAAAACCCATATCTGGGATTAAACCATTATCAAAAAGAACACAAAGATATTTATTTTGGGAGAAATAAGGCGATATCAGAAGTGAAATCTCTGTTTAATGGTATTGAAAGATCTGACAAACCATTATTAATTCTTGAAGGCATAAATGGGGTTGGTAAAACTTCATTGATAAATTGTCAGATTATACCGTCGCTGTTAGAACCCACTCATCCTTATAGATATACATTTATTGATAGCTGCTATTATGATTTTAAAAGTAGGCAAGATTCACAGTTGCTTCTCCATTTCATAAATGATTTAATTAATATGAAAGTGTTAGAACCTGGCACAGTTATTGAAGATTTTCTCAATCCTCCTGATCATTTATCGAATGAAAAGAATAAAAAACTATTTCTAAAAAAAACCAATAGTCAGAATAAAGTGATTTTTTTTATAGATCACATTGAAAAAATAATACCTGCAACTAATAGCAATGTAAAAGAGTTGGAATTGTTTTTTAATGTTATTTTATATTTAATTACGACAGGAAAATACTTTTTTATTTTTTCAATACGTTCTGAATGCTATCAAAACCTGATTCATTCTGAATCTTTTAATAGCTTAGAAGAAAAATCTTTGCGCTATAATTTGCTTAAACCCGATATGTTTGAAATTACCGAGATTATTCAAAAACCTCTACTAGCTGCAGGTTTAAGTTATGAATTTAATACAAAAACATTTGAGTCATTAGATACAACACTTATTAATGATGCAATAAATATAGGCGATATACTTTCCATTTTAAGTTATACATTAAAAGAGCTCTGTGACAACATCAATAAAAAACATCAACTCACATTTGAAGTTTACAATAAAATTGGTGGGCTTAAAGGTGCATTAAGTTATAAGGTTGACACTATAATAAATAAGTTAAACCAAGCAGATAAAAATACATTAAATTATATGCTTTATAATTTAATTCAGGTTGATCCTAATGACCATAATAGTTATGTTTGTGTAAAAGTAAATACAAGTACATTTAAAAAGGATGAAAATTTAAGAGTTATTAATTTATTATTAGAAGAAGGCTTGCTTCAATCAGAAGGTTGTCAAAACAATATTTATGTGTCCATATTCCACCCATCGATGATTAAAAAAAGTAATTTTTTTCAAAAGTGGATTGCCTCGAATCATTTAAAATTATCCTTGATTACAGAGGTTAGAACATTATCTAATCAATGGGTATCACATCAATATGATAAAAATTATTTATTGAAGAATAAACATTTATTGGAGCAGATAAATAAGCTTTCTAATGGTGAAACTATAAAATTTGATCAAAATGAAAAGTTATTCCTATCAAAGTCAAACCAACGATTAAAATTTAAAAATAAATTAAAATTTTTATTAGTATCAGTCCTTTGTTCTTTATTGATACTTACATCACTCTTGTTAATTGAAAATAAAAAGTCTAATGATCATTTAATAACAATCAATAACAAAGCTGAAAATCTTATTACATTTATGTTAGGAGATTTAAAAGATACTTTACGCCCAGATGGAAAGCTCGATCAAATAAAATTGATAGGAGATCAAGTGATTGGCTACTATAACAACCGGACCAAGATCAAACAATCCAAATTTTCTACTCTTCAATATTACAAAGCATTAAACATCATAGGGGAAGTGGAAGTGATACGAGGCGAATTAAACAGTGCATCTGATACCTTTAAACTTGCGAACAAACATGATATTTCATATTTTAAATCCAATGATATAAAATTACCTGCACTCATTCATTATAGTCAAAGCAATTATTGGTTAGGCTATATCAATTTTTTACAAAAAAAATACAATCAAACACAAATCTACTGGTCAAAATATCTTGATTTAAGCCAGCAATTGATTGAGCATCAACCAGTAAATGAAAAATGGTTATTAGAAAAATCATATGCATTAAACAATCTAGGGACACTTAATTATAAATTAAAAAAATACAAAACAGCAAAAGATTACTTTTATGAATCCGCAAAAATCAAAAAGAAATTGCATGATAAAAATCCTGATAATATAAATTATATTGTTGGGCTAGCAGACACTATTTCATGGCAAGCAAATATCTTTGATAAAGAGAATAATTTAGTATTAGCCAAAGAAATGCACCATAAATCACTTAAACTAACTAAAAAACTATCCAAAATAGATTCGACTAAAAACTTATGGCAGCACAGATTAGCATTGGCATATTATCGTTTGGCCTTAAGTCATTATCAATTAGGTGAATTAAAAGATACCAAGTTTTATTTATTACAATCTATTCCCATTTATTCTCATTTAAATAAATTTGATACAACTAATCAGTTGTGGATAAAAGAATTCATTAACAATTTAATATTAATATCAAAGGTTTATAGGCATACCAATGACATAGATAACGCCATATTAAATCTAAATAGTAGCCTTGATTTTTATAACACTTATTTGCCTGAAAGTAAAAAGTTAAAATATGCAGCTATTCAAAACCTCTATATTAATGCTGAATTTAGCCAGGTTTATTTAATGTTAAATCAGAAGAAAACAGCCTTAGAGCTATTTAGTAAACAAGCACATAATTTTGATTCTACTAGCTATTTTAATAATAATTATTACCGCGCTTATATTAATTTTATATTAGCTAAATTGTATTTTGCCAATAATAAAAATATGTCTGCAAAATTATTATTAGGAGAATCTCTAAAAATATTGAACGTTGGGGTATCAACAACTGAAGACAAAAGGCACATGGCACTCTATGTGGCAATTGAAAGAATTTTAAAAATATCCAAGCCAACAATAGCTCTGATAACAAAACTCAAAAATATAAGTTATCAGAATCCTGACTTTAATTACTAACACAAGAGGAAAAAAAATGACCGCAGTTAATGACAACGAAAAGCCAACAGAAATCAGTCTCACAGCATCTTACGTAACATTTGGTGGTAATACAGGTAATGGTGAATACTTTTATGCTTTTGATAAAAACACCCTGTTATTTACAAAACCTGGGAATTACACTATCAGTATTACACTATCAAAATCTACACCCAAACACTTTGAAATATACAGCTTTATTTGTAGTAATGACACTGGAAATATTACCCGAGATGAGTCTATTACCAGTCTTCCTAATAACATCACTCTCAAAAACAATAATTCATCAAACCAGTCCATCAATTTATCCATTGTGATGTATGATACAGTTGAAGAGAAGTATTTTAGTTGTGACCCACAAGTACTAAATTCACCCGATCCAGACTAAAACATAGCTATATTCAACTTGAAAATAGTTGATGAACATTAATGAAAATAAATATGTAAACACTTCAATAAAGCCCAATTCAATTGGGCTTTATATCATTTTCAATGTGCTGAAATCAATAAATGATACACTCAAAATTTAGTAAAAACAATATCAAAAAAGATCATTCAAGGCTACTTTCGGTGAAATTTTACATTTAATGTTCGACCTGAATTCACACTTAAACTTGAAATTTGGTTTTCTTTATTTCGGTTAAATTTAATATAAACACCCCATTTGGTTTTAAAAAAATCTTTCGCAACTGCCACTAATGGTAACTCACCTAACCAACGGTGTTGAACAGTTAATTTTTCATCATTCACATTTAAATGATAAACAGTTTCTAACTCTTCACTCCAATAATCACCATTATAAACTTTCAAGCTCGCTACATCTGGGTTCCATTTTTCTGCTTTATAGTAGGTTTTTTTAGCGCCATCAACAATTGTTAATTGGGTTTTTTCATTTGAAATATTTCTAACTTGAATTTCAATCTCCGATCCTTCTAAATGAAATGCATTCCGTGCTATTGGAATAAGTTTAGATTTCCCATAAAAAAGTGAACCATCAACCATAGTAAATTCTATCGTTCTATTGTATGTATTTTTTATATATATTCCTGATAATTGAGCTAGCTGATCTTGCTTCATTTCAATTGGCTCAATAATTTTTTCAGGTGTGTCAGTCATGTGTTCTTCAAGTATTATATCTGCAATTTTTGATGTATCTAACCATCCTTTTCTGCCAAAATTTGAAACAGTAAAAATGCCTAAATCTTGCTCTGGAAAATAACTTAATTGTGTTGAAAAAGCTTCGTGTCCTCCGGTGTGTCTATAGCGTTTTAGTCCGCGATAAGAGCCATTAAATATGCCTAAGGCATATTCAGAATCAGTGCCATCGTTTAATATAAAAGGTTTTAAGAATATATTATTAACCTTACGACCTCCAATCTCTGCAGTTCTATAGTTATTAATCCACTTAACCATATCATTAACACTTGAGTATACTTCTGCAGCACCAAAGATAGCCCGATTACTTTCTTGATTGATATAGCCTTTTTCTTTAATGTAAGAATAAGATTCTGCTGTATTAAGAATAACCTCTCCGACGTAACTCTCAATTTGCGTATCATTCATTTTAAGTGGTTGTAAAATATTGGTCTCTACCCATTTATCTGCTGGCTGACCTGTCACTTTTTCCATCACTTCGGCCAAAATAACCCATGCCGTACTGTTGTAGGTAAAACGAGAACCTGGAATAAATTCTAGTTCTGGTTGATTTCTAACCACATCAAGACATTCTTTTCTAGTCAGACGATCAACCCCAATGTTTCTGCCAGCTAAGGCTGACATGGCATACGCTTCCCTGTAACCACTGGTATGGCTTAAAAGGTGTCTTAAGGTGACTTTATGTTTAAACTTAGGCCAATCTTCCAAATACTTAGCTACTGGGTCATCAAGATTTAAATCACCATTCACGTGTAACATAGCAAAAGCATATCCGAGAAACTGCTTACTTACAGAACCTATGTTATAAACCATTTTGGGATTATTTGACATCTTGTATGCCATATTTGCTAAGCCATAACCTTTCCCGAAAACAAGTTTACCATTTTGAACAATGCCAATAACAAGACCCGGTGTGGATTGATTAACACCTGATGGAATGAGCGCATCAATTTTAGCTTCAAGTTCTTTTTTATCAAATACTTTTGCATCAGAAATTGACGAACAAATTAAAACAAGAAAGAGAAAAGTGTGGGTTAACTGGTTTTTCATAATGTGAAGTTTAATTTTTAACAAACCTTATAATTGCATACAACAAGAAAAATAAAAACAATAATAATAATAATAATAAATTATTGGCTATTCGATAACTACAAAAGAGGATTGAACAAATAATTAATGGAAACAATTCCTCATAAGTATGTATCTAAATATTAATGTTTGGATAATACATTAAAGCGCTTTATAATCATGATTAACTTCATTCAATATCAGGTTATATACCACCTGAATAGTATGAAAATCTAAATTCAAAACCCATATCAATCTATGGTTTATAAACAATAAGAAAGAATTAAGAGACAATAATGAAAAGATCAATAAAATTAATCAGCATACTACTGATATTATTCATGTTCCATAACAGTTATTCCCAACCCAAATTAAGACCAGCTAAATGGGCAACACAAGTAATTGGGACGGAGTTAGATAACTTCCATAAAATGGACGAAGGTGTATACCGCTCAAAACAACCCGATGAAGAGACATTTGCTATGCTTGAAAATATGGGCATAAAAGAAATCTTAAATTTGCGTCGTCACCATAGCGATAACGATGAAGCGGAAGAAACTGATTTAACACTACACCACATTAAAATCAATGCAGGTTCAATCACCGAAGATCACCTGATAAAAGCATTATCTATTATTAAGAATAGAAAAGGTCCCATTGTTTTTCATTGTTGGCATGGTTCTGATCGAACAGGAGCTGTCGCTGCTGCCTATCGTATTATTTTCAATAACTGGAGCAAAGCTGATGCCATCGATGAATTAGAAAATGGTAATTATGGCTACCATGAACAATTTTACGGCAACATTAAAGACCTCATAAATAATTTAGATGTAGATCACGTTAAATTCCATTTGCTCAATTAGAAATATACTCTATGAAACACAGGTTTTATTAATAAATAAGAGAGCAATTTCATGAAAAATTTAGTGATATATATAATAATTTTACTCCTTATTTCCAGTTGTACATCAACAAAAAAATCTTCTCTTTTTAAGGAAAAAGTCGCTGAAAAAGCTAATGCACTCTACAAAAACTCTCATTGTAATTGGACAGCAAAACATTTTGGTGTAGTTGACTCATGTGATGATAAAGTCACAGTTTATGGCTACCCAAATAATTGTTATAAAGTATTTTTTAAGAAAAGTAGAGGGAATTCATATATTCGAGTTGGAGAAAATTCAAAAAAAGAAATAGGCATAGGATATATCAGACATATAGATAAAGATAAAGTCGACAAATTAAACGAAAGGTTTCATTGTTACCATTAATATTTATTACTTTTGATTAGCTACGAATCACACTAGATAATACTGTTAACACCACCAAGATATAGCGCAGGCACAAACACAAATAAGGACCAAACAATCGAGCCAGAAACAAACATGACCAACACACTGAGGGCTTGATGCTGAATATATTCATTTGATTTAATTAAAAGGCTGTTTTCAAAGCTACTGTGAATAATCTGAAGGGCTGTGTTTATTGAT
>Ga0316204_10008417_pt1 | contig 14343 bp, 11 predicted proteins | sample 6monrhotite_MG_2_FD_205661 | JGI IMG/M metagenome (GOLD analysis project Ga0316204, IMG submission 205661) | Microbial mat bacterial communities from mineral coupon in-situ incubated in ocean water Damariscotta River, Maine, United States -... | ecosystem: Environmental > Aquatic > Marine >...
TTTGCGACAGGCTGGAAATTAACGCGGCGGCTACAGCCATGTCAGCCGCAGGCTCGGAAACCTTAAGCCCGCCAGCCACATTCAGATATACATCGCAGCCTGCCAGCCCAAGGCCCGCGCGTGCATCAAGCACTGCAAGGACCATTGCCAGCCTGCCACTATCCCAACCAACGACAGCGCGGCGCGGATTGGCGGCGCTGGACCGGGCAACGAGGGCCTGTATTTCTACGAGAACGGGTCGTGATCCCTCAATGCCTGCGAATACAGCCGAGCCGGGCTCGCGGGCGTTATGGTCTGCTAAAAATAGCGCGGAGGGATTGGTTACTTCGCTAAGGCCTGCGCCTGTCATCTCGAAAACACCAATTTCGTCTGTGGCACCAAAACGGTTTTTCACAGCACGCAGGATGCGGAATTGGTGCCCACGGTCACCTTCAAAATACAAAACTGTATCTACCATATGCTCTAGAACGCGAGGACCAGCAATTTGGCCATCTTTGGTGACATGACCCACAAGAATAACGACGGTGCCGCGACGTTTGGCAAAACTGATCAGTTCGTGCGCGCAAACACGGACCTGACTTACGGTGCCGGGCGCGCTTTCTACATGGTCGGCAAAAAGCGTTTGAATACTGTCGATTACAACGGCTTTGGGTGCCGTTCCTTCGTCAAGAGTAGACAGGATGTTCCGCAGGCTTGTCTCGCAGCCCAACCTGAGTGGAGCATCTGACAATCCCAGCCGCTTGGCGCGCATTTGCACCTGTGCCGTAGATTCTTCACCGGAAATATAGACGCAGTCTTCGCCTTTTAATGCCAGAGCGCCCATAGCATGCAGCAATAGGGTGGATTTGCCGATGCCAGGGTCACCGCCTATCAATATGGCGCTGCCAGGCACCAAACCGCCACCAAGGGCGCGGTCTAGCTCACCTATGCCAATCAGTTTGCGCGGTGCTTGTTTGATAGGCTCATCAAGCGATACCAGGTCAATTTTCCGGCCTTTTTTAGCACTAAGCCCTTTTGGCGCTCCAGACACAGCGGCTGCTTCTTCAATGATGCTGTTCCAGCTACCACAATCATTGCATTTACCTTGCCAGCGTTGATAACTGGTACCGCAACTGCCGCAAGTATAGGATTTCTGCGGTTTTGCCATTAGGCTACTGTTGCTTTCACTTGCGTATCCATCTGAATTGGGCCCTCGGCGCTGCCGTGGACAAATTGGTCTACATACGCGTTTCCGCTATTGTTGATCTGGGCTTTAGCGCCGTGCCAGATGATTTTCCCCTCATAAAGCATGGCGACATTATCGGCGATTTTATGGGCGCTTGCCATGTCGTGGGTGATCGTTAGCGTCGTTGCGCCAAGGTCTTGCACACACTCGACGATAAGGTCGTTGATTACATCGGCCATAATCGGGTCAAGTCCGGTGGTTGGCTCATCGAATAAAATAATCTCGGGTTCGGTAGCTATGGCACGAGCCAACCCGACGCGCTTCTTCATACCGCCAGACAGCTCGTCAGGAGATAACGCGCCCACATCTGCCGATAGGCCAACGCGTCTGAGCTTTTCCACAGCGATTTCTTTCGCGTCCACTTTGTTCAGGCCTTGCCCTTGTATTAGGCCAAAGGCCACATTTTCCCACACGGTTAGGCTGTCAAACAGCGCCGCGCCCTGAAAAAGCATGCCTATCTTGCTGAGAACACGTTTACGGCCACTATGGCCGAGGCTGCAAACATCATCACCGTCAACGAAGATAGACCCATGTTCCGGCTGCAACAAACCAAGCAGGCATTTGAGCATTACGGATTTACCGGACCCTGAGCCTCCGATGATAACCAGTGACTGACCTCGCTCAATTTCTAAATTAATGCCGCGAAGTATCTTTTTGTTTCCAAACGATTTTTTAACATCACTGAATCTGATCATTGGTTCGCTCATCAGCCTGTAACTCCGAATACAATCACCGTAATTATCAGATTTGTTAGCAGTATTGCGATAAAGGCAGAAACAACAGCATTGGTGGTAGCTTTACCAACCCCTTGTGCGCCGCCACGGCTAATATAACCGTGATAGCTGCCCATTAAGGCAATGAAAAACCCAAAGACCGCAGCCTTAACTAGGCTGGAATTTATATCCGCGGCTTCGAGAAAGTCAGCGGTTACCTGCAAATAATTGGCGGCGTTCAGGCCTAATCGTTCCGTGCCAATTAGAAAGCCACCAAGAACACCAATTACGTTCGCCACTAGAACCAGTAAGGGCAGGGTTAAAACGGCGGCCAGTAGGCGCGGGACTATCAGATATTTGAAAGGGTCGGTGGAAAGGGTGACAAGCGCGTCAATTTGTTCGGTAACCCGCATGGTGCCAAGCTCTGCAGCCATAGCGCTGGAAACGCGCCCGGCAACCATCAAGCCGCCAAGTACGGGTCCGAGTTCTCGCACGATGGCAATAACGACCACGCCCGGCACAACAGATTCCGCATTAAACCGTGTGCCACCAACAAATATTTGCTGGGCAAGCGCTGCACCTGTGAAAAGTGCGGTAAGGCCAACAACTGGTAAGCTGTTGTATCCAATCAACCACATCTGTTGGCCAATAAGCCGCCAGTAAATAGGCGGCCGCACGATATGGCTTACAGCCACAGCTATAAACTGGAAAAGCCTTCCCAGTTCCGACAGTGCCGCCAATATTATTCTGCCAATAATGGCCAATGGATTTTTCACAGTGTCGCCCGTTTGTTTCCTATATGTTCTATAGTGGTAATCCGATGCTTACGGGCTCTTGTCAATAAGAAAAGTGGCGATTTATTGACCGCTGAAATTAGTAGGGCGTTTTTCGAGGAAGGCTAGTACGCCCTCGGTGCTATCCGACGTTTGCCCTGCGGCGCGCTGGGCCTGCGCTTCAGCATATAATTGTTCTGAAAAGCTGTTGCCAGAGCTCGCCGCCATCAATTTGCGGATATTTGAAAGTGATTTTGTTGGTCCTTTTGCCAGTTTTTTCGCAAGGGCCGTTGCCGTTTCCAACAATGCGTCGTCTGCCACTACATTATAGATCATGCCCCATTCCAGGGCCGTTTTTGCGGATACTTTTTCGCCGAGCATCATCATTGCGCGAGCGCGTGCAGTGCCTATTAGTCGAGGCAATATGAAGGTGCTGCCTGCATCTGGTACCAGGCCAATATTGATAAAAGCCTGCAGGAAATAGGCAGATTCAGCGGCTAACACTATGTCAGCCGATATAGCAAGGCTCATGCCTGCTCCGGCGGCGACCCCGTTAACGGCAGATACGATAGGCATTTCCAGCGCGGCAAGTTCCTGTAGCAACGGGTGGTAGGTATCCATCAGGCTGGCACCAGGATCAGCGCGTGGGCCAACTGCGCCGTCAGCCAAATCAGCGCCAGCACAAAAGCCTCGTCCGCTACCCGTAAGGAGCAGGCAGCGAACATCACTGTCTGGGGATGCAATTTGCCGCACAGCGGTCAATAGCTCAGCCTTTAAGTTACCGCTGAGTGCATTCAGCCTGTCAGGCCGGTTAAATGTGATGGTCGCCAGACTATCCGTTATATCCAGCGTCAGGTCTTTAAAGTCGGCCATAAATATCCCCGCAAACATCTCAGGCGCGAATGCGCTCTGGTAGAAGTGTAAAGATGATTTAGGGCCCGATCAAGATGCGACAAGCGCCACTATTTCGAAATTTTTGGCTCACGAAGTAAAAAAGCGGGAACGTGCGGGCCAAGGCCAACAAACGGTGCTTTCGGCATATCGTCTGGCGCAAATTTTGGTGCGCCGCCTCTTGAGCGAGGACCTGAGCTTCTGCGCTCAGATGATCGACCCTGCCTATGATCTTTGGATTCGCGGGGTTCGCGGCGTGAGCCTTTACGGTCGCGGCTTGACGTGCGTGCTTTGCCGGTTGGTTTATCTTCAACCGTTTCGCTTGCAGCCGTAGCCGAGCTGGCTTCGTCAGCCACGCTTTCGGTTTTTGCCTTTATGTCGGACTTTTCCGGTGTGTCTTTACTGCGAGGCGCACGCTTTTCGGGCTTGAGCTCAAGGTCCTTAATGCGGGCTATAGGCAGTTTTGTAAGTTTTTCAATCGCTTCCAGCAGCCGCACGTCTATTTTCGACTTGGTAGTAATTGTAATTGCCTTGCCTTTGCGGCCAGCACGACCGGTACGGCCAATTCTGTGTACATAATCTTCTGCGTGTCCCGGTACATCATAATTGAAAACATGACTTACGTCAGGAACGTCGAGCCCACGTGCAGCAACGTCGGACGCGCAAAGCAACTGGATTTCATTGGCCTTAAACTGGCGCAAGGTCTCCATACGCTCGCTTTGTTCCATGTCGCCGTGCAACTGTCCAACACTGAACCCGTGTGTTTTAAGCGAAGCAAAAACTTCTTTCACATCACGCTTGCGGTTGCAGAAAATGATTCCGTTTTTGATTTCTTCGTCGCGCAGCAAGTGGCGTAGCGTGCGGCGTTTGTCCCGGGGCCCTACTTCTATCAAGCACTGTTCGATTGTGTTGGCGGTTGTCGCGGGTCGGGCCACTTCAACTTTTTTGGGCTCGGTCAGGAATTTCTTGGTGAGCCGCTGAATTGCGGGCGGCATGGTAGCCGAGAAGAATAACGTCTGGTGCTTTTTAGTGATTTTCTCGCAAATTTTCTCAACATCAGGGATGAAGCCCATGTCGAGCATGCGGTCGGCTTCATCAACCACCAAAATTTCGATGCCGGTAAGCAACAGTTTACCGCGCTCAAAATGGTCCAGTAAACGCCCAGGTGTTGCAATCAATACATCAGCACCGCGATCAAGGGCCTTTTCCTGATCTTTGAAATTAACGCCCCCGATAAGAAGCGCCATCGATAGCTTGTGGTTTTTACCGTATTTTTCAAAGCTTTCCGCTACCTGTGCAGCAAGCTCGCGTGTAGGTTCAAGAATAAGCGAGCGAGGCATACGCGCTCTGGCGCGGCCTTCGGAAAGAATATCAATCATCGGAAGGGTGAAAGAGGCGGTTTTACCGGTGCCTGTTTGCGCAATGCCCAGTATATCTCGACCCATAAGACACTGGGGAATAGCACCTGCCTGGATTGGGGTTGGTTCACTATAGCCTGCGTCCGCTACTGCAGCCAACGTAGGATCACTCAGTCCCAGAATCTCAAAACCCATTCAAAAAACACCAATTTAAAGTCATACAATTGGGCGGCAGCATAGGAGCAAGCCTGTTAAAGTCAATCAGGGAAGCGCATTCAGGCTCAGCTGCGCGCGTTTTATAGCGCTTAAAGCAACATAAATGTGACAGTCTGAGCCGAGTGCGTTGGCATATGGTGGCTATTGCAAGGTGAGTATTACGCCGGCAGATTAATGCGAATGTCACATGCGGCCTGCCAAAACTGGCTACTGCCGGCCCGACTGGCAGCCGCTCTAATTGGTGGCCGCCTTGGCAATATGCTAAACGTCCAACTGGCCGCTAAATATCCAACTGGTCGATTTCCGCTGCGTTATCGCGGATAAATTCAAAGCGCTTTTCGGGCTTTTTACCCATCAAGTCGTCAACCAGCCTGCCTATTTCGGCGCGCTCGCCATATTCTGGCGGCAGGGTCACACGAAGCAGCGTGCGGTTTTCCGGCGCCATGGTCGTTTCTTTGAGTTGCGCAGGCGGCATTTCGCCGAGACCCTTAAAGCGGCTTATTTCTACGTTGCTCTTACCCGAAAACTCTGAGGCCATCAGTTCGTCTTTATGCTCATCATCCCGGGCGTAAAAAACCTTGCCACCTTTTGCGAGCCGGTAAAGCGGCGGCTGCGCTAAATAAAGGTGGCCATCTTTTACCAAATCTCGCATTTCCTGGAAAAAGAAAGTCATCAAAAGCGTGGCGATATGCGCGCCGTCAACATCCGCATCACACATGATGATGATTTTTTCATAGCGAAGCGCTTCGCCATTATAGTGGTCTCGCACGCCGCAGCCGAGCGCAAGCGTGAGGTCCTTGATTTCCTGATTGCCCGCTATTTTTTCGCGGGTGGCGGATGCCACGTTCAATATCTTGCCGCGTATTGGTAATATTGCCTGGGTTTTGCGGTTGCGAGCCTGCTTGGCTGAGCCGCCCGCGCTATCGCCTTCAACAATATATATTTCGGTGCCTTCAGCTTCGGCACTAGCGCAATCGGTTAATTTTCCGGGTAGACGAAGCTTGCGTTTTCCAACAGCCGTTGCCCGTTTGATTTCTTTTTCCTGTTTTCGGCGCATGCGCTCGTCCAGGCGCTCCAACGCCCAGGTTATCAGCCCATTAGCACGTTCAGGGTGGTCTGCCAGCCAGTGATCAAACGCATCTCTGATCGCGTTCTCGGTAAAGCGCTGGGCATCGGCGGTTGATAGTTTGTCTTTTGTTTGCCCCTGAAATTGGGGATCGCGGATAAACACAGAAAGCATGGCGCATGAGAGGCCACAAATGTCTTCTGACGTAAGCTGCAGTGCCTTTTTGTTGTTGGTGAGCTCCGCATAAGCCTTTACGGCTTTGAGCAAGGCGCTGCGCATCCCGTTTTCGTGGGTTCCGCCTTGCGGGGTAGGGATGGTGTTACAGTAACTGTTGCAAAAGCCGTCACCGAACTCTGGCCAGTGAATGGCCCATTCCACTTGGCCCTGTTCGTCAGGGAACTTTACAAAGCCTGAAAAAGGCTCCTCTGTAACGCAGGTTCGGTTTTTCAAGGTTTCAGACAGATAATCCGTAAGGCCACCCGGAAAATGCAGCGTTTTTTCGTGTGGCGTTTTATCGTCGCCTTTGAGCATGTCCTCAGGGCATTTAAAACGAATTTCAACGCCCCGGAACAAATAGGCCTTAGAGCGTGCCATACGGTAAATACGTGCGGGTTTAAGCCTGGCTTTTTCACCAAAAATCTCGTGATCGGGCAGAAATGTAACCTTAGTACCGCGTCTGTTTTGAACTGGACCTAAATTCTCCAGCTTCGAGGTGGCTTTGCCGCGTGAATATGATTGCTGCCACATATTTCGCTCACGTGCGACTTCAATGCGCATATCGCTACTCAGTGCGTTCACAACAGAAATGCCGACACCGTGCAAGCCGCCGGATGTCGCATAAGCGTCTGAATTAAATTTGCCGCCCGAATGCAGGGTCGTAAGAATGACCTCAAGCGCAGATTGTCCAGGATATTTTGGATGTGGGTCGGTCGGGATTCCGCGGCCATTATCGGAAATGCTGATTGAGCCATTTTCATGCAATGTTACTTCGATGCGGTTAGCGTGGCCTGCCACTGCTTCATCCATCGAATTATCAAGCACTTCAGAAACCAGGTGGTGCAGGGCGCTCTCATCGGTGCCGCCAATATACATGCCGGGGCGTTGTCTGACGGGTTCTAGACCCTCGAGAACCTCGATGTCTTTTGCTGAATAATTGGTTTTAGTTTGCTGTACTTCAAACAGGTCGCTCATTGCTTCACCTTAAAATCTTACTGAGAATAGGGCGTAGACCAGCTAACGCCATAGGTCAATGGTGTCTATATGTTGTGTTGTTTTTATCTAAAAATACATATATAGTGTGTCTGCGGCGCTATCTAGCAATATCGCAGAATAGGTATCGTTGAGAGAAGTTAGGCATTTTGCGCCGTTGATTTGCTGCCGTTGGTTTACCGAAGTGGAATAGGGTTTTATTTGATGAACAGCATGCACCCAGTTGGTCTGTTAAAAAAGATGATGCCACAGGAAGCCAAACGCCGTCAGGCACGAAATGTGGCAATTGGTGACCGGTATGAGCAGCGAGATGGGCCTGTATCCTTGTGGGTTGTTGAACGTATCAGCGAAGTTCGTATGAGCCGATTTCCATTAGTGCGCCTCGCCAGAGTAGGGCATCCTGACATTACCAAAACTGTTTCGCTTAGCGCGCTGGCCAGCCAAAATGAATATAGGGTTGCGGTTTAAAAGGCGACGACATTTGTGTGAGTGCCATAAGCGCTCGAACAAATAATGTTAATCGAATAATTTATCGATATCTTCTTGTGTTTCCACTTTCTCTGCAGGCTCTTTGCTTTCTTGCGGTGCTTCAAACTGGAGCACGATACCGGGCTTGCCGTGCACAACCTGGTTTAATTTCATTAAGAGCTCTTGGATGTCGGCTACGCGCCGCTGAATAAGGTCCCGAGCTTGCGGCGAAAACCCTCGCTCCGCCACATTGAGTGTTTTGAGGCCAGCAAGTGTGGTTAGAATAGATTTATCTAATTGTGTGCAAACATTATCAAACGCAGTTTTTATTTCTTTAGGTGCCAGATCAAACGCGCTGATTGCCAGGTCCTTGGCTTGAAACCCACTGTCTTCAAAATGTTGCTTGTAGCTTTTTGGCGCCCAGTCTTCGGTGTCTTCTACCAGTTCGGGCATGTCGGGGATCATTTCAAGCAACATAACTATTTCGTTGAAATGATTAAGGTAATCGGTCGCCAAAAAGCTTTCTGGATTGATATTCGCAGCAGCGAGGCTGGGCTGTAATTCTGTTTGTTTTGCGGTATATTTGATAGCCATATAGGAACTGATCCAACCAATAAAAAGATACCAATGACCCCCCAGACACTCAGTTTAATATTTACGTGTTGTCAAAAAGTAAACATTCAAAAACAATATTCATAAAATAAAAAGGGCCCCCGAAATAAGGAGCCCTTTTCGCTAACGTAATTTTATGGTTAGGCGCTGTAATACATGTCAAATTCGATGGGGTGTGGCGCAAGATCAAGCCGGTCTACATCTTCCATTTTAAGGTTGATATAGGCGTCAATTTGATCATCTGAGAAAACATCGCCTTGTTTCAGGAAGTCACGATCAACATCCAGCGATTCCAGTGCTTCCCGAAGCGAGCTTGCAACCGTCGGCACGCCAGCCAATTCTTCTGGTGGCAAAGCATACAGGTCTTTATCCATGGCCTCACCAGGATGGATTTTGTTCTTAATACCGTCAAGGCCAGCCATTAGCATCGCAGCGAAGGCGTAATAAGGGTTCGCTGTTGCGTCAGGGAAACGCACTTCGATGCGCTTTGCTTTAGGGCTAGTGCCATAAGGGATGCGGCAAGAGGCAGAACGATTGCGCGCCGAATAAGCAAGCAACACAGGTGCTTCGAATCCAGGAACCAGGCGCTTGTAGCTGTTGGTGGACGGATTGGTGAAAGCGTTAATGGCTTTGGCGTGTTTGATAACGCCGCCAATATAATAAAGCGCAGTTTCCGACAGATCAGCATAGCTGCCGCCAGCAAATGTTGGCGCGCCATCTTTCCAGATGCTTTGGTGAACATGCATGCCCGATCCGTTGTCGTCGGCAACAGGTTTTGGCATGAACGTCGCAGTTTTACCGTAAGTATGCGCCACCTGATGCGTAGCGTATTTATAAACCTGCACGTTGTCGGCGGTATCGATCAACGTAGAAAACATCATGCCGAGCTCATGCTGGGAAGCCGCTACTTCGTGGTGATGCTTGTCCATTGGCAAGCCCATTTCCTTCATCACCTTCACCATTTCGCCGCGTAAGTCTACGCAGCTATCGACAGGCGCAACAGGGAAATAGCCGCCTTTGGCCCGTGGACGGTGGCCATAGTTACCTTCTTCGTATGATTTGTTGCTGTTGTATGGGCCTTCTACATCATCGATTTGGTATGATGCGCCATTATAGCTTGAACCAAACTTTACATCGTCAAAAACGAAAAACTCTGGTTCCGGACCAAAATAGGCCGTGTCACCAATTCCCGTAAATTTGAGAAATGATTCTGCGCGTTTTGCTGTTGAGCGTGGGTCGCGGCCATAGCCTTGGCCGGTGGCAGGCTCTAAAATGTCGCAAAATACTACAATAGTGACATCTGCGGTGAAGGGATCCATTGTCACTGCATTCAGGTCTGGCATCAAAATCATATCGGATTCGTTGATTGCCTTCCAACCAGCAATAGACGAGCCATCGAACATAACGCCTTCCGTAAGCATATCTTCGTCAACTACATCAGCGGCCATAGTTAAATGCTGCCACTTGCCCTTGGGGTCGGTGAAGCGCAAATCAACCCATTCAGCTTTTGTGTCATTCACTAGAGCAAGGAAATCATCGATGCTAAGGTTCGTGTATTTTGCCATTTCAATTTTCCCTCAAATATACATGCCCAGGCCGGGCGGAATTGTTTCGATTGCTGTTTAGACGGCGTCAGATCCTGTTTAGACGGCGTCAGATCCTGTTTCACCCGTACGGATACGGATCACTTCTTCAACAGGGCTGACAAAAATTTTGCCATCGCCAATGCGCCCGGTATGAGCGGCATTTTTTATTGCTTCGACGGCTCGTTCTGCTTGGTTCGTTTCCAAAATAACTTCGACCTTTACCTTGGGGACAAAGTCCACGACATATTCGGCGCCGCGATATAATTCTGTGTGGCCCTTTTGCCGACCAAAGCCTTTGGCTTCTGTGACGGTAATGCCCGAGATGCCGATATCATGGAGGGCTTCCTTCACTTCATCTAGCTTGAAGGGTTTAATAATTGCTTCGATTTTTTTCATTTTAGCGCCCCAGTTTTATTTTAACCGCCCTACTTATTTAGCAGCTCTATTGGCGGGTCTATTAGCAGGGACCGTGCCAATTCAAGGGCTGTTTGCCGGGCCCATTGTGGCTCTCGTTTTTTGGCAATTCATGAATGAAATAGTAAAAAACATTGGCGCATCGCTGCTTAAAAAATAGGCACATGCCTTTATATTGTTCATCTGCATAGCGGTGCGAAGAGTGGGGCTGTGAGAAAATACTGTATTTTGATGCTTGACGAAGCTCCTTGGTTGCGGATAAACAGGCGCACCATTTCAGAGCGTGGCGGGTGTAGTTCAGTTGGTTAGAACGCCAGATTGTGATTCTGGAGGTCGCCGGTTCGAGACCGGTCACTCGCCCCACTTTGAATGTCGGTAAATCCCCATAAATGCGTTTTTTTATATTAAGCCCCTTTCGGGGTTTTTTTCTTTTGCTACACTGCCCCCGATTCCAGAGGGGAAACCAATGCAACTTCATCAGGTATTTGATGACCATATTCTGCTAACGCCCGAAGAGGCGCAACAAGCGGACGCATGGACAATTAAAAACGGCAAATCCGGTGCTGAGCTTATGGAAGCGGCGGGCAGGGCGGTTGCTGACATAGTTGTTGATTATGTTGGTACCCCGCTTGAAGTAGGCGGTGAAGTTGTTGTTCTGTGTGGCCCCGGAAATAACGGCGGTGATGGTTTTGTCGTGGCGAGACACCTGGATGAATGGGGCTATCCGGTTCGGGTGATGACGCTCGATGTTAAAAGCTCTGCAAGCGGTGACGCCAAAAAAATGGCGGGCAAATGGCATGGACCGATCGAACAAATCGGTGACAAGCCCATAAACGGTGCGGCCGTTATTATTGATAGCCTGTTCGGCACAGGCCTGAATAAGCCGATCGAAGGCGATGTTGCTGCTTTGGTTACTGAAGCAAATGAAGCCAATGCGTTCCGTCTTGCTGTCGATATTCCGAGCGGACTGAATGCACGAACAGGGAATACGCTGGGTACCTGCTTCCGCGCTGACGCGACGGTAACCTTCTTTCATAAAAAAGCTGGCCAGGTTGTTGCTCCCGGTCGCTTCTATTGCGGCGGTGCCGATCATGTACATGTCGCCGATATAGGCATACCAGAGGCCGCGCTTGAGGATATTACGCCTAAGAATTTCTCTAATGAGCCAGGGCTTTGGAGCCCGGAATTTCCATTTCAGGGCCCCGCCAGCCATAAATACGACCGAGGGCATTTGCTTGTGCTGGGCGGTAAAGAGCCAACATTGGGGGCGTCACGACTGGCAAGTTTGGCGGCCTTAAGAACAGGCGCAGGGCTGGTTACGCTGGCCGCTTCGTCTGAAACCTACCCAATACAAGCCAGCGCCTTAGATGATGTGATGGTGCGTAGGTTCGATTCAGCCTTTGGCTTTATCGGTATGATGTCTGACCCCAAAATTAACACTGTATTATTGGGCCCAGGCGCCGGCGTCGGCGAAAAAACAGCAGAACTGGTTATGCAGGCGACGCTGAAAGGCCGCAATATGGTGTTGGACGCGGATGCGCTTACCAGCCTTGTTGGCCGCTATGACGTGTTGGCGAACGCAAAAGGCTGCCATATTGTTTTGACACCGCATGAGGGTGAGTTTTCTCGGCTATTCCCTCAATTTGATTTTAATGCTGACCGAATAGAAGCGGCACGGCAGGCGGCCGCTGTCTCTGGTACCACTGTTGTATTGAAAGGCGTTTCGACCGTAGTGGCATCGCCAGATGGCCGGATTTCTGTTGCCAATAATGCACCGTCCTGGCTTTCGGTTGGCGGCACCGGTGACGTGCTCGCGGGTATGATTGCCAGTTTGCTTGCGCAGGGAATGCCAGCGTTTGAAGCGGCTTCAGCCGCAGTTTGGCTGCACGGTGAAGCAGGGATGAAGGCAGGGCGAGGCATGATTGCGTCTGATCTGCTGAAGCAAATTGCAGCGGTTTTGCCGTAACGTACAACTATCCCTCCAAACCAAGAAATTCGCTTATAGCGGCACAAAATACTTGTGCTCGCTGATCCGCCTGTTATAAGCGCGTTCAAACAGCCGTGAGGCTGACAGCAAATGCTGTTTTAAGACGATATAAATGATCAGCCGAAATTGCTTTTAGCAGCTACTGATTGTTGTTTGGTTTGCGCGTGTGGCGAAATTGGTAGACGCGCTAGATTTAGGTTCTAGTGTCTTAGGACGTGGGGGTTCAAGTCCCTCCACGCGCACCAAAACAACAAATAGATCGGCTTCGTTCATCAATAACAGAGAGATGGAAGACTGATGCAGATTGAAGAACTGCTTAACGACGGACTGAAACGCGAATTTAAAGTTGTCGTTCCCGCCCAAGAGCTAGACAGCCGCCTTGATAAAATTTTGGTGGAATATCGCGCAACTGCAAAGATAAAAGGCTTCCGTCCAGGAAAAGCGCCTTTGTCACTTCTTCGGCGCATGCACGGTGAGCGCGCCAAGGGCCAGGTGATTTCCGAAACGATGCAGGAAACTTCAACCAAGCTGTTTGAAGAAAAAGATATTCGCCCGGCGCTGCGCCCTGATGTTGACATGGGTGCGTATGAAGACGGCAAAGACCTTGAGTATACTTTGAAGGTGGAGCTGCTGCCTGATGTTGATGTTGAAGGCTTTAAAGCGCCTGCGCTAGAGCGCTGGGTTGCCGAAGTAGCTGACGCAGACATTAAAACCGCGCTCGACAATATCGCAGGCCAGCAAAAGTCTTTCAAAAAAGCGGCCAAAGCTGCCAAGGCGAAAAATGGCGACGCTGTGTTGATTGACTATATCGGCCGCGTTGACGGCGAAGCATTTGACGGCGGCGCCGCTGAAGGACATCAGCTGGAACTTGGTACTGGTACATTCATCCCTGGATTTGAAGACCAGCTAGTTGGTGCCAAAGCCGGTGATGAGAAATTGGTAAAAGTTACCTTCCCAAGCGAATATCAGTCTGCGGATCTCGCTGGCAAAGACGCTGAGTTCACAGTGAACGTGAAAGAGGTTCAAAGCCCATCTGAAGCGAAGGTTGATGATGATTTGGCCAAAAACCTTGGCCTGGATGATCTTGCAGCACTTAAAGAGGCCCTTAAAGGCCAGCTTGAAGGTGACAATGCAAACCTGACACGTGCCCATTTGAAGCGTAAGCTTCTGGACGCATTAGCGGAAGAGTATAGCTTTGATGTGCCAGCAGGCATGGTCGACCTTGAGTTTGCTCAAATTTGGGAAACCATCAAGCGCGATGCTATTTCAACCGGTGAAGCAACAGCTGAGGATTTTGAGGGTAAAGATGCGCCTGAAGACGAAGCTGAGGCTGCTGAGTTCCGCGGTATTGCTGAACGCCGTGTAAGGCTTGGATTGCTTCTTTCCGAGATTGGCGTGAAGAATGACGTACAGGTTACTCAGGAAGAGGTGAATCGCCGCGTTATCGAAGAAGCGCGCCGCTTCCCAGGTCAAGAATCACAGGTTTTTGAGTTCTACCAGAAAAATGAAGAAGCGCGTGCTCAGTTGCGTGCGCCGATTTTTGAAGAAAAGGTCGTTGATTTTGTTCTGGAACAGGCTGACCTGACGGATAAAACCGTATCACGTGACGATTTGGACGCTGCGGTTCGTGCTATCGACGAGGAAGACGCGAGCCCTGCTAAGGCCAAAAAAGCAAGTGCAAAGAAAAAGCCTGCGGCTAAGAAGCCTGCGGCTAAAAAGGCCGCGCCCAAGAAAGCGGCGCCTAAGAAAGCAGCAAAGAAGTAAGCTTTGTTACATCTCTATGGGAAAAGGGGCCTTCATGGCCCCTTTTTTCGTCAATGCCTTT
>Ga0316204_10008418_pt1 | contig 14343 bp, 11 predicted proteins | sample 6monrhotite_MG_2_FD_205661 | JGI IMG/M metagenome (GOLD analysis project Ga0316204, IMG submission 205661) | Microbial mat bacterial communities from mineral coupon in-situ incubated in ocean water Damariscotta River, Maine, United States -... | ecosystem: Environmental > Aquatic > Marine >...
TAAGGCTTGCTTCGCCATACTTTGATGTAGATTTGTTTATTGGCGTGTTTGATGTTTTATAGGTAGTAGCTAGGGCGTAGAAATTAGGCCCAAATATGACTTGTTGGGGGTGGTTTAGTGTGTGTCGATTGTGGTTGTGGCGTGGATGAAATAAGCATTGATGGTCGTCGCGCCGTTGTCGATCATCATTCACGAAAAGTCAGCATAGGTATTGACTTGCTGGCGAAGAATAATGAGTTCGCTGTTTCGAACCGTGAGCTTTTTTCTCAGAAAAATATCTTTGCCTTAAATTTAGTCTCTAGCCCTGGCTCAGGTAAAACCAGCTTATTAAGCCGGACTCTCACGGATTTAAAAACATCGTTATCCATGGCGGTGATTGAGGGTGACCAGCAAACAGCAAATGATGCTGAACGCATTCGTGCCACGGGTGTATCAGCGGTGCAAATTAATACCGGTAAGGGCTGTCATCTCGATGCTCATATGGTCGGCCACGGTGTGGAAAAATTATCGCCTGAGTCCGACAGTGTGCTGTTTATAGAAAATGTCGGTAACCTCGTCTGCCCTGCTGAATTTGATTTGGGTGAGGCGCATAAAGTCGTGGTTTTGTCGGTGACTGAAGGTGAGGATAAACCGATAAAATATCCCGAGATGTTTTATGCCGCTGATGTGATGTTATTGAATAAAATTGATCTATTGCCCTATCTCGACTTTGATGTGGAACAATGTATTGCCTACGCCAAACAAGTGAATCCGAAAATAGAAATTATTCAAGTGTCGGCCACCTCAGGCGAAGGCTTGCGTGATTGGTATGGCTGGATTAATCAACATCGTTTGATCGCTAACAACGAGCCCGGATTAACTTAATATGTGTTTAGCTATTCCTGCCAAAGTGATTTCAATTAATGGTGATTGCGCCCATGTTTCGCTTGATGGGGTTACCAAAGAGATCTCGCTGGCCTTAGTCGATAAGGTGGTTGTGGGTGATTATGTGTTGCTGCATGTGGGTTATGCACTGAATAAAATTGATGCCGATGAGGCGAAAAAAACCTTGGCGCTATTTGCCGAGGCGGGCATGTTGGGCCAGCGGGAGTGAAATACGTTGATGAATTTCGTGACCGAGATCAAGCCCGTGCGCTGGCGGCAGCGATTAGCCGTGAGGCTTTGCCTGAGCGCCATTACCGTTTGATGGAATTTTGTGGTGGCCATACCCACGCGATTTTTCGTTATGGGGTGCAGGATTTGATGCCGGATAATGTTGAATTTGTTCATGGCCCTGGCTGCCCGGTGTGTGTTTTACCCATTGCTTGTATCGACGAAGCCATGCAATTAGCGCAGGTGCATGGCGTGATTCTATGCACCTATGCCGATATGATGCGTGTGCCTGCGGGCAATCGTCGTAGCCTGATGCAGGCCAAGGCGGAGGGCGCTGATATTCGTATGATTTATTCGACCCAAGATGCGCTACAAATCGCCCGTGATAATCCTGAGCAGCACGTCGTATTCTTTGCCATTGGTTTTGAAACCACGACACCGCCGACAGCGGTTGCGATTAAACAGGCTCAAATCCAAGGTTTAAAAAACTTTTCTGTCTTTTGTAATCATGTGCTCACGCCCGCCGCCTTAGGGGCTATTTTGAAGGCCGAGCAGCCAGTGGTTATTGATGGTTTTTTAGGCCCCTCTCATGTTAGCACGGTGATCGGCAGCCAAGCCTATGAGCCTTTTGCTCAGCAATACGCCAAGCCGATTGTGATAGCCGGTTTTGAACCGCTGGATGTAATGCAATCGAGCTTGATGGCGATTCGACAAATTAACCAAGGTCGCTGTGAGGTGGAGAATGAATATAGCCGTGCGGTGACGCGTAAAGGCAACATCAAGGCGCAGGGCTTGGTGCGCGAGGTGTTTGAGTTGCGAGATAGTTTTGAGTGGCGTGGCTTAGGCGAGATTAAAAACAGCGCGTTGAAGCTACGTAATGAATTTTCTGATTTTGATGCCGAGCAACGTTTTAGTCTCACTGCTCAGCCGGTGGCAGATATCAAAGCTTGTGATTGCCCCGCTATTTTACGAGGTCAGAAAAAACCGGTGGACTGCAAATTATTTGGCACGACCTGTACGCCCGAAAACCCCATGGGTTCGTGCATGGTATCTTCTGAGGGGGCTTGCGCCGCGTATTGGCGTTATGGTCGACGACGAGGGCCGGCCCAGTGACTACACTCAACATCAAAACCGGCAAGGTCGATATGGGCCATGGCAGTGGCGGTCGGGCCATGAGCCAGCTCATCAAGCAATTATTTATCAAACATTTGAATAATCCGCTGCTGGCCCAAGGCAATGACCAGGCGAGTTTTGCCACCGCTGCCGGTCGAATGGTGATGTCCACCGATGGCCATGTGATCTCACCGCTGTTTTTTCCTGGCGGTGATATTGGCAGTTTAGCGGTGCACGGCACGGTCAATGACGTGGCGATGGCAGGCGCTAAACCGCTGTATTTGGCGGCGGGGTTTATTTTGGAAGAAGGTTTTCCGTTAATTGATTTAGAGTGCATTGTCATCAGCATGGCCAAGGCCGCCGATGTGGCTGGCGTGAGCGTGGTCACGGGTGATACCAAGGTGGTTGAGCGGGGCAAGGGTGATGGTGTGTATATCACGACTACCGGTGTGGGCGTGGTGCCTGAGGGTGTGACGATCTCGGGTGACCGGGCTCAACCAGGGGATGTGGTTTTGCTCAGCGGCAGTATTGGCGATCACGGTGTGGCGGTGTTATCCAAACGTGAAAATTTAGATTTTGAAACAACGATTGAATCAGATTCGGCCGCGCTCGATGGCTTGGTGGCTGCTATGGTGGCCGCGGTGCCGCAGCTGCACTGTTTGCGTGATCCTACTCGCGGCGGGCTGGCTACTTCGCTGAACGAGTTAGCCGAGCAATCAGGCGTGGGTATGCAGCTTGATGAGTCGGCCATTCTCGTCAAAGCGCAAGTCGCCGCGGCGTGTGAATTACTCGGGCTTGACCCTCTCTATATTGCCAATGAAGGTAAGCTGATTGCGATTTGTGCTGAGTCGGATGCTGAAACTTTACTCAGCGTGATGCGGGCTCATTCCTTAGGTCAAGACGCCGCGATTATCGGTCGGGTGGTCGCCGATGAGCATCAAATGGTGCAAATGCAAACCCGTTTCGGTGGTCAGCGAGTAGTGGATTGGTTGGCGGGCGAACAATTGCCGAGGATTTGTTAATCGGTGGGCCAGCGCATTCGTATTCGTGGTGTGGTACAGGGTGTTGGCTTTCGGCCCTGTGTTTGGCGTATCGCCCATGAGTTAAATATCGCGGGTTGGGTGCGTAACGATGGCCAGGGGGTGTTGATTGAAGTTTGGGCTGAGCCGTCAATCATCGAACAATTTCTTCAGCAAATAAATGAACAATGTCCGCCGCTGGCGAGAATCGATTCGGTCGAGCGTCAGTCCCTAACTTCTGATCCGAACATTACAGGTTTTAACATTACGGCCAGCGATCAAGGCCCGCTTAATACCGCCATCGTCGCCGATGCCGCGACCTGCTCAGCGTGTTTGGCTGAGGTGAATGATCCGAACAATCGCCGTTATCGTTACGCCTTCACTAATTGCACTCACTGCGGGCCGCGCTTTTCTATTATCAAGACCATTCCTTTTGATCGGGCCAACACCAGCATGGCTGAGTTTATTATGTGTTCGGCTTGCCAGACTGAATATGACTCGCCTCAGGATCGACGCTTTCACGCTCAGGCCAACGCCTGTCCTGACTGTGGCCCAAGGCTGAGTTTGCTTGATAAACAAGGCGGGCTGATTGATTGTGATGATGTGGTCGAGCAGGTGGCTAAGCGAATAAAATCGGGCCAGATTGTCGCCATCAAAGGTCTGACTGGTTTTCATCTCGCGTGTGATGCCAGCAATGAAACGGCAGTGGCACGGCTACGGCAAGCCAAGCGGCGATATGAAAAACCGTTTGCTTTGCTAGCGAGTGATGTGGCGATGATTCGTCGCTTTGCCAGTATCGATGCCGAGGAGCAGGCGCTACTACAAAGTCCTGCCAACCCTATTGTGTTGCTGCGCGCAAGGGGGCAAAGCTTGGCCAGCAGTGTTGCCCCTCAGCAAACGCGCTTAGGTGTTGCGTTACCTGCCACCGCCTTACATCACTTAATCATGCGGGCCGTGGATAGGCCGTTGGTATTCACCTCGGCCAATATCAACGATGAACCTCAGTGTATTGACAATGACGAGGCGCTCGCCAAGCTCGGTTCGATGGTCGATGCTTTTGTTATGCACAATCGGGCGATTATTCATCGATTGGATGACTCGGTAGCGCGTATCGAACAATCACAGCCACGTAGTTTACGCCGTGCTCGGGGTTATGCCCCCACTGCGATGTGTTTACCTGCAGGCTTTGAAAGCGGTCAGGTGGTGCTCGCCATGGGGGCTGAGTTAAAGAGTAGTTTTTGCCTAGGCTTGCAGGGTCAGGCCATTGTTTCTCAATACCTGGGTGACCTTCAGCATGCGCCTGTGGTGGCGGATTATCGCCAGCAGCTCCAGCAGTATCAATCGCTATATTCACACCAACCTAGGGCGATTGCGGTAGATAAACATGCAAATTATTTATCAACCCAAATCGGCCATCAGCTCGCTGTTGAGCGAGGGATTCCATGTATTGAAGTTCAACATCATCACGCCCACATGGCAGCAGTGATGGCCGAGCACGGTGAGGCTCTCGATAGCCCGCCTGCACTCGGTATCGTACTGGACGGTTTGGGCATGGGTGAGGTGGGCGAGTTATGGGGGGGGGAGTTTTTACTGGCTGATTATCGCCAGTTTACTCGTTTGGCCGCCTTTGATGCGCTGCCCCTGTTGGGCGGGGCGCAAGCCATGCGTGAGCCTTGGCGTAATACCTTGGCCCACTTGCTGCAATATTTTGATTGGCATGACTTATGTGCCGACTATGCGGATTTAGAATTGATTCAAACCCTGCAAGGCAAACCCGTAACGACCTTGCAACAAATGGCGGATCGACAGATCAATAGCCCCTTGTGCTCATCCGCTGGGCGTTTGTTTGATGCGGTGGCGGCGGCCTTAGGCCTGTGTCGGCAAGGGGTGAGCTATGAAGGGCAGGCGGCCATGGCCTTGGAGATTTTGGCCGAGCCAGTGTTTGACAAGACCCTTAGCGGTTATCCCGTGGAGATCAGCAGGGTTGATGGCGTGCTTCGCCTTACTTGGCCATTGTTATGGCAGAGCTTGTTAGCTGACTTGAAGCGGGGTGTAGCGAAAGAGATGGTGGCGGCCCGCTTTCATCGGGGGCTAGCTGACGCTATCGTTGCGCTTGCAATTAACTTAAGTCAAGACTATCAATGTACTAGCGTTATTTTGGCTGGCGGAGTATTTCACAACCGAATATTGTCGCTGTCGGTATCTGTGGGGCTGGTTGAGGCGGGTTTACGAGTGCTTTTGCCACAAAATTATCCGGTTAACGATGGCGCTATCAGTCTGGGTCAATTGCTTGTTGCACTCAATCAACTTAAATAGGCCTAAGTTTGGTTCAGGAGTGCGGTGTGTTTGCCGACAGAAGGTATAGGTCTTAATTAAAATATTTGCTCATGCCATGAATGTAGAAGTAATTAACCCCGTTTTAAACTCAATGTTGAATGTCCTATCAACAATGGCTCAGCTTGAGGTTAAACCATCAAAGCCCAAATTGAAGAAAGATACGGTGGCGCTAGGGGCTGTTTCTGGCATGATTGATATGAAGGGTAAAGGGATTAATGGTTCGTTGGCTATTTCATTTTCTGCGGCGTTTATTGCTGAGCTGTGCAGACGAATGTTGGAAGAGGAAATCGATGGCATTAATGACACCGCGAAAGATCTGACGGGTGAAATGACGAACATGGTAACGGGGGGAGCAAAAAACGGGCTGGCGGAGCGGGGGTTCGATATTGAGATGTCGACACCGAAAGTGACGTCCGGTGACAAGCATCTTCTAGTGCACCCCGTGGATGCTAAAACGGTGCTTTTGACGTTTACTTGCGCTGCTGGTGATTTTTACGTTGAGATGTGTTTCGAGTAGTTTTTGGCTTAATGGTGTTCAGTCATGAGTTCGTCACGGGGGTGAGTTAATCAGGCGAGGAACTGAATGATACGTAAAATTTTGTTGCCGGTTATTTTTTTAATTTTGGCCTACGGTTTTTGGGTAAGCCCAGACTTTAAAGAAATAGCCGCAGGTGTTGCCATTTTTTTGTTTGGTATGGTCGCGCTGGAAGAAGGTTTTAAAGCATTCTCTGGCGGAATACTCGAACGCCTTCTACGTCGAACGACGAATAAACTTTGGAAGAGTGTCTCCTTTGGCATTATTTCTACCACCGTCATGCAGTCCAGCTCTTTGGTCTCAGTATTAACGATTTCTTTTCTTAGCGCGGGCTTGCTCTGTTTGTCTGCCGGTATTGGTATTATCTTTGGCGCTAACTTGGGCACCACTACGGGGGCGTGGCTGGTCGCGGGTCTCGGCCTTAAAGTTAAAATATCGGCTTACGCAATGCCCATGCTGGTCTTTGGTGTGATTTTGGTGTTTCAAAAATCAAAGTCACTCAAGGGGATTGGTTATATCTTGGCGGGCCTGGGTTTTCTGTTCTTGGGTATTCACTACATGAAAGAAGGGTTTGATGCGTTTAAAGGCGCGTTGGACCTAGAGGCTTACGCAATTCCCGGTGTTACTGGCTTACTCGTGTTTAGTTTGATCGGGGTTCTCGCCACCGTCATTATGCAATCGAGCCATGCCACCTTGGTGTTGATTATTACGGCTCTCGCTGCTCAACAAGTGACCTATGATAATGCCTTGGCGTTGGCCATTGGTGCCAATGTGGGAACGACGGTTACTGCAATTATCGGTGCGATGAGTGCCAATGTTGAAGGCAAGCGTTTAGCCGCAGCTCATTTTATTTTCAATATGGTTACGGGGTTAGTGGCCGTTATTGGCATGCAACAGCTCATTCTCGCCGTTGACTTTATTAGTGCGCAGGTGGGCATTGCTGCGGATGATCACACCTTAAAGCTTGCGGTATTTCATACCTTGTTTAATTTATTGGGCGTAATGATGATGATTCCCTTTATTCCTCGTCTTGTTGAATTCCTTAATCGCTTTTTCGTCGCGCCTCAGTCCGATGCACGTCTAGTGCGGCCTTTGTTTTTAAATGAGGCGGTGATGGAGTTTCCTGAAACGGTGCTTGAATCGGTTCGTAAAGAGACCTTTCATTTGTACGATAATGCATTGGAAGTGATTGCTCGCGGGATACATCTGTCACCGCAAGTGATTTGTTCAAATGCAGATTTAACGGCAGTGATAAAGGCTGGGGCTGTACCTATACCTATCGACATCGATGCTCAGTATGAAAGAAAGGTCAAAGTGTTACATGCAGCGATTTTGGAATTTGTGAGTCGTGCTCAGACCACGGTGCCAGCTGAATTTTCCGAAGCCTTGTTTGGCCTGCGCGAAGCATCACGTAATATCGTCGAAATTGTTAAAGGGACCAAACATTTACAGAAAAATTTGGCACGTTATTGTGTGTCTGGCAATCCAGAAATTCGCCATGAATACAATAAAATACGCATTCAAATAGCGCAAATATTACGTGCTCTTAACGCATTTAAAGAGGGTGAATCTGAGGCCACACTAGGGCTATCTCTCGATGTGCTGCGCTTAGATATTGAAAAGAAAGATGCGGTGGTCAATGGCACGATGGATCGCTTAATTCGTGAAAATAGAATTTCCGCTGAGATGGCAACGTCATTAATGAATGATAGTGGCTATGCTTACAACGTGGCTAATAAGTTGGTTGATGTGGCCAGTGTGTTGTTTAATCAAGGTGATAAGGCGATGAATGAAGCCGAGCGCAGTGTGGCGCTTGATGCAGATGATATCGAAGTATTGGCCAAGGGTCGCGTGGATTAATGTGAGGATGACTTTAATACCTGACTCAATAAAGAGATTTAGCGATGAACGTTAAAAAGTACCTTGTAAAAATGACAGATTACTTAGGGGTTGATCGTCGGCGCTGCAAAAGTCATAGGGCCTGTCTTAAATTGATTCTGAAAAAATTAAAAGAACGTAAGCACCAAATTAAAGAGCTATTGACAGAAGAAGAAAGTAAAGGCCGTCGGGTGGCGTTGAAAGAAGAGCTGAGTGTGGTGCAGGCGCAGCGGAAAAAAGGTCTTAAGGCGCTGAAGTTACTTGATGAGGATTAAATCAGCGCTTCACTTCGTCAAAACACAATGAGGCGCTAGCAGTTCATCCAGTGAAAGAAATAGGCTGCAGTGTAAATTAGCAACACCACCATTTGCTCGGGGGCGGGCCCTTTACAGTGTTGAATAGCTATGTTTTTATAGGATTTATTTAGTAAATTAATTGGGGACATAGATCATGGCCATTGGTGATGGAAGTAAGTTAGATCAGCTTGTTGCGCAAACTCAGCAGGATCGAGCGAAGCGTGAACTTGGCTATCGTGAACGAGCGCTTAAAATGTATCCATGGGTCTGTGGACGATGCATGAGAGAGTTTACGCATAAGAATTTAAGAGAGTTAACGGTTCACCATCGTGATCATAACCACGATTACAACCCCGAAGATGGCAGTAACTGGGAATTGCTTTGCGTCTATTGTCACGACAATGAGCATTCTCGCTATGAGGATGCATCCAAGGCCGAGGCAGAAAAAGCCGCGAAAGAGGTCAATCACCAACCGTTTGCTAATTTGGCAGATTTATTGAAAGGCAAATAATACCGCGTAGGGAAACAACGTAAGGCCCTTGTTTGCGAAAAAAGGGGAGTGATTTTTTTTGACGAATCGCTTTGCCTGCGTCCTGTTATTTTTCGAGTCTCAGAACACTTATTGAGTATTCCTTTACTCTGGTTTGGCTTAATTCTTATCGCCTAAATCACAAACCAGACTACTTTCTCTTGATCACGTGTTTCAAGGGGCATAAGCCCTGAAACACCGATGAGTTTTGTTTTAGGAACCGACAACGCCACCATCTTTACGGGTCATAACGATGGTCGCATCGCGGGGCACGGTAAGGCCGTCGGTTGCTGCGGGAAAGTTAGTCTGAGTCGGGTCGCCCTTGCCTGGATGTTGAATATTGATAAACAATGTCTTTCGATCCGGTGTGCTGGTTATGCCTGTAATTTCACAGCCGGTAACGCCGGTAAATAAACGGCGTAATTCCCCTGTGTTGGTATCTGCTACGAGTAATTGATTATTAAGTCCTTGTTTTTGGTTGCCGTCGGTTTGAATAAATAAACGACCATCGGGGTCAGCCCATAATCCGTCAGGGTCACTAAAGGTCTCTTCGCTGTTATGGCTATTTTCAGCCATTAAAAAAAGATCCCACTCAAACGTTGTACCAATATGATTGTCCGTATCTCGCCAACGAATAATATGTCCATCAGGGTTGGGTGCCATCGGGTTGGATTTGCTTGTTTGGCTGCGCTCTCTGTTATTGGTGAGTGTGCAATACACATCACCATTGGGGGCGACCGTTGTCCATTCAGGTCTGTCCATTGGCGTAGCTCCCAGTCGGTCAGCGGCCAGGCGAGCGTAGATTAATACTTCTGCTTGAGATGAAAATTGGTCAGCTAAACGTGGGTTGTCGATGCTTAGTTCTAGCCAGTCGCCACTGCCGTCGTCATTAAATTTGGCGACGTAAAGTTGGCCGTGATCTAAGGGGCTTTTACCGCTTGCCCGCATGGTTTGCCAGTTAGCTTCAGAGACAAATTTGTAGATGTAGTCAAAGGTTTGGTCATCGCCCATGTAACCGACAACGCGGCCATCTCGGCCAACGGTGAGGGCGATACCTTCATGCTTGAAACGTCCCAAGGCTGTGCGTTTGACGGGCGTTTGCTGGGCGTCCATAGGGTCAACTTCCACGATCCAACCAAAGCGGTTTTCTTCGTTATGGTAGTTGGGGTTAGATAAATCAAATCGCGGATCAAATTTTTCCCAGCCATAGTTAGCGCCCGTTCTGCTTAAGCCGTAGCGTGCCTGTTCTTTGTTAGGCTGCCAATGGCTGTTAGCGCCAAACACGGTGTTGAAGTTTTCTTCACAGGTCAGATAGGTGCCCCAGGGAGTGTAGCCATTGGCGCAGTTGTTCACCGTGCCCTGGGGGCGATTGCCTTGTTTGGTTCTTAATAAAGGGTGGTCGGCGGCTGGGCCACTGAAGGTGACCGGGGTGTTGACGTGAATGCGCCTTGCCCTATTACTTTGTTGGGGTTGCCATTGGCCCTTGGTTTTTTTAAGTTCAATCACCGACAGTCCGTGGGCGTGTTGCGAGGCACGTACCTCGGCTAAACTCTCGGGTAGCTTTTTACCCAGAACATGTTGATTACGGCCATATTCGTGATTAATGGCCAGCATGCCGTGCTCATTGCCACCTCGACTGAATTTGCCCTCAGTGATAGGAAAAAAATGCATACCGTCGTGGCCGATGCCGATTTGTTGAGCTTGATCGGGGCCATTGGGCGGGTAGTTAAAACTCGGCCCGCCGGGCTTAAGCGGGTCACCCCAAGGAATGATGATGTCAAATTGATAGTCAGTCGATATGGCTGGCCAAGGGCCTGAACCATCCTTGATGAGCACGGGCTCGAAATTGATGAGTGGTGCTTTGTTAGCCGCTGCGGCGAACAAGCTTTGGGGAGCGCTAAAAAAGCTCATCGCTGCCAGGCCGAGTCCGCCTTTTAATAGCTCACGGCGCGATAAATGTCTTTCCAATAGTGCTCGAAATGGACGGTTATTTGATGGGCTCGAAATATCCGTGTCGTGATCCACGTGAGTTTCTCCTTTGTTACAGGCGTATTCCTGGCAAGAGGTGCAGGCTATCAGAAAAATATGATGGTTAGATTACACCTGCAGTACTTAATAGGCTGTTAATAATTGGCGTACCTGCATGCAGACTCCTTAATTCCTTTCTCGATTAATTGGGGTGGCTGCTCATTTATCTAATATCTTGAATATTGGTCAGTGCTTAATAGCACGGTTGTTAGGCTCGTTTTATGGCTTTTTATGTCGATTTTTTTGAATATATTCAAAAGATGGAGTGTTGTCCTGGCTCATTTCTTTTGACGAAAAGAACAATAAAATCAGTAAGTAAGCTAGTTTTATGAATTTGTTATACGTATCGATACATATCTAACATGTTGTTTTGTAAAATAAAAATTTAAGTTTCAGTTAATGTTTATTTATTAATATGCCTCATGTAAAACAAAAACTAATAACAATGTCACATGAGTAAAACGTCATTGCATCGCCTAATGGTGCGAGCGTTTACATTGAGTGGAAAAGACTTAGGCCATGACAAGTAGATATACGACTTCCCCAGTCTCGCACGGCCCAAAGCAGATCGTTGCTGTGGTGCTTGCGATGCTGATTTTCATGCCGACGATGTCAACGGCGGCACAACTGCAAGATAATTATGATGTCGCGATAAAGGCTGCACGGGCGGGGGATACGGCGACGGCCTTGATTTTATTGCAGGCCTTGATCAATGAGTTTCCGCAGACTAGCCAGTATCAATATGACTACGTCACTGTTTTAGGCTGGGCCGGTCAAGACCAAAAAGCTTATGAGCAACATGACAGCTTAGATTTAACTAATGCACCTCATTATGTCTTGGAGGCGCTGGCCAAATCGGCAAGAAATATTGGCAAGCATACTGAGGCGCAGCGTTTGTATCGGGCGGTGTTAGAAAAAGCTCCACAGCGAGTGCAAAGTCGTGTGGGTCTTGCTTTAACTATGGTTGATGCGAAGCAAGGCAAAGATGCGTTGTTGGTGTTGGATGCGGCGGCTAGCTACCAGCAGAACAACGTGGATATTGTGGCAGCGAAAGCCTATGTGGTGGCTGCTATACGCGACCCGATTGATGCCGCGCTGTCGCAAGAAGCCGCAGTAAAATCGGGCGCAGTGCCCGTGACAGCCTTGCGCAACTCGATACTCAAACTCTCCAGTAGTGGCGCACCTGCTATGGCCTTGTTAATGGCGCAACGTAATGCTGGCGCTGTGACAGACGATGATTTGGCAACGATTAAAGCAGAACAGGCGGCCTTGCATATTCGTTGGGGCCGCTACGAAACCTTGAATCCGGCTGATCGTTATGGACATACCGACATGGCCATTGAAACCTTAACTCAGGAGATAGCTAAACTTAGTGACCACCGGTCGGCGCTGGCGATACGTATGTATTTTGATTTATTACTGGCCTATCGAGACCGACAGCAATTTGATAAGGCTATTGCGCTTTACGATGTGTTAGTGGCACGCGCTACCGTACTTCGTCCCTACGTATTACATGCCGTGGGTGATATATATTTAGCGCAGAAACAGCCTGAGCTTGCGCTCCCATTATTACAGGCCGCGCTTAAAGGTGAGCCGAATAATGTGAGCATACAAGTCTCATTATTTTACGTGCTGCTTGAATTAAATAGGACTAATGAGGCAATTGCTCATATCGATAGTATGGCCGCATCGCTGCCGGCTTGGATAAGGCCACTGACTAGTCAGCAGCGTATTTGGAACCCAGAAAAACTTCATCTTGATTCGGTCAGTGCGATGGCTCGAGCGTTTAGTGGCGATTTAAAGGAAGGCGAAGCGCGGTTGCGTCGTTTGATGGTGCAAGCACCTAATAATGTCGACCTGAAAAGTGAGCTAGCTCATGTGCATTTGTGGCGCGGTTGGCCAAGGCTGGCTTTGTCAGAGTTTCGTGAAATACAGGCGCTAGACTCGGAATTTTTGGCGGCCAAATTAGGCGAAGTCAATGCGACTTATGCCTTGGGTGATGTGGCGGGTGCTGAAGCATTGTTAGATCAAGTACCTCCCTATTATGCGATGGAGCCGAGTGTTTTGCGACGTGCTCGCGAGCATGAAACTTATCGGCTGCGAGAATTCACTATTGATATCTCGGGGGGCGAAATATCTTCGTATCACGACAGTAGCTCTGATTTAAGTGTTGATGCGCGTTATTACGATTTATATGTTGGCAAACGTTGGCGGCCTTTTGTTCATTTGCTGCACCAAAGGGGAGACTTATCCGGTATTCGCATCAAGCATAGCCAGCTAGGTGTGGGGTTGAATTATGGCGATAGGAGTGTCTCTGGAAATCTTGAGCTCAACCGCCACTCAGATGACAAGATGGGCGTTCGGTTAGATGGTCGCTGGCAGATCAATGACTTCTTAGCTGCCAGTGCAGTCTTAGATAGCAATAGTCGAGATACGCCCCTGCGTGCCAGGCAGGACGGTATCAATGCCTCCTCATCCGAGGTTGGCCTGAGTTATCGTTTTAGTGAATTGAGTGAAGCCAGTGCTGGATTCAGTTATCAGCGTTTTAACGATAATAATCAACGAACGACTCTCTATGTATCGGCCCGCCAAAGTTTAATCAATCGGCCAAAATACAGCCTGGCTTCAACCGTGTATTTCTACCAGCAAGATAATAAGAATATTGATGCCGTTTATTTTAATCCCGGCAAATTAAGCTCCATTGATGTGGGGCTGGTGAATGAATGGCGTAATTATCAACGCTACGCGCGCGCGTTCAAACAACGTTTATATACCTCGCTGGGTATGACTTCTCAGCAAAATTATGATGATGGCGTGGTTTGGAATGTTCGCTACGAGCATTTATGGGATTTGGATGATCGCTTTTATGTCAGTTATGGAATTGGTTACGGCACGGCCTTATACGATGGCGTCTCAGAAGCTGCCGGTCGAGCGTCGCTTTCTATTAATAAGAGATTTTGATTCGATGAACACAGTCTTTCGTTTATTTGCTATTAGCCTTTTACTACTTGCATCGAATGTGGCCAATGCTGAATTGGTGGTGTTGTCTTATCACGATGTGGATAAGAGCCGGCAGGAAATTACTAACACCGAATCGATGTCCGTAGCGCAGCGTGACTTGACTGAACAATTTTCATGGTTACATGCAAACGGTTATCAGGTAATTAGTGTGGATCAGTTAATCGCTGCCAATGAGGGGCGTGAGCCCTTGCCTGAAAAATCAGTGATGCTGACTTTTGATGATGGTTACCAAGGGATGTATGAAAAAGTATTTCCGTTGCTAAAACTATTTAATTATCCCGCAGTGTTGGCGGTGATGGGAAAGTGGTTAGAAACGCCAGCGGGAGATATGGTTGCTTATGGAGCCAGTGATATAGCAAGAGATAAGTTTTTAAGTTGGCATCAGATTAAAGAAATGGTCGACTCCGGTTTGGTTGAGGTCGCCTCGCATAGCTATGATTTACATCACGGTGTGCAGTCAAACCCACAAGGCAATCAACAACCGGCGGCGACAAC
>Ga0316204_10008420_pt1 | contig 14342 bp, 12 predicted proteins | sample 6monrhotite_MG_2_FD_205661 | JGI IMG/M metagenome (GOLD analysis project Ga0316204, IMG submission 205661) | Microbial mat bacterial communities from mineral coupon in-situ incubated in ocean water Damariscotta River, Maine, United States -... | ecosystem: Environmental > Aquatic > Marine >...
CGGCAGTATGCGCGAATTTTATCAATTTTGTGTTCAAAAATACCTGTAAATGCACTAGAATTGAAACAGATAATTCATTTTATATTTTTATTAGGAACAAGAATTCATGAAATTGTCCACGGCAGATCGCCGCTTGCTGGATGCGCTGCAGATCGATGCTACGCGCAGCCAGATTGAACTGGCGGATCTCGCTGGCATGTCGAGAACATCCTGCTGGCGTCGAATTCGCGACTTCGAAAAAGCAGGGCTCATTGAGCGGCAGGTGGCTATTCTCGATCCACGTCAGGCAGGACTTCAGATTCAAGTGCTGTTGGCCGTTGCCATGACAGAGCACACCGATGAGAACCGCCAGAGCTTCGAGCTACACGTGCAGACCTTGCCGGAGGTCACCGAGTGTTATTCGGTGTCTGGCGAGCGAGACTACGTGCTGCAGGTCATCGTTAAGGATATGGACGCCTACAATCAGTTTCTGAATTCGCAGGTTCTCAAGCATCCTGCTGTGCGCTCGGCAAGTTCCACCTTCGTCCTGCGCCGCGTTAAATACACCACCCAGATGCAGCTTTCGCCCTGAAATGGAACAAATTCCGCGTTGCTGAGTCAGATTTCAAATGCGGATCATCACCATCATGCTGCTGGCGCTGGTAGTTACGGCTTGTGCCTCGCGACCTTCGCTGCAGGAGCTGGAGCAAAAAGCCCTGGCGACAGGCGACTGGCAGGCTGTCGAAAGTCGCGAAGAGATGCTGATAAGGCGTTCCGAGAAGTCTGCGCCAGGCTGCCCAAGAGGGCAGACCAAGTTATGCATTGAGAATGGCTTAAGAATAGATTGCCACTGCGCGCGAATGGCCGGCGGCAAGTAGGCCGACGAACCTTCATTTTCGCTCTGCACGATTGCGTCGCATGTGCGAGCATTGCGGCTTGATTGGTGATCGGGACCCGTAATGCAAGATTCCCATTTGTTGGTTGGTGACATTGGTGGCACGAACGCCCGTTTCGCTTTGGCGTTACGCGATGAGCCCGGATTCTTCGATGAGTTGCAGCTGCCGTGCGCAGATTTTGCAACCGCGCACGGTGCCATCGAGTATTTTCTGACGTCACGCAAAGCGAGCCTACCTGACACTATTTGTTTGGCTGCCGCTGGCCCCCTGGTTGCACAGAGCGTCCGTTTCACCAACAACCATTGGAGTCTTGTCGCGACGGATCTGGCCGCGGCTTTCAACGGCGCCAAGGTGCGTTTGTTGAATGATTTCGAGGCGATTGCTTACTCGATACCGCATCTTGGCAAAGCCGAGCGCCTGCCGGTCGGCCTACCGATATCGGCAGAGCTTCCTGCGAACAACTACTCGGTCGCAATCATTGGCCCAGGCACTGGTCTTGGTGCGGTAGGGCTGAAGATGGTGGATGGCACAATGATTCCGATCCCCGGCGAGGCCGGGCATATGGGGTTTGCACCGACCACCCAGGTTCAGCTTGAGATTCTCATGGCATTGCGGGAGCACCATGATCGCGTGTCGTCTGAGCGACTGGTTTGCGGCCCTGGCATTGAAAGCATCCACTGGGCGCTTGGTCGCGTGCATGGTCAGGAGTGGCCGCAGCGATCTGCCGAAGAAATCTTCACTGCCGCCGTCAATAATCAAGATGGCCGAGCGTCAGAAGCGGTACAGATGTTTTTCGAAATTCTCGGCCAGTTTGCAGGCGATTTTGCGCTGGCGCTGGGTGCAACCGACGGCATTTTCATTGCCGGTGGCATCGTGCCACGCTACCCGAGCCTGATTGCCAACAGCCGCTTTCGTTCGGGTTTCGAGAACAAAGGTCGCTGTCGGTCGATGATGGAAAAAATCCCGACCCAACTTATCTTGCACAAGAATCCCGGCTTGCTGGGTGCGGCGGCAGTTGCCGCAACCATGGCGAAGACGTAGGGCGTTGGCGATGCAACTCGTCGGCATGCTGGATTCACCGTTCGTTCGCCGCGTGGCGATCAGCATGCGCGTGCTGGATATTCGCTACCAGCACAACCCACTATCAATTTTCCGAACCTACGATGAGTTTCGGCAACTCAATCCCTTGGTCAAAGTACCGACGCTGATCTGTGACGATGGCGAATTGCTGGTCGACTCAAGTTTGATTATTGACTACGTTGAGTCGCTGGCGGGGCGCTCACTGATGCCTGCGACTGCGGCGCAGCGCCGCACTGCGCTGCAAAGAATCGGTGTTGCACTCGTCGCCATGGAGAAAGTAGCGCAACGCATCTACGAATTGAAGGTGCGACCGGAAGAGTATCGCTACGAGCCGTGGCTGCAGCGACTCAATGAGCAACTGCTGTCGGCTATCGATGCGATGGAAGCATCGGTCGCTGAGCTTGATGACGGCTGGATGTTCGGCAGGCAGCTGACGCAGGCAGATATCACGACAGCGGTCGCGTGGCGATTCATAAACTTCGCGGCGCCCGCGATTGCGGACCTTGAGCAACGATCGGCCTTGGCCAGATTTTCGTTGCGGGCAGAGCAATTGCCCGAGTTTCAGGCCTGCCCACTCGAATAGCGACTCTTGCTAATAGTGCGCTGGGTCACGCCCGCAAAACGCCCCAATTCGTACACTGGATTCGATACGACCTTATGTTCGATTCAGGTATGAATTATGTCAAATGGCTATGCAAGCTTGCCGCTACAGAGAAAAGTAGCGTTAACGCTGTTGCTGACAGTCTGCGCTTTCGCCGCGGTCAGCTATTTGATCTTGTCCGAGGTCATTGCGCCGGCCTTTGAGAACCTCGAGTTAGAAGCTGCGCGCAGTGATTTGGTGCGTGCCAAGCAGTCTATTCAAACGGATATCAGCAATCTGGAAGCGATCACCGCCGACTGGGCGCCGTGGGATGATATTTACGGCTATGTGCTCGGCCGCAATCCGGCTTTCAGAAAGTCGAATCTGGAACGTTCAACTCTGGAAAATCTGAATCTCGACATGATGGCGGTCTACGCCCTGGAGCGACGACTTGTCTGGGGCCGGTTATTGCTCGGTGACGAAGAACGCGACCTGAGCGAGTTGGGCATTCTGGGCCCGGACGATGCGGCATTTGCTGACCTTGCAGGACACGCGAACGCGGCGGACAGAACCGTCGGTATCGTTGCAACGGAATTCGGGCCCATGATTGTCAGCTCGCGGCCGATCCTCATGTCAGACAACTCGGGTCCGGTAGCGGGCGCACTGGTAATGGCGCAGTTTCTCGATAGCGCTCGTCTGGCGCTGCTACGCGAACGTACCGAAGTCAGAGTTGGCTGGACGCCATACGATGAAATCGTGCAGCAGCCTGAGTTCAATCTGGCCATGTTTGATACTGAGCAAAGCTATGTTGAGGTCAGTGAGAAATTCATCTCAAGCCAGGCAATACTGAACGACATTTTTGGCGCGCCGGTGCTGGTGCTACGAACGGCAACCCTGCGAAATATTTCTGCGCTCGGCAGTCGGACATTGCAGGCAGCTACAGTGTTTCTGCTATTTGCAGGTCTGGTGTTGACCGGAGTGATGTGGTTTCAGCTTCGCAATACGATTCTGGCACCCATCGGGCGGCTGGCCGGTCACATGGTCAAAATTCGCAAAAGCGGCGATCTTTCGCAGCAGCTGGAGATTCGTGGTGCTGACGAGGTCGGTGCACTTGCCACCGAGTTCAATCGCCTGACCGCGGAAGTGGACGAAGCGCGTCAGGCCCTATTATTGCAATCGTTCAAGGCTGGCAAGGCGGATACTGCTGCCGAGGTATTGCACAACATACGTAATGCAATGACGCCGCTGCTGAACGGTGTTGAGCGAATCGCGAAGGCATTTCGGGTTGCTGATGATTTACGGGTAGACGAGGCGACCGCACAACTACGCACTGCAAATTGTCCGCCCGAACGCATGGAGAAACTTCTGCAGTATGTCGACGCTTCATTCGAGCATGTTCGGACCTCCAATTCGGAAGCGACTGATGACATGCGAATTGTTATGTCGCAGGCGCGCCAGGTTGAAGACATTCTTGCCGATCAGGAAAAATTCGCTACCGAGTCGCCCGCAACTGAAAACATTTCGGTGGACGAGGTTGTCGGCGAGGCTGCACACGTTATTCCTAAAGACGCCCACGAGAAGGTCAGCGTAGAAGTCGAGGATGAACTGCGCGGTCTTCGCGTGCATGCGCACCGCATAGGGCTGCTACAGGTGATGGGTAATCTGATTCTGAATGCCTACGAATCGATACAAAGGGCCAGCCAAAAGAAGGGACAAATTGTTCTGACTGCACAACCCGAATTCGTAGAAGACCAGGCAATGGTCAGGCTCACCGTCAAGGACAATGGTGTCGGCTTCGAGGGCGATGCAAAGATCAAAGTGTTTCAGCGCGGCTTTACGTCCAAGGGCGAGGGCGATACTACCGGGCTCGGCTTGCACTGGTGCGCCAATGCGGTTGCCGGTATGGGTGGGCGAATATTCGCTGAGAGCGACGGTACCGGTAAAGGCGCCGAGTTTCACGTGCTGCTGCCGGTAGCACAGGGAGGATAATATGGTCGGCCAGGAAGGACAGGATTACATCAGGGTTCTGATTGCAGATGACGACGAGTACGTTCTCAAATGTTATCGAGAGGCGTTTACGGAGCCGGAGTCGACCCGCGAGATGCGTGCGCTTGATGCATTGTCCGCCGAATTATTCGAGCTCGGTAGCGTTCCGGAACAGGAACTCCGGTTTGAGGTTACTGCCTGTAGTCAGGGAGCTGATGCCGTGTCCCTCGCCCAGGAAGCCGCCAACGATGGGCAGCCGTTTGACGTTGTTATTCTGGACGTACGCATGCCACCGGGCATAGACGGAGTTGAGACGGGTAGCCAGATTCGGCAAATGGACCCGGACGTAGATATTGTATTCGTGTCCGGCTACTCGGACATACCTCTTGCGGAGCTGCGACGACGCGTGCCTCCGCCCATGCGACTGCACTATTTTAGCAAGCCGCTTTCATTTACCCGGTTGGCTCAGGACGTCGCCAGCATGGTTAGTTCTCACTGAGTGCCTTGCCGATGAAACCTTCCCACGAAATCGTAAGTAACCGTGTTCTCGTCTGTGATGATGATGAAAGTCTCATTGCAGAGTATCTGCGATGCCTCAACGAGGACTTTGTCGCTGACATTGCCACAACGACGTTGACAGACCTGGAAAAAGTCCTGTTCGGCGAAGAGACGAACGAGAAGGGTGCGATCGGGTTTGCCGTGGAAACGCGGGATCAGGGCGAAGCCGCGGTTGATGCGGTTCGAATTGCGGTCGCTGCGGGGACTCCCTTCGCTATCGTCTTTCTCGATGTGCGCATGCCACCGGGAATCGACGGCATTCAAGCGGCAAAGCAAATTCGAGCGCTGGACCCGAACGTGAATATTGTTATCGTAACCGCGTCTATGGGGCCCGAACTCGACAATCTGGATATCGAGATACCGCCTGCCGACAAAATATTCTTTTTCAAGAAGCCGTTTCACGCGGTCGAGTGTCGACAGCTGGCAGCGGCGCTATGCGGGAAGTGGCACTCAGACATGGCCTTGCGCCGCGCCAACGAGGAACTCGAGAAACGCGTTGAGGAGCGAACGGCGGCACTGCACAAAATGGCCTACTTCGACCAGGTCACGCGTTTGCCAAATCAACGCTTGTTAATCGACGAGCTGCAAGGCCTGATCGAGAAGTCTGAAGACGGTCCTGGCGACTCGGTAGTGGTGTTGCTTGATATCAATCGATTCAGCTTTCTGAATGAAACCATGGGCTATGAGGCAGGCACGGAGTTGTTGCGTTCTATAGGCAATCGACTCAGTCGCACGTTTGCCGCGGAAGACAACAAAGCGGGTGCAATTGTCGGGCGCTCTGGCGCCGACGAGTTTGCCGTATTGCTGCCGAATGTTGAGAGCGACATTGGTATTCGCGACGTAGCGCAGCAGATCAAGGCCGCGGTCGAAGATCCTTTCTTGATCAACGGCCGCGATATTTTTCTTAAGACCAGCATTGGTGTTGCATGGCACCCCGTACACGGGCGCGAGGCAGCAATGATATTCCGCTGCGCCGAAGCTGCTTTACATCGATCCATGCGTAGCCCCGATCATGCAATTACTTATTACCACAGTGAAATGCGCTATCGCGCGCGACACAAGTTTGATCTTGAGGCCGAATTTCGATGCGCGCTCGATGAAGGACAGATAGTCGCTTTCTACCAGCCGCAGCAGTGTGTCAGCAGCGGTGAGTTAGCGGGAGTGGAGGCGCTGGCGCGCTGGATACGGCCGGACGGGTCAATCGTGTCGCCATGCGATTTCATTCCGCTTAGCGAAGAGATGGGCGTCTCAGACATTTTATTTGAGGCAGTTTTGCGTGATGTCTGCAGTGATGTCGCATCATGGCGTGCGGACGGAGACTGGAATGTGCCGGTATCCGTCAACATTTCTGCGCACCAGCTTCGCAATAACGACCTGGTGAGTATGATCAAGCAAATTCTGTTTCAACAGAGCATTGACCAGAAACTGATCAATCTGGAGCTGACGGAAACAGCGTTGCTGGAAGATCTTACTGCCGCCCGGCCAGTGCTAAGCGATCTCAACGCCTATGGTGTCGGCATTCACATCGATGACTTCGGCACGGGCTACTCGTCTCTCAGTTACCTGGCGCAGTTGCCGGTGCAAACACTAAAAATTGATCAATCCTTTATCGCTAGCCTGACCGAGTCCGAAACCAATACGCGAGTTGTGCAGGCGATTATCGCTCTTGGCAGAGCCATGGAGCTCGAGGTTGTTGCGGAAGGCGTCGAAACGGATCAGCAGTATGCGATTCTGCGGCGGCTTGAGTGCGACCTGGTGCAGGGGTTCTTCATCGCCAAACCAATGCCGGCGGATGAGTTCCGGCGCTGGTGCGACGGTCACGAAGACACGCAGAGCCTGAAGCATGGGGCGTCGGTCGTCGGTATTGATAAGGCCCGCAATATCGACTGAATTTGCGTAAACTAGCGGGATAATAAGAACCGGAGCCAACTGTGACCAAGCGTTCGTGGAACATTGATTCGCTCGCCCTGATTTTCTCCTTTATTGTCGTAGCGCAACTTCTCTCCTACGTTATTCCGCACGGCGAGTTCGAGCGCCAGCCTTATCCCGAAAACCCGAACCGCACAATGGTGGTTGGTGGTACTTATGCAGCAGTGGGGACTGAAGATAAGGTCACCGTTGCGCCATGGCATTTTCTCTTGGCTATTCCGAAGGGTATGGAAGCTGGCCAGGACATTATTTTTCTGATCTTTCTGGTAGGTGGCGTGATCGCAGTTCTGCGTCAGAGCGGCGCGATCGATGCGGCATTGCATGGCGCGGTGGCACGCCTTGGCAAGAGTCCGTGGATACTGATCGCCGGGTGCTTACTATTATTCAGTATTGGCGCGTACACCATCGGCATGGGTGAGGAATACGTGCCCCTGGTACCGATTATTGTGACTATGAGTCTTGCAATGCGCATGGATGCTATCGTCGCCATGGGCATGGTTTGGGTGCCGTACGGTATTGGCTGGGCATGTGCCGGAACCAACCCGTTTGGCGTGATCATTGCGCAGAATATTGCCGGCGTGCCGTTGATGTCTGGCTCCGGCGCACGCTTTGTCATGATGCTGGCGTTTCTTGGGATCGCATTTCACCACCTGTATCGATATGCCATGCGCGTGCAACGCGATCCGTCAACCAGCCTGGTTGCACATGTTGATTACAGCACTGGCTTCGAAGCGCCGGACGATATCGCGATGAATGGTCAACGTATTGCGGTACTCGCAGTATTTGTTCTCGGCGTCGTTGGCTTTGTTTTCGGCGCGAAGCAATATGGCTGGTACATCGCAGAGCTAAACGCGGTATTCCTGGGCATCGGCATCATCACCGCCGTGATCTCACGGATGTCACCCAGTGATACCAGCCAGACTTTTCTCAAAGGTGCTGCGGGAATGACCGCGGCCGCACTGATCGTCGGCTTTGCACGCACTATTGAAGTCGTGTTGTCAGATGGGCAAATCATCGACTCGATTATTCATGGTATTGCGAGCCTGCTGGAAGGCATGCCTGCCGAAATTTCAGCGGTTGGCATGCTCGCGGTACAAACGATTTGCAACTTCTTTATCCCCTCTGGAAGTGGCCAGGCCTTTGTGACAATGCCGATCATGTCGCCGCTCGCGACATTGACTGATGTGCCACAGCAGACGGCCGTGCTTGCGTATCAATTCGGTGACGGCTTTACGAATATGGTGGTGCCGACCAGCGCGCTGGTTATGGGCGCGTTAGCGCTCGGCAAAGTGCCGTACACGGCGTGGGTCCGCTTTGTAGGTCCGCTGTTACTCAAGATCTTTGCTTTGGCGATCGTATTCCTGATCGCTTCGATTCACTTGGGCGATGCGGTCGGACTGTTTTGAGCAAAGACAAGAAAATTACGCTTACAGATGCTTATTCTGTAGAGACTCCGGACGACAGCATTCAGCTGTATAAGGCCTGGGCAGCTACCTATGACGATGATTTCATCGCGGCAACGGGCTACGTTGGCTACCTGAATGCGGCAAGATTTTTCCTCGAGCAGGCAGAGCGCCCGGATGGTCCGGTACTGGACGTAGGCTGTGGTACCGGAGTTGTAGGTACTGCGCTGCGGGACGGCGGTATTGCTGTGGTGGATGGCATTGATATTTCTGCGGCGATGCTGGATCAGGCGCGCAACAAGAAGGCGCAGGACGGTACGCTCGCGTACACGCGGCTAATCCAGGCGGACCTGACAGAGACAATCGCGATTGAGAGCAATACGTATGCCGGCATCGTCAGTGCAGGGACATTTACGCACGGACATCTGGGTCCGGAGTCGCTTGATGAGCTGTGGCGCGTTGCGGCACCGGGCGCAGTATGTTCCATCGCCATCAATGCAGCGCATTTTGATAGCGAGGGATTCTCCAGCAAGATTGCTGATGACGTTAAGCGCAGCATTGTCACTGAACCCGATATCAATATTGCCGATACCTATACACACAGGCTCAGCGACGTGGATGATGATGACAATCAAGCCATGATTGTTGTGTGCCGGGTTCTTTAGCTACGCGAGTACCAGCGCACGCCATCGGTATCGAGTTCCGCCTGCAAGGCGCCGTCCGAAAGCAAATAGTTCAAATGCGCGATCGATTCGCCCGTGGCCATAATCAGATTCGAATCGGAAATTCTCGCCTTGAACAATGCAGGAAAGACATCAACTGCGCGCTGCGGTTGCTGGCACGCGTCGAACAATTTTTCGAGTCCGGCCATGTGTTCGGCGATCAGTGCATCCAGCCGATAATGCGCGCCACGAAACGGCTTGCCATGCGCTGGTAGAACCAGCACATCTTCAGGTAGCCGCTGCTTCATCGCCGCCAGCGAGTCCAGCCAGTCTTTGAGTGGATTAGCGTAGGGCTCGGTCGGGTGAACGCTCACATTCGATGAAATTGTCGGTAGTAACTGATCGCCGCCGATCAATACGTTCTTCTCGGCATTAAAGAGACAGGCATGCTCGGGCGAATGTCCTTTGCCTACTATGATCTCCCAGTCAGAGGTATCGATAGTTAGCGTATCGCGGTCGCAAATGCGCCGATACGATTCCGGCAATGGCGCAACGACCCTGCCAAACATGCCAAATTTTTCCTGATAGCGCTGTATGGCGTCTGCAGAAAAGCCGGCGGCGGTATAAAACTTTACCCCGGCTTGCGGTGCCTCTCGACCTGTGTCGGCGACCAGAATTCGACACAGCAGATATTCTTCACGTGACATCCACAGCTCGACATCATGTTCATCGCATAACCATCCGGCACAACCGACATGGTCCGGGTGAAGGTGCGTAACAATGACGCGGGTCAGCTGTCGATCAGCGATTGCGCTGCGCCACACATCGCGGCTCTTGCCGGAGTCGATGCCAGTATCAACGATCGCGATGCCATCGCCGTCGCGCAGGATCCACAGGTTGATGTGGCTTAGAGAAAACGGTAGCGGCATACGCAACCAGTCAACGCCATCCGCAACCGGGTTGATGTCGCCATACTCGGGCTTGAGGTCAAATTCGTAGCTGATACTCACCCTTGCATGATCGCATGCGCGGCGATTTTTGCACGAACATCTGCGACTGCTTGTTCCTTCACCGGCCCATAACCACGGATATCCATGTAGAGACGCACGACCGCAATCGCATCACCGATATTTTCCTTGCTCAAGACAGACAACAGGCTCGCGACGCTTGCCTCGAACTCCCCAATCAAAGCCCGTTCCATGCGCCGCTCGGCGGTATACCCGAACAGGTCCAGCTTGCTGCCCCTGAGCCTCCGTAGCCCGGCCAGCAGCCGAAACGCGGGTATCATCCAGGCGCCAAATTCCTTTTTCCGTGGCCGGCCGCGTGCGTCTTTTTTACCGTTCAGGAGCGGTGGTGCCAGATGAAAGCGGAGTTTTGCCTGACTGCCAAAATCACGCCGCACTTTTTCGAGAAAGCCGGTCTGCGTGTGCAGTCGCGCTACTTCGTACTCGTCCTTGTAGCTCAATAGCTTGAAGTAGCTGCGTGCCACGGCGATTGCCAGCTCGTCATTGGCGTCGACTTCCTCAGCGGCGCGCCGGCTTTTTTCGACCAGCGCCGTGTAGCGATCCGCCAGAGCCTGATTCTGATAGTCCAGTAAGAAGTCGGCGCGGCGTTCTACGACATCTTGCAGTGTGGCATCGGCCTTGGTTGGATCATCGCTTTGCATCAATTCCTGGATGCGTTCAGGGCTGACGGCGGCGAGGCGCCCCCAGCTGAAGGCGAGCTTGTTTTTCTGTATCTCAACGCCATTGAGTTCTATCGCCCGCAGCATGGCATGCAGTGATACCGGCACCAGCCCCTGCTGCCACGCGCTGCCCAGCAGTAGTACGTTGGCGTAGATCGTGTTCCCCAGAAGCTTTTCAGCGACCGCATTGGCATCCAATGCGTCGAAATTTTGCGCGCCGAGAAGATCACGAATGGCGGCAACTCGGTCGCCTGCGCGCAAGTTGGCGTCGCGGTGCTTTACGAAATCGCCGGTCAGCATCTCTGCGGTGTTAACAACAGCGCGAGTGTGACCGGGCCGATAGGTTGACGACGCACGCGGCGAGGAGCTGACCACAAGGTCGCAGCCAATTAACGCGTCTGCCTGTGCCTTTTCAATGCGTACCTGATTGATGTCGGCGGGGTCCTCAGCGAGACGGATGTAACTCAGGACAGTGCCGAACTTCTGTGCGAAACCGGTAAAGTCGAGAACGCTTGCCCCTTTGTTTTCAAGGTGTGCGGCCATCGTAATCAGCTGCCCAACGGTCACCACGCCGGTGCCGCCGACACCGGTCACCAGCAGGTCGTAGCAGCCATCAATCGGTAATGACTGCGGTTCCGGCAGCGACTCGAGCAGCTGCTGGTGCTCGACGTCGGCTGCGACCCCTGTGCGCGCCTGCAGCTCGCCACCCTCGACGGTGACAAAGCTTGGGCAAAAGCCGTTGACGCAGGAAAAGTCCTTGTTGCAGGTGTTCTGATCGATTTTTCGCTTGCGTCCAAATGCTGTTTCTTTTGGTACGACTGACAAACAGTTCGACTCGACCGAGCAATCCCCGCAGCCTTCGCATACCAGATCGTTAATGACGACAAACTTTTTAGGGTCCTCAAGCAAGCCTCTCTTGCGTCGACGTCGTTTCTCGGTTGCGCAGGTTTGTGCGTAGATGAGTACGGTGACTCCGTCGATGTCACGCAAATCGCGTTGCACGGCATCGAGGTCACGGCGATGATCGATTGTGGTGCCAGTCGGGAATTCGCTGGCAACAAATATTTCCGGTTCGTCAGAAACGAGTGCGATGCGCTGCACGCCTTCTGCGCGCACCGAATGGGCGATCGTCTGCACCGATATCGGTCCGTCGACAGGTTGACCTCCGGTCATCGCGACCGCGTCATTGAACAGGATCTTGTAGGTGATGTTGGTGCCGGCAGCGACCGCCTGGCGGATCGCCATCGAACCGGAGTGGTAGAAGGTACCGTCGCCCAGGTTTTGGAATGTATGTCGCCCACCGTTGAATCTGGAGCGCGTTATCCAGTTAACGCCTTCGCCGCCCATTTGAATAAGCCCTTCGGTGTCGCGATCCATCCAGTTCGCCATGAAGTGACAACCGATTCCGGCCAACGCGCTGGACCCCTCCGGCAGTCGCGTCGACGTGTTGTGCGGACAGCCGGAACAGAAGTAGGGCGTGCGGGCGACGCCATCTATTTTTATGATGTTTGAGTCGCTCACCAGGAGCTGCTGCGCGCGGGCGGTCAGATTCATGCCGGCAAACTCGCTGTCCAGTCTTGCAGCGACTATTTGTGCCAGCTGGATAGGTGAGAGTTCGCCAATCCACGGCACCAGTCGCTCGCCTTTCTGGTCTTCCTTGCCGATCATGCGCTTGGGCTTGCGCCCCGGATAATCGTAGAAGTATTCCTTGAATTGACTCTCGATGATGCCGCGCTTTTCCTCGACGACCAGCACTTCGTTCTTGCCATGCACAAAGTCGAGGGCACCCTGCGGTTCGAGCGGCCAGACCATGCCAACTTTGTAAACGTCCAATCCAATCCGTCGTGCCACGCTCGCGTCTATACCCAACAGTCTTAGTGCCTCCATAAGATCGAGATGAGCCTTGCCCGTAGTTACGATGCCGTAGCGTGCGTCCGGGACATCAAAGATCTTGCGGTCGATTGGATTTGCTGCAGCAAACGCAAGCGTTGCCGCTTTCTTTGCCTCCAGCCGTTCTTCGATCTGCAATCCCGGCAAGTCGGGCCAGCGATAGTGCAGACCGGTGGCTGGAATCTCGAAGTCCGGAGTAACGAACTGCCGGTACGGCGGAAGACTTACCGACATCGCCGATTCTACCGTTTCGGAAATAGCCTTGAATCCCACCCACATTCCGGAGTATCGCGACAGCGCGATGCCGTACAGCCCAAACTCCAGATACTCAGCAACATTCGCCGGATTCAGGTTCGGCATGACGAAGGTCAGGAACGCAACGTCAGACTGATGTGGCATGGAGGACGACACGACGCCATGGTCATCGCCTGCTACGACCAGTACACCGCCGTGCGGTGAACTGCCGTAAGCATTGCCGTGTTTGAGCGCATCACCGGATCTGTCGACGCCAGGACCTTTGCCGTACCAGATCCCAAATACACCGTCGACGGTTCGATGCGGGTCGGTTTCAACCTGCTGCGAGCCGAGCACGGCTGTTGCTGCAAGGTCCTCATTAACAGCAGGCAGAAACTCAATATTACTTTCTTCAAGAAACGTTTTTGCGCGCCAGAGTTCCTGGTCGTAGGCACCCAGTGGCGAGCCGCGGTAGCCGCTGATGAAGCCCGCGGTGTTGAGTCCGGCAGCTCTATCGATGGTGCGCTGCATCAGTGGAATTCGAACCAGCGCCTGTGTGCCCGTGAGAAAAACTCGGCCCGACTCGCGCCGATATCGATCGACTAATTCGTAGTTGTCGAGTGGAAAACGTTGGCCGGGAACGGCGCTGGAGTTGGCAGCCATGGAGGCTCCGCATAGTTACAGGGATTGGCGCAGTTTGGCAGAAACAGAGCGTTAACAGGTCCCTAATCATCCCGTATTTATCGTTAAGATCGGAAAAGTATGCCGATAAAGACAAAAAAATGGCACAATATTGCAAATAGAAGATACTTCGGGAAATACGATGTTAGCGAAAAATGATCGCCGCATATTGGCCGAGCTGCAGCGGGACAGTCGCCTGACCATGCAGGAGCTGGCCGAGCGTGTCGGCATGTCCAGTTCTGCCGTTTGGCGGCGAGTTAAGAGTCTCGAGGAAGACGGTGTGATCGATCGCTACACCGTGTTAGTGAATGCGAAAAAATCCGGCTTCGGTCTGGCTTCGATGGTGCATGTATCGCTTGCTCGGCACGAGCAATCACACGTCGAACATTTTATTCGCGAAGTGCTGCGACATCCGGAAGTGCTGGAGTGTTTTGCGACCAGCGGCGAGGCCGATTTTCATCTGCGCGTCGTGGTCGAAGACATCGAAGCCTACAATGTCTTTCTCGACGACTTCGTCTTCAAGCTGCCTGGAGTCTCACAGGTGCGTTCCAACATCGTATTGAAAGAAATCAAGGCCGATACCGCGCTGCCGTTTCGCTAGCAGCAGCGGCTATTGTGTCGCTACGTCGTACAGCACCATTGCGAGTAGTACTGGTGCGACAAAGCGCACGATAAACAACCAGACTTTGTAGGCCAGTGGTTGCTCGCCGTTGTACAACTCATCGGCACTAAACTGACGCTTGACAATCCAGCCCGCGAATACAGCGACGAGAATCCCGC
>Ga0316204_10008422_pt1 | contig 14341 bp, 18 predicted proteins | sample 6monrhotite_MG_2_FD_205661 | JGI IMG/M metagenome (GOLD analysis project Ga0316204, IMG submission 205661) | Microbial mat bacterial communities from mineral coupon in-situ incubated in ocean water Damariscotta River, Maine, United States -... | ecosystem: Environmental > Aquatic > Marine >...
TAGGGTAAATCTACTTTGGCTAGTTGTGTTGCTTGTTGGGCATCAACCCAATGTATCAAAGATCCTGGCCATGTTTGGTTTTGAATCAACTTACGATAACGACTGGCCACTTTTTCATTAAAGGCCACCTGCAACGTTCCGCACCATTGATGACTATAGTGAATACCTTGATTGAGTAACTGTTTATACAGCTTGCTCGCATAATTGAATGACAATGCATGAATTTGACTGGCATGCCCTGCTTCTGCATTAAGCTGTGGGTAAAAACCACCTTGGGCATTGCCTGATGCCCCTTGTGCCAAGGCACCATCTTGGCAATAAAGCGTGGCTTGCAAGCCTCTTTTACTTAGGGCATAGGCACAATTTGCCCCTGATAGGCCACCACCAATAATGGCAATCTTAGGTTTTTTGTCAATTGTTGCGGGTATTCGCGCAAAATAGGGTAATCGACTCAGGTTATCTGCAGATTTATCAATGGAGCCCGCCAACATATCCCGTTTGCGTCCATGACCGGGTTGTTTTTCTACTTTAAACCCAGCTTCCCTTAGGCCACGTTTAACATGGCCTGCTGCGGTAAACGTGGCAAAGTGGCATTGATCTTTGGCAAGTAACGCCATGTTTTCAAATAACCCTTGGGTCCACATCTCAGGGTTTTTACTGGGCGCAAAACCATCAAGAAACCAAGTGTCGATTAGACCTTGAGGTGTGTTTTCAATCTTTGCTAAAACCTCATGTACATCGCCTAACCACAAATCCAAAATTACCTTGCCGCCTAGAAAGGTCAAGCGGTGACATCCCTCCACGGGTATCGGGTATTGTTCGAGTAAAGACTGAGAGTATCGCTGTAGCTGGGGGTAAAGGGATAGCGCTTGAGTCAAATCTGCATGGCTGATTGGAAATTTTTCAATAGAAATAAAGTGCAGCCTAAACTTTGGGCTGTTGTTTTGTTGATTAAATTTCTCGAACTGCAACATAGTAACTAATACATTAAGCCCAGTGCCAAACCCTGTTTCAGCTATAACAAACTGTTGATTTTGCCAATTTTCCCAACGTTGTAGTAATTTGTTATTTTTAACAAACACGTGGTTAGTTTCATCGATGCCCTGAGCATCAGAAAAGTATAGGTCTTCAAACTGTATGGCATAGGGGGTGCCATTTTCATTAAATCGAACGTTGGCGTTGCTAATAGTCAAATCAAATAGGCTCTGGATTATGATGCACAAAAATATGTGAATAATAGATAGTTTAAAGCATGCGCCATTTCACAACAATCACCGTAATCATTTGCAAGGTTTGGATTTTCAAATTAAGCTAACACGTGTACGCTCAAAGCAGACCAGTTGGCTGAATAAATTCATTAGAATGTGGGCAAATTTTTCTTGAAGGGTAAATCATGAGAAGAGCGGTAATCACTGGGCTAGGTATAGTATCCAGTATTGGTAACAATAAAGATGAAGTCACAACCTCTCTTAGAGAAGGTCGTTCGGGCATTACTTTTTCCGAAGAATTTGAACAAGCGGGCTTACGTAGTCAGGTTTGGGGCAAAGTTGATCTAGACATAAAAGAGCATATCGACCGTAAAATATTACGTTTTATGGGCGAAGCGGCAGGATATGCCTATATCGCTATGCAACAAGCGATAGAAGATTCAGGTTTACCGGATGACTTGGTGTCTAACGTAAGAACAGGAATTATTGCCGGTTCTGGTGGCGCATCGTCTAAAAACCAAGTTGAAGCTATCGACATTTTGCGCGAGAAAGGCGTAAAACGTATTGGGCCATATATGGTTACCCGCTGTATGGGTAGCACTGTATCAGCTTGCCTTGCTACTCCGTTTAAAATAAAAGGGGTGAATTATTCGATTAGTTCAGCCTGTTCAACCAGTGCTCACTGTATTGGCAATGCGCTAGAACAGATTCAATTAGGCAAGCAAGATATTATTTTTGCTGGTGGTGGTGAAGAATTACATTACACCCTATCTGCTGAATTTGATGCCATGGGTGCCATGTCAACTAAGTACAACGACGATCCAACCAAAGCCTCTCGTACCTATGATACTGGTCGTGATGGCTTTGTTGGTGCCGGAGGTGGCGGTATGGTAGTAGTCGAAGAGCTTGAACATGCTTTAGCTCGCGGTGCCAAAATTTATGCTGAAATTATTGGTTATGGTGCCACCTCTGACGGCGCTGATATGGTAGCTCCGTCTGGTGAAGGTGCAGTACGTTGTATGCAACAAGCCATGCAAGGTCTAGATAAACCTATTGATTATATCAATACTCATGGCACATCCACACCAGTTGGAGACGTTAAAGAGCTTTGGGCTATTCGTGAAGTGTTTGGTGATACAACCCCACCACTGAGCGCAACCAAAGCGATGACAGGTCACGCATTAGGTGCCGCTGGTGTAAACGAAGCGATTTACAGTATTTTGATGATGGAAAACGATTTTATCGCACCATCCATTAATATTGAAACCCTAGATGAAGCGGCAAAAGGCATGGATGTAGTCACTGAAACCCGTGAAAGTAAGTTAACCACAGTGATGTCCAACAGCTTTGGTTTTGGTGGCACTAACGCCACCTTGGTGATGCAGAAGTATCAAGGGTAACTACCAACCTAAACCTTGGTATTGACGAAATCTATATTTGATAAAAATGCCACTCACTAAAATGAGTGGCATTTTTTTAAGTGCTTAATAGTAATTGAAACTAATATCAGGTCTTATTTAGTCGATTACCGATCACCAGTGCAGGTGGATTGACCCCACAACAAATTTTGAAGCTTATACACTAATGTTTGCGTATATTTAATAGCTACACTATAATCGTGTATCTATTAAATACACGAGAATTGTTATGGCCACTAAAACAGCCCCTATTAATATGCGAGTAGAACCCTCCGTTCGTAACATTATTGATACGGCTGCAAGTTTATTAAAAATAGACCGCACAGTGTTTATTCAGCAAGCGGCACTTTCACAAGCCCATGAGGTCATTTCCAACCAGAGGGATTTTTCTTTAGATGAAAGAGCCTTTGAAGCGTTCGAACAGGCATTAACAGCAGAGCCTGTTGCAAATGAGGGAATGGTAGATCTTCTTAGTAGGAAGTCACCTTGGGAATAACAGCGCCAGAAATACTTAATGACGAACATGCTTTATCAAAGTTCAGTTGTGGTATCCAAGCGCTAGATGATTGGTTACTTAAACAAGCTATTAAGAGCCAAAAGAGAAACAATGCAAAAGTTTATGTGGTCACGGACTCTTTCACAGAACAAGTCATTGGTTATTATGCGATTGCTATGGGGTCTGTGCAACGAGAAAATGCGATTGCGTCATTGAGACGAAATAGCCCAAATCCAATACCTATGGTAGTGCTTGCTCGCTTAGCGGTGCATAAAAATTATCATGGTAAAGGCATAGGCGTTGGCTTATTAAAAGACTGTATTCGCCGTTCAGTGCATGCCATGAATGTGGTAGGTGGCGCGGGAATTTTGGTTCATGCCATTGATGAGTCTGCTAAGAGTTTTTATAGCAAATTTGGATTTACTGAATCCACTTTCGATGAAATGATGCTAATGGCGAGCATTCGAGGCATCGAAAAAGCCAAAATTTAAACTGCGCTTTTACCCTTAAAAGAGTGTGAGTGACAAGCCCAAAACGGCATGGCCAACTGTCTGGTTTGATTGTGATCAGATACTTTGCGGTGTCCAGTCAACTCGGTACTAATATGCATTATAAATACTTGCTTTGCTGCTTTTATCAGCAGTCAGTTAATATTTATCAAACTTAGCTTGTGTAGTTGAACCATTGCCGCTATCTTGCGGCTCGAATCGGACGCGGGATGGAGCAGTCTGGTAGCTCGTCGGGCTCATAACCCGAAGGTCGTAGGTTCAAATCCTGCTCCCGCAACCAACCGATTTTCAAGTTTTCAGCCTAATGCCTTAATACTTCATTCGCCCTTGGCTCGCTATTATTATCCGCGAAAGGTCGTAGGTTCAAATCCTGCTCCCGCAACCAACCGATTTTCAAGTTTTCAGCCTAATTGCCTTAATACTTCATTCGCCCTTGGCTCGCTCTTATTATCCGCGAAAGGTCGTAGGTTCAAATCCTGCTCCCGCAACCAACCGATTCTTCAGTGGAAATCATTAGCCGCTAAATTCTTATTGATTACCATTCCTAACCAATAAAATCACGCACTACATTGGTTAATTTAGCAGGCTTTTACATACATTTTTCCAACCAGATGTAAACACTTCAAGTTAATGACACGTTCAATCTGCTACTGAGAGTTTAATTTAAACAAATAGTGTTCCTAAAAATCTGTAGCCAATTTTTTAGATTGACTACGACTCCATTGACTTTATTTAAAACGGGTAGCTTATATGCTGAAAAAATCGTACTGACAAATCCTGACGTTGCTTATTTATAGGAAACTCACCACATAGCGCGCGAATGGTTTTTTCGACTTGATTCATAAAACGACCGTAACCAACTGGATGCTTATTTTGTTCAGTTGCTACAATTACAAAATGCAGTGTCTCTACTAGTTTAGTTGCTTGATAAAAGCATTTTATTTGAGGCTTATTCGACTCAACATCAAAACTAAGTTTTTGTAATTCAGCATTTCCTTCATTTATATCAATTTTACTGTTTCGGACAATTGGCGTCGTGCCATTAGCTACCAGAGCACCGTGAGTTAACTTGTTTGTTTGGCATGCTCGTTTAAAAATATCTGCAAAGAAATCATAAAATTTAGCGTAATCGTTATTGTGCATCAGCGATTGAAACTGGGTTTTAATGGCACGCGATACAGGAATAGCAAAGGTTGCATAGGTCATTTCAGCATGATTACTAGGAATATGGCATTGTCTTGATTCATAACGAGGGTAGAGGCTTCTGAATTTATAACCATAGCTTTCTTTATTGCCTTTTTCCTTGGCAAATAAATCATAGGTTAAATGTTGGTGATCTCGCAGTTTAAACGGTGGTTGATTTAGAAATAGTTGCTTTTGTAAGTTTTTTAACACCTTTTGAACTTTATTATGAAACTGCGCTGAGTTAGCACGTAAATCATCGCCAGTGGCTAAAAATAATAGTCTGATTTTTTTACTTGCTGTGTCTTGTGTGTAGTATACGTTATGCGCTTCGTGGTAGCTTGGGTTGTAAAAAAACAACATTTGTTTATCGGTTTCTAGCTGATAAGACTCATGATTAAATCTCACTACAGGTAACTTATCGTTTGCTAAGACATGTACGTTATGAAGTTCGTACGCATCGCAGCAAGTAAATAACTCCTTCGCAATATCCTCATAACAACAATTAATATCACTAAAGCTTTTATAAAAATCATCGGTGGGGATTATTTCTGCTAAAAGATAGTGGCTAGCGCGTGCATTAGTAGGAATATATACGCGGTGTTGACTCAGTGTAGGCATTTTTGTTCCTTTAAAAAGTGATTAATTGTGCCTACTATAATTAGTTTTGATGACTCTAATATTGCGCCAAAACAACTTTTGCCCATAAACAATGGCCACTACTTAGTTTAGTTTGAAGCGCATCATGGAATTTGCACATAAGCCGGTTATTGCCCCACACCTTATAAAGGTTTACAAGGGACACTTGAAACTGCACAACACTCTATCCAAGTTCTAAAGGACGTAGTCGCTTTAAAATCCAGATTAGAAACCACCTTTCTGCCGATCTTTAGTCTACACAGACAAGAAGGTGCGCAAGCATTAATGCGACATTTATACCAAACACCAGTCGTAACCGTTAAAGGTGTCGCGGATTTGTTAGATATTCAAAGCAATACAGCTGCGGCACTTATTCGAGATTTTGAAAAATACTGTGTGTTAAGCCGTTCAGAAATTCAATCGTTACTAGAGCTGAAAGATACAGAACATATGCGCAAGCAGTATACGTTGCCTTCTTTGAAGGCTGGATATATTGAAATGGTCTTGCCAGATAAGCCATCTAGCAAACTGCAAAAGTATCGTTTAACGGCCAAGGAAATAAGTTTGCAAGAGTTAATTAATCGTTAATCATGGATTTGAATGTGTAATACCAATCCGTATAAATATTCTTGCATCAGTGGTATTTCACGTGTAATTTTAGTGTAAGAACAAAACTTACATGAGGTTTTTATGACTCGTACTATTACATTTCAGCCCAGCAGTGAGCTAGGCACTTTTATCGAGGACCTGATCGCGGCGGGTGAATATAACAACCAAAGTGAAGTCGTGCGGGAAGCTTTGCGCTTGCTTCAAGAGCAGAAAGCACAATCTAGCCTCGCGGTTTTGCGTGGATTGTTAGATGAGGGTTTTAACAGCGGTATAAGCCCCCGAAGTGCTGAGGATATTATGCAAGACGTATTGAGCAAGAAAAGCATACAGTGACATATATTTTTACAGAGAAAGCAGATGAAGATCTTAGCGAAATATTAAGTTCTGGAGTTGAAGAATATGGCGTTAACACGGCCATAATTTACTATGAATCTATCATTGAAAAATGCCAAAGGGCTGCTGAAAATCCTTTTCAGTATGCCGCCATTGATGGCATTTATCCCAATTGCCACCGTGTAATTTCTGGCGCTCATTCCATTTATTACCGTATCGAATCAGATGACATTGTTATAGGCCGCGTGCTTCGTGCTGAAATGGATTTCACCCGACATATCTAATTTAACCTTTTACGAAAAGTTTATTAAATAGTTCTTCAGATTTTTTAAGCCCTTCATCCGTAAATACAATAGATTTAGTTTTGTGTATATATAACGTAAACGTGAGGGGATGTTTGATGCAAACTATGCAGGATAAATCGAGAGTGAATTTGTATATCTCTAAATCATTATCTGATGATGCTAAAAAACTCGGTATTAATATGAGTCAGACCCTTGAGCAAACCTTACGCGCCGATATTGCTACTAAATGGAAAGAGGTCAATAAAAGTAAATAGAGCGTTACAATCAGCATGTTGCCAGTAATGGCTTACCGTTTGATGATGAAGACATGGCAATATAATCTGACATGAAACAGTTCGATGTTTATATCAATCCAATTGCCAAAAGACGAGCGCTAATCCCTATGTATGCTGCCTGCAAAGTGAGTTATTGGATGGTTTATACCCGTCTCCCTTGAAGCTGCAGCGTTGTTGGCTGCTCTCACTCACCCCAATCACTTAGTACGCCTAGGCTCATGGGGCTGAGCTCCTTTGCCGCCTAGCTGCAACTCCAATGGCTTTGGGTATATCAACTAGAGTTGTGTGTTTTGTTACTGGCGATGCAACCGTTGCTTTTGATAAAGTCAGCGTGCCTATATCCATAGATAATACTGAATTTCACCTTTGCATGAATGTTATGGCAACCATTGAAGGTAATAGGTTAAGAGACCTTGTTTGTAATGTTATTGATTCACGAGATGGTATTGTATATGCGTATGATGCTTTGTTGATGGGAATTTAAGAAACTAGATATTGCCTCCATAGCATGGGATCCCTCAGGGGCAGAGTTAAATTATTTGAACTCGCACTGACCTGCTTTTAGTTTTTTTGTTGCCGCACACCCCTTTTTTACTTTTATAAAAATAACAGACTGTGAGCATTACCTTTTTAATTTTTATAGAAGTAAAAATTAGCCATAGTGAATTCGCTATATAATAGATAGAATATTCTTATATTCACTTGTCCACATTACACTTTTAAGCCCCGCTAAGGTCCTTTTTATGACGACTAATATCATGACCTCCATGACTGTTTCAGAAATTATCGCTGTTTTATCTGACTTCCAAGAAGGGGGGTTACCTAGAGACGCATTACATAATGCGCACCAGCAATGGGCCGAATGTTGGCCAGAAATCAAAGCCGTTATGCAAGAGTTTACTGACAATCCTTCATTGCTTAGCGAAGCACAAAATAATCTTCTTTTTATGGGCGTTTTCTTAGCTGTGCAACAGCAAGAATATGAGGCTTACCCTTTATTTATGGCGATATGTGATCGCGACGACCAATACGATAGTGAGTTAGAGTATGTATTTGGCGACGCATTAACTGAGTTGTTTCCCAGCTTCTTATATATTCTGAGTCAGAATGACATCGACTTACTGAATCAACTTATTATCAGTCAAGATTCAGGTAGTCAGGTTAAATCTGCTGCCATGAATGCGATATTTGCCAAATATGAAAGTGATCAAATAACGCGCAATAAACTGGTTCAATTAGTACGAGCTTGGCTAGATTTATTTATAACGGATAAAAGTGACAGCAGTGCGCACTTTTTAGCGTCTTTAGCCGCAAGTTGTATTGATCATGATTTACAAGAATTTAAGCTGGAATTAGTCAGTTTGGCGACGGATTTTAGAATAGACCCAGACTATATTACCCCTATGGAAATCGACGATTGGTTAGCAATGGGATATAGTACAATTGAATACGGTTTTATTAAAACGCAGTTCAATGTTATTGATGAGTTAAGTAATTGGGCTGCCTATAGTACGCCTGAAGAAAATAAAATTCGAGAAGCAGAACTACTCGAAAGACTGACTGAATTACGCCAAAACTCCCCTGAACTTTTCAATAATATGGACAATTTACAAGATGATTGGGACTACAATATTCCGTCATTGCCTTATATAGCTCCTGCCAAAATTGGTCGAAATGATCCATGTCCTTGCGGTAGCGGTAAGAAATATAAAAAGTGCTGTATAGAATAATCTATTTTATCGGATATTTTTTAGGAAAACTCAATTATGGCTGTCCCGATAAAAACTCAAAAGATCAACAACTCTTAATCCCGTAACGGCTTGAACGGCCACCGCCAGCTAATGGATCAAGGCATTGTTTATTGACTAGGTCGGCTAAGTCACGGGTAGCGGTAGCTTTACTGACTGCGGCGATACTTTGATATTTACGGGCGTTGATACCTAACTCAAATTCTTCACCTTGAGAGTCCAATAAACGATTTAACACTTTAACCTGGCGTTCAGTTAACACCGTTTGACTATGTCGTTGCCAAAAGCGCGCTTTATTAACCACTCGGCCAATACGATTAAGACCTTGCTCTAATGCTTGATTCAATACCGTTAAAAACCACACCAGCCAATCTGTGACATCATTTATTTGCTCGTTTTGCTTTTGGCTACTGGTTTTGACGCCTTGGATAGCTTCAAGTATGTGATAGTAACCTTTACGGTTTTGCTCAATAGCACTACTGAGTGAATAAAAACGAACGCTACTATCTTCGCTTTGAGCTAAAGCGCGATCTGTCAGTGCGCGAGCGATACGGCCATTACCATCTTCAAAAGGATGCAGGGTGATAAACCATAAATGAGCCAAAGCCGCTCGTATAATGCCTTCGGAATGTTTACTTTGTTGTGAGTTGACGTTAAACCAAGTGGTAAAAAGGCTCAGTTGCTGGTCTAAATCTGCTCTTGGCGGCGCTTCAAAATGCACTGTTTCTCGGCCAGCACTTTGTGACACCACTTGCATAGGAGCATCATCACGTAATTCGCCTATTCTTATTCGACGCACAAGCGGGACTTGTGGAAATAAAGCACTCTGCCATTGGCATAATTCATCTACCGTTAGTGGTTCGTCTAAGGTTGATGTGACTTGGGTTAACAGACTTACTAAACTATCAGTTTGCTCGGTAGGCTGCACTTTTTGACCAGCGGTAAAAGCAACATGCTCAAGGCCCAAATGCCGTGCGACAGAAGAGCGTACCGCCCCCACATTGAGTAACTCTCCCTCAATTTCAGATGTTTTGATGGCATTTTGGATCAACGCATCCATTTGTGCCTGTCTATCAAGATCATCAGTCAACTCAGCCGCTTTACCTATTAATTGCTGTTGATTGGCTAATACCTGCTGTAACAAGGGCGTTACAGCAGGATCTTGATAGGTAAATTCTGTCCAATTTGGGTATTGCCAGATATACATACATCAACCTTTATGTGTCAGCTGTTTGATTTATCAAAGAATGAGCCGAATACTATTCTTTATTCGGCTCACAACATGAGCCGAATAATACGACTTAATCGGCTCAAATGCTAGGTGTTAATTGTGCTTTGCACTTAGGGCATGTGCTGCGTACATTAAAGTATTCACTGCTCGACAATGCATGGCTTCGCCACTTATGTGCTGCGCACACCGGAATTCATTCATTTTAGTAATTTAAAAGCACGCTTCGCGCCATCCTCCTTGATGGTTTTTGACTCTCGTCCTAACGAGCCAGTTACTCTTTTTATAAAGTGCATCCTTGCACTTTACCTTTCAGGCCAGCTGAAGCTGTTCCATATTTATCCCGTAAATATGGTCAACAGCAAAAAATAGTAACCAGACAAAATGGTCGGGAACCATTTTGAACATCTACAAGATGACCCGAAGGGCAAAGTATAAGGATGTACTTTGTAAAATGCCGCTCACTACTAAAGTTTTTAACCGCACAAAAATGTTTATTTTAGGGGTTCAACTGGATTTTTTAGAAGCACAGCTTCGCCCAGTTGAACAGCTCGACAAGCGACCGCCATGGAAGGCGGAAGGTAGAACAATGCAGGAGCAATTGTCGAGAAGTCGAGCTTGGGTGCATATCATCATGGAAGTGCCAGTGACAAATACAAATTATGTACACCGCTTAATAGCCTTCCTTGCCATTTGCCCCTAAAATAAGCCTTTTTGTGCTGAAACTTTACATGCGGAAAAAGCAGTGGCGGGGCCACCAAAGCCAGTAAATCTCAAGAATAATTGGCGAACATAAATGCGAGGGTAGATCAAAAGCAGCTGCTTTGCCGCCAAGGCATGAGCTGGGCTCACAGGAATAAAAACGTTCTAAAAATAACTACTTTACCTTTGCTTGGTAAAAATAGTAGGCTCGAGTGCCAAATAAAAACAACAGTTTACGTTCGAAGGATATGAATATTTATGGCAAGTGATTTGGAGTTAGTACACCTTGCGTTTAATCGGGTAAAGGAATTGTCGCTTAAATATGGTGACTCAATTTTTCATCTGATTTTTATTTTTCAACGAAGCTGTCCCCGCATTATTCGAGTTAACTCAATTCTGTCAGGGGGGTGATATTAGCCTTGAATTCAATAAGACGTTTTCGCCTCGCTAAACGCAAGTCATAATCGCGCTGTAAATTTAGCCAAAACGTGTCGCTCATTCCAAAAAACAAGCCTAAACGAATGGACATTTCCGCACTAATACCGCGTGTCCCATCAATAATGTTTTTAATAGCTGTTCTATCAACGCCAATTGATTTCGCCAGCGTTCCTGGCTTTACTTCAAGGTCATCTAGAAAATCTTCTTTGAGCATGACCCCCGGGTGTTCTATATCAATCATGTTTTTATCCTTTCTAATGGTAATCCACCAGTTCAACATCATGGGCACTTCCATCTTCCCATCTAAAAATAATACGAAATTGAGTATTTACCCAAATGGCATAAAACTCTTTTAGCTCGCCTTTTTTCTTTTCCAATTTATTGGAGGGCGGAACCATTAAATCTTCAATCCGTTGTGCTGCATCAATATAACGTAGGCGACGAAGAGCCTTCTTTTGAAGTTCGGGATGGATATTCTTTACCAAATGACCTTCAAAGATATCTTTCGTTTTTTTGTCTGCAAACGACCTAATCATATTTGTAGTGTAGCACGCTACATTGGTGTTGCAAAACAAAAAGTAGTGTGTTAAACAACTTATATTCAGTGGGTTTTTTAACTGTCGTTAATGCCGAAATAACTTTTTGAGTAACCCACTCAAAAGATGATTGGCTGTCGAGCCCACCAGATTAACTTGGTTTTAATCGCGGAGGAAATAAGGTATCGGGCCAGCTAAATGGGTTGTCAGCGAAGCCAACTCTCATAAAAACCGCACACAGAATGACGGTGTAAGCCATTTTAATAACCTAATTCAAGTTCCTGATCGAGAGCGGTCAATTCATTCAAAGAGGCAAAGCGCTTTTTGTCCATATCCTGCGTAAACGTCATCACATCAACAAAGGCCACTTTGCGACGATTACCTTTTCTTGAATGGGGAATATCACCGGCATCCAATAACTTAATCAAAGTCGGTCGCGACATGTTTAGAATGTCAGCCGCTTCTTGTGTGGTCAATTCAGCATGGATCGGCGTAATATTTACACTATTGCCTTGGCCAAGTTGTGTAAGTAACTCAATCATCAGTTTAACTGCACTGGCAGGAAGTATAAGTGGATGACTTTCGCCATCCCTTCCTACCACGTTAAATTGTTGCACCTCACCACTGGTTTCCATTACCGCCGAAAGCGCTTGGCTGCTCAGTTTTGCCAGCGCAACTTCTTCGGCACTTGGCAACGACTGTACGTTTAACATTGTCATATTCTCTAGGTATCCATTGCTTGGACTTAGGTTTATTATTCGCAACATTCGAAAATTCCTCAAGTATTCGAAATATTCGCAATCTTTAAAAAGCAACGGTTTTGCCGCCAAAGCATGCGCTGCGCGCACCGGCATCCATGCCTTTTTTCAAACCGCATCCTTGCTGTCTGACTTACTTTCTTGCTACAGCTCAAGAAAGTAAGCAAAGAAAGCCGCTCGCCAAACTATGTTCTTCATCCAATTATCAGGCAAATTTAGCAGGTCGCTTTTATCCGCTCCCAGCGGTGAAAAGCTCAATTGGCTATCCTGCCAATTGCCCTACTAAATTCACCTGATAATCGGCGAACATACATGCGAGGGTAGGGCAAAAGCAGCGGCTGTGCCACCAAAGAAAGTTTGTCCTGACTTAACAAGTCGAGTTTCAGTAATCATTATTGATCCTCCTTGTTTTTGCAGTCTGTTTTCTTACGCGGCGTACGAGTTTCCGATTTAACTTTTCCGTTAAATCGGAAACTCGCCATGATCTTGACATTAGGGTTGCTTGGTAAGTTTGTTAATTGCGTTTCATATCGTTCCTCTTTGGGCTGAACTGCTTATTTAATAGGGGTTGCAGTCGCTGACAGTTCTAATCATGAAAATCAAAACACCCCGGAGGATACCCCGAAGGAAAACAAGGATAATGCCGGGGCACTTACCTTAAGTGCTTTAGAAATAACTGCTTTGCTTTTTTTGGTAAAAATAGTAGTCTCGACTGAGTAATAAAAATATTAAAAACAACTGTTTACGTTCGATGGATATGAATATGTATGGCAAGTGATTTGCAGTTAGTACACCTTGCATTTAATCGGGTAAAGGAATTGTCGCTTAAATATGGTGATTCAATTCCTCATCTGATTTTTATTTTTCAACGAAGCTGATCCCGCAGGTTCACCTCAGAACCTGACCCCGCAGGTTGGAAACTTATCAGTTGTATGCTTTTTGCTCGTAGTGTACAATGTACACTTTATGTTTGTCGATTCAGGATAGGAGGAAACCTATTGAGTCATGCAATTGATTTTGTTGAAACTTCTATCTTTACTAAGCAGATCAGAGGTATTGCTACAGACGATGAACTAAAAAACCTTCAAGTGGAGCTTATTTCACAGCCAGAAAAAGGTGATTTGATTAAAGATACTGGTGGTCTACGAAAGGTACGAATGGCTGTAGGTAATCAAGGAAAAAGCGGGAGTGTTCGTGTGATCTATTTTTTAGCTCATGTTGAAAAGATACACTTGATTTTGGCCTATCCTAAAAATGTCAAAGACACCTTAAGCAGAGGTGAAAAAGCCGAGTTGAAAAAACTTGTGAAATTGTTGAAAGGGGAAAGTAAATGAGCATTTTTAATGATTTGAAAGCCTCTCTTGAAGAAGCTGTGGCAGTTGAGCAAGGAAACAAGAAAGCCTCTCGTGTGACATCTTACGAGGTTGCTGATGTTAAGGCTATTCGTGCCCAACTTAATGTTTCTCAAGTGGAGTTTGCGGCAGTACTAGGCACTAGCGTTGACACGATCAAAAGTTGGGAGAAAAAACGCCGAAACCCAACGGGCCTTGCTGCCAAAGTTCTGGCTACAATCAAAGATAATCCCGCTATTTACCAAGAATTAGCAAATCATTAGATGCATTGATGTCGCGTTGTTACAGCAAGTCCTATTTTTGGGAAATTTAAAAGCCCGCTTCGCGGCATCGTCCGTGATGGTTTTTGACTTGAATCCCTTCAAGCCAGTGACTTTTTTTTCAGCAGCAAAAAATAGAGTAACCAGAAAAATGCCGCCGCTGCTAAAGTTTTTAACCGCATAAAATGGCTTATTTTAGGGGTGAAACGGGCTTCTTTAGAAGCACGGCTTCGCCCCGTTAAACAGCTCGACAAGGACGTCGAGCTTGGGTGCATATCATCATGGAAGTGCCAGTGACAAATACAAATTATGTACACCTCTTAATAGCCTATTCCTTGTCATTTG